>Ga0315270_10002077_pt1 | contig 10621 bp, 6 predicted proteins | sample C1_bottom_MG_FD_204932 | JGI IMG/M metagenome (GOLD analysis project Ga0315270, IMG submission 204932) | Sediment microbial communities from Yellowstone Lake, YNP, Wyoming, USA - C1_bottom | ecosystem: Environmental > Aquatic > Freshwater > Lake > Sediment | place: USA: Wyoming | collected... | reverse complement strand
ACACGGCGCAGATCGGCTTCACCAATTATTCGTCGGCGCATCTGCTCAGCTTTGAGCGCGTGCAGTCTTATCTGCTCGACCAGTACGAGGCGATCGAGGACCAGGTCCAGCCCTTCACGCTGCATGGCGAAGGCGACAAGTTCCGGCTCGTGCTGCGCGCCGGCGATGCGCTGCATCCGCGCTGGGTCTCGCCGCCGCTGGTACTCAAACCTGGCGGACAGGTCCAGCGCGTGGCCATGCTGTCTGCCGGTGAAGCAAGCACCGCGCTGCAAGCCGCGCTGCCGCTGCGTGACCTGATAGCGCAGCGCGACGCGCTCTCCAAGCTCGTGCTGGTGCTGCCAAAGACCGCAGGCCTGGATGACATGCGCTACCTCGGCCTGCACGAATTCGGTCCGGTCCAGCGCCACTGGCAAGCGAATGCCGATGGCAGCCTGACGCGCAGCAGCGACGGCTTGGTTTTCAAACCGAACAGACAGACCGGCTACTTCGAGAATGCTGCAGGCGAGCATTTGCAGCCCGGCTTCAAGGTGGTGGTGGGCTGGCAGAACTACACGCGCATGCTGCTCGATGCCGATTTCCGCGGACCCTTTCTCGCCATCTTCAGCTGGACCGTGGTGTTCTCGCTGCTGACGGTGCTGTTCGCCACGGCCATCGGCATGCTGCTGGCGGTGCTCTTGAACTGGGAAGGCCTGCGCTACCGCACCACCTACCGCACCTTGCTGTTCCTGCCTTATGCGGTGCCGGGCTTCATCTCGATACTCGTGTTCAAGGGGCTGTTCAATCAGAACTTCGGCGAGATCAACGCCATCCTCAACGCCTTGCTGGGTGTCAAGCCCGCCTGGTTTGCCGATCCGCTGCTTGCCAAGACCATGCTGCTGATCGTCAATGTCTGGCTGGGCTATCCCTACATCATGATTCTGTGCGCGGGCTTGTTGAAGGCGATCCCGTCCGACCTGTACGAGGCGTCGGCCATCGCGGGCGCGGGCCCGCTGACCAACTTCTTCAAGATCACCGCGCCGCTCATCATCAAGCCGCTGGCGCCGCTGCTGGTCAGCGCCTTCGCGTTCAACTTCAACAACTTCGTCTTGATTTCGCTGCTGACCGATGGTCGGCCCGATTTCCTGTCGACGAAGATTCCGGCCGGGCAGACCGACATCCTGGTGTCGTACACCTACCGCATTGCATTCAAGGACTCGGGCTCCGACTTCGGTCTGGCCGCAGCAATCTCGACGCTGATCTTCTTCCTGGTGGCGGCCATGTCGCTGCTCAATCTGCGCTTGATGCGCAAAGCACAACAGTAGAGAACACTCCCATGGCGATTGTTCGAGGCAAGCAGGCACGTTGGCAGGTTTTTGCCGCGCACGCGCTGCTGTGGGCATTTCTGGCGCTGATCTTGTTTCCCTTGCTGGCAGTCGTCTCGATCTCGCTGCGTCCCGGCAACTTTGCCACCGGCAGCCTGATCCCCACCGAGATCAGCCTCGAGCATTGGAAGCTGGCGCTGGGCATCGCAACGCAAGGCGCCGATGGCCAGATGATTCAACCGCCGTTTCCGGTGCTGACCTGGTTGTGGAATTCGATCAAGGTCGCGACGATCTCGGCCTTTCTGATCGTCGCCATTTCGACCACGGCGGCCTATGCCTTCGCCCGTTTGAAGTTTCGCTTCAAGATGCCGATTTTGAATTCGATGCTGCTCTTGCAGATGTTCCCGCCGGTGCTCGCGCTGGTTGCCATCTACGCGATTTTCGAGACCATCGGCAGCTATGTGCCGGGACTCGGCATCGAAACGCACGCCGGTCTGGTGCTGGCCTATCTGGGCGGCGTGGCCACGCATATCTGGACCATCAAGGGCTACTTCGAAACCATTCCGGTCGAGATCGAAGAGTGCGCCGAGGTCGACGGCGCCTCGCATTGGCAGGCGTTCCGGTTGGTGCTGCTGCCGATGGCAGTGCCGATTCTGATGGTCGTGTTCGTGCTGGCCTTCATCGGTTGCATCATCGAATACCCGGTCGCCTCGGTGCTGCTACGCGAGGAAAGCAATCTGACGCTGGCCGTCGGGACCAAGTATTTTCTGCACGACCAGCGTTTCCTGTGGGGCGACTTCGCCGCCGCGGCGGTGCTCTCGGGCCTGCCCATCACGCTGGTCTTCCTGATGGCTCAGCGCTGGATTGTCTCGGGCCTCACCGCCGGTGGTGTCAAGGGATGAGGAGGCTTGGCTTCCTGCTCGGCCTCTTGGCATGTCTGGGCCTGGCCCATGCAGCGCCCGACTGCACACCCAGCCCGCTGGGAGCGCGCGAACTGTTTCTGCGTGGCACGTTCAACCAGTGGAACGCTTCTGACGCAGCCCGCTTTGTCTATGCCTGCGATCGCTATGTGCTGTACGTTCATCTCAAGGGCGAGCACAGCTTCAAGATTGGCGACGAGGACTGGTCGCCTGACGCCGACCTGGGCGGCAAGCTCGACCATCTCGAACTCAAAGGTCCGGCGCTCTCAAAGCACTTCGACGGCGATTACAAGCTGGAGCTGACAATGAACAAGGCAGTCCCCCCGGCGTTTGAGCTCGCCATCGCGCCCTATGTCGGCGCGTTTCCGAAACTCAGCGAAGCGCCCACGCTCACCGACCCCGTCGCCTTGAGCCTGCGTTTCGATTCGCGTGACCTCGCCCACAAATCCCCGTTTGGCGCCGTCGTCGAGGGCAGCACTGTGCAGTTCGCACTGACGGCCAAGCCGGGCATCGCCAAGGCGACGCTGGTGCTTGAGAAGCGCCGCATGGAAGGCAACCAGGAGTTGCTTGAATACGCCGAGGTGGCGCGCCTGCCGCTGGTCAAGTCGATTGCCGGCGCAGCCGAGCGCTGGAGCGCCAGCTTTGCGTTCGCAGAAAAAGCGGTCTACGGCTACTACTTCGAGGTCGAGATTGGCGGCAAGCGATTCGTCTATCAAAACAACAGGGACAGCGTTTACTGGACCCGCGAAAAGGGATCGATGGGGCTCGGCCTGGTGGACGCAATGCCCGATGCAGCCAAACGCATTCGCCGCTATCGCCAGACGGTGTACGCGGCAAATTTCAAGGTGCCCGGCTGGGCCAGCGACGCGATTTATTACTACATCTTTCCGGACCGTTTTCGCAATGGTGATCGCTCCAACGACCCCAAGCCGGGGCGTGACCGCTATCAGAACCACAGTGTCGAAATGCACAAGCACTGGCTCGACAAGCCGTGGAAACCAAGCAGTGGCGACGGCTCCGACGATGTCTACAACAACGATTTCTTCGGCGGCGATCTGGCCGGCATCATCGACAAGCTCGACTACATCAGGGATCTCGGCGCCAACACGATCTACATGACGCCGGTCTTCAAGGCGGCGAGCAATCACAAGTACGACACGGCCGACTATCGCAACATCGACCCGGCCTTCGGCAACAACGAAGACTTCACGCGGCTCACCAAAGAGGCGGCAAAGCGCGGGCTGCGCGTGATCCCTGATACTTCGCTCAACCATGTCGGCAGCGACTCGATCTACTTCGACCGCTTCAAGAACTACCCATCAAACGGCGCGTTCGAAGGCGGCAAGGTGCACCCCGATTCGCCTTATGCCGACTGGTTCATTTTCGACACCAGCAAGACCGAACCCGACAAGCAATACCAGGGCTGGGTTGGCGTGAGCGATCTGCCCGAGATCAACAAGGCGTCCAAGTCCTTCCGGTCCTTCGCTTATGGCGCACCCGACTCGGTGATGAAGCTTTGGCTCGACCGCGGCGCATCGGGCTGGCGCATGGACGTGGCCCCCTGGGTGCCAGACGACTTCTGGCGCGAATGGCGCAGCGCGATCAAGACGCACAAGCCCGACGCGCTCCTGATTGCCGAAACATGGTTCGACGCCAGCAAGTTCTTTCTCGGCGACAGCTTCGATTCGACGATGAATTACATCTTCCGCGACACCGTGCTCGACTATGCGGCAGGCGGCGATGCGAGCAAGCTCTACGCCAATATCGAGCTGATGCGCGAAGCCTATCCGGCGCAGGCTTTCTACGCGCTGATGAATCTGCTGTCGACCCACGACAAGGCGCGCGCGCTGCATCACTTCGGCTATACAGAGCCCCAAGGTCGCCACGATGTGGCGCCCGCCCCCCAAGGGGAGCCGGCCAGCTTGGGGCGGCCCAGCGCTGGCACGAACGATGGCGACGCGGCCAAGCTCGCGCAAGCCAAGCAGCGCCTGCGCTTGGCCCTGCTGTTCCAGGTGACATTTCCCGGCGCGCCGGCCATCTACTACGGTGACGAGGTTGGCGTGGCCGGCGGCGACGATCCCTACAACCGCGCGACCTATCCCTGGGCCGATCAGGGTGGAGCGCCGGACAATGCCCTGCTGGCCGACTTTCAGCGACTGATCCGTCTTCGCAACGAACTGCCGGTGCTGCGCCATGGTTCGATCGAGGCGCCGCTGCACCTCGATGCCCATGTCATCGTGCTGGCGCGGCGCGACGGCGAACGCTGGGCCATCACGGCCGTCAACAACGACGTCGCCGCGCACAGCATCACGCTGCGCGTGCCGGCCGCGCTGCGGGGCAAGACGCTGCGCGACGCGCTCAGTGGTGCCACGCGGGTGGTCGGCGCCGATGGCAGCGTGCGGCTGGACGTGCCGGCGCTGTTCGGCAGCGTGTTGACGCTGCCCTGAGGCCATGCAGACGCGAGAGCTGGGCCTGAGTGGCTTGCGCGTGAGCGTGCTGGGTTTTGGCGCCATGCATATCAACGACGAGCGCGTCAGCGAGGATGCCGCCGCGACTCTGCTCAACAAGGTGCTCGACCTGGGCATCACCCTGATCGACACGGCGCGCGGCTATGGCCTGTCGGAAGAGCGCATCGGCCGTCATCTCGCCCACCGACGCAGCGAATTCGTGCTCTCGACCAAGCTCGGCTATGGCGTCGAGGGCCTGCCCGACTGGACTTACGACTGCATCGTGCAGGGCGTGGAGCGTGCGCTGCGACTGATGCGCACCGACGTGCTTGACATCGCGCATCTGCACAGCTGTCCGCTTGAGACCCTGCGGCGCGGCGAGGTTACGCGCGCGCTGCACGACTGCCGGCGGGCCGGCAAGATTCGCGCCGCCGCCTACTCGGGCGACAACGCCGAACTGGCTTACGCGATTGCGTCGGGTGACTTCGGCGTGCTGCAGACCTCGATCAACATCTGCGACCAGGTCAACCTCGCCCAGCGCCTGCCGGACGCCCTGGCGCGCGGCCTGGGAGTGATCGCCAAGCGGCCCATCGCCGGCGCCATATGGCGCCGCAGCGCCCGGCCCGACGATCATGCCGAGGGCGCCTACTGGGACCGCTGGCAGGCCATGGCGCTTGAGCAGGACCTGCCCGAGGCCGACTGGCAAGACCTGACCCTGCGCTTCAGCGCTCACCTGCCCGGTGTGGCCAGCTGCATCGTCGGCACCGGCAAGGTGGAACACCTTGAACGCAACCTCGCTGCGGTGGCCAAAGGTCCCTTGCCGACGGAGCAGACGGCGCTGCTGCGGCAGCGCTTTGCGGCCTGTCAGGTGGATTGGCCTGGCCTGATCTGATCGGGGTCGGCCATCATTTCCTCGATGTGGCGCAAGCGGGGAGCTTCAGACTTACCCTCGCTCTGAGGCTCGGTTCAATGCGATAGAACCCAAGCTTCGTCAACTACACTTTAAACATGGACATCCAGACTTTGTTTCCGACGCTGATTGGAATTGATCAGGCAGATCACGAGACGATCGAGGCTATCTCCCGTGAGGTCTTGCAGCACAGAGCAACGCTGGAAGGCCTGTTGATGCCGACGTGGGGAGACAACGTCCTGTCATCTTTTGAAAAAGAAAAGGATCTGTTCACATCGGCAAATTTGAAGGCGTTGAAAAAGTTTGTCGAAGACAGCATTTTCGAATTTGTCCGATCGACGCGCGTTGAAAAACATCTGCAGTTTGATCATGCGTACACGCAGAGCTGGATCAACATCACGAGGAAATTCGGATTTCAGGAACGCCACAATCACGAACGAGGTGCCGATGGTTTGCCCATCAGCGGCGCCTACTACTACAACACGAACGGGGATGACGGCGATTTTTCAGTCGTTCCGACCGATATGCAGGCCAAGCATTTTGGAAATTACGTGATCAAACCCAAGGTAGGCAGATTGGTCCTGTTCAGGTCAGAGGTATTTCATCGGGTTGGCGCCAACATGACCGAATCCGACCGCATATCGTTCAGTTTCAACTACATGCTGAAGAAAGCGTAGTGCCTCGCCTTTGAGCGCGATGGTTTCACGGCGCCCGCAAATTGCTATCCAGAAACCGCGCCATGCGGTTGTAGAAATCGACCTTGTTCACAGGGTCGCGCCAGCCGTGGCCTTCGTCCTTGTATTCCACCCATTCAACGGCCCGGTTGTTGGCTTGCACAGCCTTGCGAAACTCTTCGCCGTGGATCAGGGGGACGCGACTGTCCTTTTCGCCATAGGCCAGAAAAATGGGTTGACGAATCGTGGCCGCGTGAGTCAAGGGTGAAAACGCCTTGAGGTCAGCGGCATCGGCGGTCTTGTCACCCACCAGGATGGGCAGACCCTTCTTCTTGTAGATGCGCGGGAAGTCGCTCCAATTGACTGTATGCAAGAACCCAAGATCGGTCACCCCCACCCACGCCACGGCGCAACGGTAGAGCTCTGGCTCGCGCACGAGACCCATCAATGCGGAATAGCCACCGTAACTCGCCCCGGCAATGGCGATGCGCTTGGGGTCGGCAATGCCCTGGGCAATCGCCCAACGGGTAGCGTCGGTCACATCGTCCTGCATGGCCTTGCCCCATTGCTTCCAGCTGGCGCGGAAATGCGCCTGTCCGAGCCCCAGCGTGCCGCGAAACTGCGGGCGTAACACGGCGTAACCCTGGGCCGCGAGAAACTGCACTTCCGCGTCCCAACGCCAGTCTGGCATGGGGGTCCATGGGCCACCGTGGATCAACACCACCATGGGCAAGGGCTTGGTCGCGCCCGTGGGGACCGTCAACCATGCGGGAAGCATCATTCCATCCCGCGCTTTCAGCTGTACCAGCTCCGATGGCGCCTGTTTCTTGACGTCAATGTCGGGACGCGCCGCTCCGAGGCGGCTGAGCTTTTTTGTCTCGCGATTGAACAACAAGAACTGCTCGGGCTGCACGTCCGAGTGCGTGCGAATCAACACCCATGGTTCATCGCCCTGCCAGGGCACCGACAGGCGGTTGACCGTGCGAGGCAGCGCCTTGTCAACCGATTTCTGCAGCGCCGCCAGGTCCTTGTCGACCCACTGCGTGACTTCTGCGTCAATGGTGAAACGGTAGCCGGCGACACCGGTCTTGCGCGAGACCACTTGCGCGTCCACATCGAACTGTGGCGATGAAGCAAGGGCCTGCTCAGACCATGCGCCACTGAGCGGATTGAGCGTCCAGAGTGCCTGCTTGTCCCCGCCACGGCGCGCCGTGATGTAGAGCAACCCGCTGGCATCGATATGGCGGATGTCAAAGCCGCTTTCTTCTGTGAACACGTCGAACTCAGAAAGCACCCGCCATTGCCTGCTGGTTGGATCTTTCCACCGCACCACGCCGCGATCCTTGTCGCGCGTAACGCAGGCCCGCACTTCGCCAGAAGGATCGGGTATCCACGCGACCGCATGCAGTGGGCCCTCAACCGGCTCGGCGCGACCGGTGCGCGTATTGAGCTTGAGCAGATCGATGTAGTCCAAACCGTCCTGGTCGCGCTGCTCGGGCCGCCAAACCATCACATCGTTGTCGTTGCGCTGCACCGTGCTGCCCAGGAGGAAGGTGTTCCACGGCTCCAGCCGAAGGCTGTCATTGCCATTGCGCACCGCCACATGCTGACGCTCTACCAACTGCTTGTAGTTGGCGCCGTCATGGTCCACGGCAAACATGCCGGGTCCAGCGTCGATTTGCCCCTCGGGCACTTCGTAGTCGGCCATCGTGAAGACCAGGCGGTCGTCATTGACCCACGCAACCTGACCCACGTCCACATCCTTGTGACTGTACAGAACCGTTGGCGTCATGCCGGTCAACTCGATGACGCTAAGCATCACCTTTCCGTGCTCGGCCACCGTGCGCATTGCCAGGCGTTTGCCGCCAGGAGAGAACTCGGCAGAGAGCATTTGTTCGCGCCGAAAAAAGAATGCCGCATCCGCGCCCGGCGCCGCTGGTACGGGTGAGATGCCCGCCCAGGCGTACCGCGCCCAACCCACGGTGCCAGCCACGCCAGCCAGTCCGGCCATCAGTGTTCTGCGTTCCATCATTTCCTTGCGAGTTTCAAGCGGTCAAGTGGGTGTCCAGGAACCGCACCATGCGGTTGTAGAAATCGACCTTGTTCTCCGGGGCGCGCCAGCCGTGGCCTTCGTCCTTGTAGAGCACCCATTCGGACGCCGGGTTGGCTGCTTGCAGGGCCTTGCGAAATGCTTGGGCCTGTCCAAGCGGGACCGCACGGTCCTTGTCGCCATGGGCTAGCAACACGGGTTGGCGGATGGATGCAACGTGGCCGACTGGAGAACGGGACTTCAACTCACCAGTTGAGATTCCCAAACCCGGCCCCCGATAGGGCCCCGGTGTGGGAGAGCGAGCGGTACCCAGCCCAAGGTCGGGGTTGACAGCATCCGATCCTGTGAGATCGGTCACCGCCGACCAGACAACTGCACAGCGCAACAGTTGCGGGTAGCGCGCCATGGTCATCAGACCCGCACCGGCGCCAAACCCCGTTCCTGCCACTGCAATGCGTTTCGGATCCGAGATGCCTTGCTCAATGGCCCACTGCAAGGTGTCGGCAATGTCGTCGCTGTTACCCAGCCCGAACTGCCCGACACCGGCGCGAAGATGTCGCAGCCCCAAGCCGCGCGTGCCGCGCAACTCGGGTCGCAGCACAACATAGCCCCTTGCCAGCAAGAATTGCTGGGCCGCGTCCCAAGTCCATTGACCACTGTGAGCATAGAGCTCGTCATGCAGCCACACCACCGTCGGCAACGGCTTGGATGCTGCCCCTTTGGGGCGAGCTACCCAAACCGGAATATCCAGGCCATCGCGCGCTGCAAACCGCTGCAAATCCATGCCGGCCATTTCACTGGAGGCGATGTCCGGGCGCAACGAGCCCAGCCGCAAGAGCTTGCGGGTTTCGCGCTTGTACAGCAGATAGACAGTCGGCTGGGTATCCGAGAAGGACTCCAGCAGAATTACCGGTGGGCTGCCCTGGGCTGGAACGGCAATGCGGTTCACGGTGCGGGGCAGCAACTGGTCCAACTGTTGCTGCAGGCTCTTGAAATCTGGGTCCAGCCATTGAGTAACTTCGGCATCGATCGTGAACCGAAGCCCCACCACTTTGTCTTGACTCACCAGCACCCGCGCATCCACGTCAAATTGCAAAGACCGCACCAGCGGCGTTGTGGACCAACGGGCCGTGCCCACGTCGTAGGTCCACAACGCCAGTTTGTCTTGTCCGCGTCGGGCGCTGACATACAAGGTGCCGCGCGGGTCGATATGTTTGATCGCCCAGTCATCCTCAACTTCGGGGGCACAGCCTGCCAATGTGCGCCACTGACCAGTCGCCGGTTCACGCCATATCGTGGACGGTTTGCCCCCGTCCTGAACCACCGCCGCTCGCAAGTCGCCCGCCGCATCCGCGTAGGCGCAGACAAGCGCGCCGGGCACCTCCAGCGCTTTCGCACGACCCGTTCGCACGTTCAGTTCCAGCAGGTCAAGCGAAGACGCGTTGGTCCCCTTGGGGCGCCAAACGAGAATGCTGTCCGTCGTTGTCGACGCGATGGGCGACAACACGTAAGTGTCCCAGGCTTGCAGCCGGTCGGAATCGACTTCCCGGATGGTCCTGACATTGGGTGCGTCAGCGATTTTCTTGAAGCCCATCCCTTCTTGTCCCATGGCTGCACCCCCGACTCCTTTGGGGGCGGCCCCGGTCGGCACGGCACCGGATATCCCGTCACTGTCTAAGGTCCCGATTCTGATGATTTCCTGGCGTTCGACCAATTGGCGAAACGCCGTGCCGTCGGCATTGATGGCAAACAGTCCCGGCCCCGCATCCCTTCGACCTTCAGGCACCCTGCGTTCCTCGATAGAGAAGATCAGCCGGTTGTGATGAGTCCACGCCACGTCGCAGGCATCCGCGCTTTCCTGGCTGTGCAGGACCGTGGGCTGCATGTCGGCCAGATTGAGCACGGTGAGCATCACGCCCCGGTGTTTGGCTACCGTGCGCAAGGCCACGCGCGTGCCATCGGGCGACAGGTGGGCCGACAGTGTTTCCTCGTCGCGGAAGAACTGCGACGCATCGGGCCCGCCCGATGCCGCCCAAGTGGCTGGCAACGCCCACGGCAAAGTTGCGCCGACCAGCAAAGTACGCCGCCGCAAACCCACTTCTTGCGCCGGCAAAGGTTTCACCATATGTACTCCCGTGAAGCTTGACCCTACATCTTCATCTTCGGCGCCGCGCAGTTGCTGGCAATGTAGGCCGCATGATCCGGCATCACATTCACGCACTTGGCGATGACGGAGCGCACGCTCTCCAGGTATTCCGCCGTGGCCTCTTCGGACTGCAAATCGACCAAGGCTGCGTAGCCTTCGGTGGACAGGTTTTG
>Ga0315270_10002076_pt1 | contig 10621 bp, 8 predicted proteins | sample C1_bottom_MG_FD_204932 | JGI IMG/M metagenome (GOLD analysis project Ga0315270, IMG submission 204932) | Sediment microbial communities from Yellowstone Lake, YNP, Wyoming, USA - C1_bottom | ecosystem: Environmental > Aquatic > Freshwater > Lake > Sediment | place: USA: Wyoming | collected... | reverse complement strand
TACCAGCGGCGCCAGGCTTGGGTTTGTGCGGCAAGGGCTAGTCCTTGCGCTGTGCTTTTTCGATCGCTTGCCACTCGCGTCGCCGCGCTTCGGCCGCCGACATTTCATAAAAACTGCCATCACCCGCTTTGAGGCCGCGTGTGATTTGTTCAATTGCGGCGACCAGATTTCCGCTCAATGCGGCTGCCTCGGCCTGGGCACGGTAACTGAGTAGATGCTGCCCGAGTTGAGCGTGGGTCTGGGCCGCCAGATACCACAGGCGGCGGTCGTCCGGATCGAGCGCCAGCTGCTTGTCGACCCGCGTGAGCGCGTCGCCGGCATGACCGGTAGCCAGCAATGCGCTGATGTAGCCATATTGCAAGGGTGGGTAGCCAGGATGGGCGTTGCTGCCGGTCTGGTAGCGTTGCAGCGCCAGCGCCGGGTTGCCTGCGGCCAGCGCGGTTTGGGCGGCTAGAAGCTGAATCATCGGGCTGCTGTTGTTTTCAGACGGCAGTTTTTGCACTTCGGATTCGGCTTCCTTGAACTGGCGTGCGCGCAGCAGCGCGGTGACCAGGCCGTAACGGGCGGCGGTCTCGCTGCTGTAGCGTTTTTCCTTCAGCGTGCTGCGTGCGGCGAGCACGGCGTCGGCCGGGCTGCCATCCTGCGCGCGCAGGCGGGCGCGTATCAGCTGAAAATCGAGGCTGTCCTCCACCTGTTGATACGGCGCCGATTCGCTGCGCGCTTCCATGTCGGCGATGCGTTCGCTGGTGAGTGGATGGGTGCGCAGATAGGCCGGCGCGTTGCTGTCATAAAACCGGCTGGCGCGTTGCATGCGGTTGAAAAATGCGCTCATGCTGCGCGGATCGAAGTTGGCGCGGGTCAGCATCTCATACCCAAGCCGATCGGCTTCGCGCTCGTAATCGCGAGTGTAATTGAGCTGGTTCTGCATCGAGAAGGCCTGGGTGGAAGCGATGGCTGCACTCGCCACGTTGGGATTGGAACGCGCGGCCAGCAGCGCCAGAGCCAGCGCGGCCATGGTCGGCCAGTAGCTTTGGCTTTGCGAGGCGACCATGCGCGCGATGTGGTCCTGGGTGACGTGGGCGATTTCGTGCCCGATCACGCTCGCAAGTTCGGATTCATTTTGCGCGGTGAGCAGCAAGCCGGTGTGGACGCCGATGTTGCCGCCGGGCAGGGCAAAGGCGTTGATGGTGGGGTCGTTAATGACGAAGAAGGTGAACTCACGCTGGTTGCGCGTGCTGACCGAGACCAGTTTGTAGCCAAGCTGGTTGAGATAGGTTTCGATTTCAGGATCGTCCAGGTAGCGCGGATCGGCATAGACGTCACGCAAGATGGCCCGCCCCAGCGCCTGTTCTTCCTGGTCGGAAAAATACTGGCGTGATACTTCACCCAGATCGGGCAGGTCGGTGGCCAGGGCAGGCTGAACAGCGAGGGTGAGTGCGAGCAGCGCGCGTGATAAGACGGACATTTCGTTTACGATGCGAAACTTCTCGACAGGGTTCCCAAGTATGAGCGAATTCACCCATTTTGATGAGCGCGGCCGCGCCGTGATGGTCGACGTGGCGGACAAGGACGATACCCGGCGCGTCGCCGTGGCCAGCGGCAGGATCGGCATGTTACCCGATACGCTGGCGCGCATTCTGGGCGGGCAGGCGGCCAAGGGGGACGTGCTGGGCATTGCGCGCATTGCGGCGATCCAGGCGACCAAACGCACCGCCGAACTGATTCCGCTGTGCCATCCGATTGCGCTGACCAGGGTGGGCGTTGAATTCAGCCATGATGCAGCCAAGTCGACGATCACCTGCACAGTGACCGCCGAGACCGTCGGCAAGACCGGGGTAGAAATGGAGGCGCTGACCGGCGTGAGTGTGGCGCTGCTGACCATTTACGACATGTGCAAGGCGGTCGACCGTGGCATGCGCATGGACGACATCCGGTTGCTGGAAAAGCAGGGCGGTCGCTCCGGGCACTGGCGCGCCGGTTGATTCGGCATCGTTGTATTCGGAATCTGCCGTCCCCGCGAACGCTGCCCTTGAATCTGGCGCATAGCCCCCTCAAAAAACAAGGAATTTTATTAGACGGCTTTATGGGGCTATCAGCTGTTTTGCTTGCCATGCCGGACATGGGAAGTGCAAAATAACGGCATATTCGAAATGATTAATATACAGTTGTCCCCCACAGCATCAGTGCCGATGCGCTGGTGCTGCTCGCAGTAGTCACCTAGTATGGATATCCACGCAAGAAATGACGCGGTTTCGCGATGAAGCCGCCGGGGACACAATTGAGCCTAGAGACCGCATGAACGCCAAGATCAAACTCGAAAATCACGACGCGCAGGAAATCAAGTACACCACCTGCTACATGTGTGCCTGCCGCTGCGGTATCAAGGTCACGCTGGAAGACAACAAGGTTCGCTTCATCCAGGGCAACCGCAACCACCCGACCAACCAGGGCGTGCTGTGCGCCAAGGGGTCGGCCGGGATCATGAAGCAGTATTCCACCGCCAAGCTGACCCAGCCGCTGATGCGCAAGCCCGGCACCGAGCGTGGCGAAGGGATTTACGAGGCGATTTCCTGGGAACAGGCGCTCGACGTCTTGACTGACCGGCTGGAAGAAATTCGCTCGACCGATCCGTCGAAGCTGGGCTTCTTCACCGGCCGCGACCAGATGCAGGCATTGACCGGTTTGTGGGCGCAGCAGTTCGGTACCCCCAACTGGTCGGCGCACGGTGGATTCTGTTCGGTCAACATGGCGGCGGCTGGTTTGTATTCCATCGGCTTTTCGTTCTGGGAATTCGGCGCGCCCGACTGGGATTACGCCAAGTATTTCCTGATGTGGGGCGTGGCGGAGGATCACTCATCCAACCCGATCAAGATCGGCCTGGAAAAACTCAAGCGCAAGGGCGGCAAGTTCGTCACCGTCAATCCGGTGCGCACCGGCTATTCGGCGATTGCCGACGAATGGCTGCCGATCAAGCCCGGCATGGACGGCCTGCTCGCCATGTCGATGGTGCATGTGCTGTTGAAGCACGAGCAGTTCGACTACGAATTCCTGGTGCGTTACACCAATGCTTCATGGCTGGTGGTGCAAAGCCCGGGACAAAAGGGCGACGGGCTGTTCCTGCGCGATGAAAACGACCACCCGCTGATCTGGGATCTGGACAAGGAAGCCTTCAGGAACGGCCTGGACGGCGACATCGCCCCCGCGCTGTTCGGTGAATACGTTGCGCCCGATGGCCGCCGCGTCAGGACCGTGATGTCGCTGATGACCGAGCGTTATCTCGACGAACGTTACGCACCAGAAAGCGTTGCATTGGAATGTGGCCTGCCGGCCGAAACCATTACCCGGATTGCGCTGGAAATGGCGCATGTCGCGTTCAAGGAAACCGTCGAACTGCCGATCGAATGGACCGATGTGTGGGGGCGCAAGCACGACAAGGTCGTGGGCCGCCCGGTGGCGATGTACGCGATGCGCGGCATTGCGGCGCACTCCAACGGCTTCCATTCCTGCCGCGCGATTCACATGATCCAGATGCTGCTGGGTGCGCTCGACGCGCCGGGCAACTTCCGCGCCCGGGCGCCGTATCCGAAGCCGATTCCGCCGCACCAACTGCCGGAAAACAACATCGATATCATCAACGCGCCCAACACGCCGCTGTCGCGTCCGCCGCTCGGCTTCCCAACGCGTCCGGAAGACCTGGTGATCGATGAATTCGGCAACCCGCTGCGCATCGACAAGGCGTATTCATGGGAAGTGCCGATCGCCTCGCATGGCCTGATGCATATGGTCATCACCAATGCGACCAACCACGATCCGTACGCGCTCGACACGCTGATTCTGTTCATGGCGAACATGGCGTGGAACTCGACCATGAACACGGCCAATGTGCAGGACATGTTGCGCGCCAAGGATGAGGAAAACTTCGGCGAATACAAGATTCCGTTCCTGGTGGTGATCGACGCGTTCCATTCGGAAATGACCAATTTTGCCGACCTGATCCTGCCGGACACCACCTACCTCGAACGGCACGACTGCATTTCGTTGCTGGACCGCCCGATTTCCGAGCCGGATGCGGCCGCTGATGCGATCCGCTATCCGCTGGTCAAGCTCGATCGCGACGTGCGGCCGTGGCAGGAGGTGATGGTCGAACTCGCCTCGCGCCTGAAATTCCCGGCGTTCACCAAGCCGGACGGCACGCGCAAGTTCAAGGACTACCCTGACTTCATCGTCAATTACGAACGCTCGCCGGGCGTGGGTTTCCTCGCCGGCTGGCGTGGCAAGGACGGCACCAAGTCGCTGAAGGGCGAGCCGAACCCCAACCAGTGGAACAAGTACATCGAGAACCAGAGCTTCTTCGCCCATCACTGGCCCGATAACCAGAAGTACATGCGCTACGCCAACAAGGACTACCTCGAGGTGGCAGCGGATGTCGGCTTCGTCGGCAAGGTCGAGCCGATCATCATGCAGTTCTACTCGGAGCCGCTGCAAAAATTCCGCCTGGCGGGGCAGGGCCTGTACGACGGCCCGCAGCCGAACAACCAGGTCGACCGTGAGCGCCTGGTGAAGTACTTCGACCCGCTGCCGATGTGGTACGAGCCGCTCGAACAGCAGCGCGTCGACAAGGAGGAATATCCTTTCTTCGCGCTGACCCAGCGCCCCATGTTCATGTACCACTCGTGGGATTCGCAGAACGTGTGGCTGCGCCAGATCATGGCGCAGAACTACATGTACATGAACGCGCGCAAGGCCGCCGAAATGGGCATCAAGGACTTCGACTGGATCTGGGTCGAGTCGCACAACGGCAAGATCCGCTGCCAGGTCAAGACAATGGAAGGCACCCAGGAAGACACCATCTGGACGTGGAACGCCATCGGCAAGCAGAAGGGCGCCTGGGGTTTGAAGGAAGATGCATCCGAGGCGACCAAGGGCTTTTTGCTCAATCACCTGATTTCCGAGTTGCTGCCGGAGAAGGCCGGAGAACGTCGCGTCACCAACTCTGATCCGGTGACCGGGCAAGCGGCATGGTTCGATCTGCGCGTGCGCATCTGGAAGGCCGCGCCTGGCGAGACCGGTTCCTGGCCGCAATTCGACGCGCTGAAAGCCTATCCGGGTGACGAGCGGTACGAGCGTCCCAATGTGCTGCGTTACGACGCGCGCACTCACGAAAAAAACTAAAGACTCAATAAAGTGCTGAAGCATCAAAGCGAGAGAGAAATATGAGACTTGGATTGGTCATCGACCTGGATGTCTGCGTGGGTTGCCATGCCTGTGCCATCGCCTGCAAGGAATGGAACGCTTCCGGCACCATCGGCCCGCTGTCTGACTACCAGCCCTATGGCGCCGAGCCGTCGGGCGTGTGGTTCAACCGGATTCGCCATTACGAAATGGACGAGTACCCGAACAACAAGACGATCAACTTCCCGATGTCGTGCATGCACTGCGAGGACGCCGACTGCGTTACCGTGTGCCCAACCGGGGCCTCGTACAAGCGGGCCGAAGACGGCATCGTGCTGATCGACCAGGACAAGTGCATGGGCTGCAACTATTGCTCGTGGGCTTGCCCGTACGGCGCGCGCGAGCTCGACCGTTCCAGCGGCACGATGAAGAAGTGCACCCTGTGCGTCGACCGCATCTACGATCAGGACCTGCCGGTCGAAGAGCGCCAGCCCTCGTGCGTACTGACCTGCCCAGCGCACGCCCGCATGTTCGGTGATTTCGACGATCCCGATTCGGCGGTGTCGCGCACCGTGCGCGAGCGCGGCGGCTACCCACTGATGCCCGAACTCAACTACAACCCGACCAACCAGTACCTGCCGCCGCGCCGCAAGCCGGTGATTCCGGTCGACACCAAGCCGAAGGGCGGGTTGAAGGAAAGCATCAAGCAATTCGCCAACAAACTGGTGCGCCGCTAAGCGCGCAACAAACACTCACCAGGATATTTCATGCATCCCGCTTTCTCAGTCATCTTCTTTACCGTTGCATCTGGAGCAGGCTTTGGCTTGTTTTCACTGCTGTTCATTGCGGATGTTTTCAAGCTCGGCGGTGGTTTTAGCCGCGAACAGCTCGTCATCGGCGGCCTCATGGCGATGAGCCTGGTCGTGTTCGGCCTGTTGTCGTCCACCTTCCACCTTGCCAACCCGAAGAATGCCTGGCGCGCGGTGACCCGCTTCCGTACTTCGTGGCTGTCGCGCGAGGGTGTATTTGCCATTGTGTTCATGCCGCTGGCCCTGATCTACCTCGCCAGCATCTGGTTTGGCGCCCCCCTGTGGCTGCGTGAAACCAGCGGCTTCCTGACCGCCGTGCTGGCCTGGATCACGGTGTTTTCCACTGGCATGATTTACGCCTGCCTGAAAACCATCCGCCAGTGGAACACCCCGCTGGTGCCCGCCAACTACCTGGCGCTGGGGTACGCCAGCGGCAGCCTCTTGCTGTTGCTGGGCGCGGTCGTCGCCGGCCTCGATACCCTGCCCTACATTGCAATGTCGGCGTTGATCCTCTCGATCGCGGCGGTGTTGAAGGCCATCTACTATTTCTGGATTCAAAGCCCCGGTCTGTCGCCCACCATCAACACGGCAACCGGTCTGACCCGCGCCAAAGTCAAGCTGCTGGATACCGGCCACACCCACGGCACCTTCCTTACCCAGGAATTCGGCTTCCAGATCGCACGCCAAAAAGCCGGCCTGCTCAAGCTTGTCGTCTTCGTGCTGGGCTTTGCGCTGCCTGGCCTGATGATGGTGTGGGTGTTTAATCAGCAAGCCGGGCAAGCGGCCGCCATCGTTGCGGTTCTGGCGGGTCTCGCCGGCGCAGCAGTCGAGCGCTGGCTGTTCTTTGCAGAAGCTCGCCACGTGGTGAATCTGTATCACGGTGCCCAGCGCTGTTGAGCCGAAACCTGTCAGTGAGTGTGGGCATGCTTGGCGTGCTTCAGCGCTTGAGGTATATTAGAAAACTCTAATTTCTCCATTGCAGGAGTGTGATACTTATGTTCGGACTGTCAGGTTTTAAGGAAGTCGATCCCGGTTACGTCGCGGAAATTGCCGCCAAAGGCGCGCATCTCATTGATGTACGCACCGAGGCCGAAGTGGCGCAAGGCGTGATCGATGGCGCCATTCATATTCCGCTGCATCTGCTGCCCCTGCGCGCTGCAGATATCCCTCAGGACAAACCGGTTGTCATCTACTGCCGCTCCGGCGCGCGATCGGCGCAGGCCTGTTCGTTCATGGCGTCCAAGGGCTACGACAACATGCACAATCTGTCTGGCGGCATCATGGCGTGGGCGCGCTCAGGCAATGCCCTCCGCCAGGCGAGTTGACCCTCCCACCGGGAATTGCCGACCGTCGCGCAGCAATTTCGGTTGCAATAGGGAAACATCTGGTTTAAGGTACCGCAGCGTTTTTTAGAACATACCGACTTACTGTAAGGAGAACATTTTGAACTTTGATAAAGAACTTGATGCACGTGGCCTGAACTGCCCCCTGCCCATTCTGCGTGCCAAGAAGTCCCTGGCTGAAGTCGCCAGCGGCCAGGTGCTGAAAATCCTGTCCACCGACCCGGGTTCGGTCAAGGATTTCGCCGCTTTCGCCAAGCAGACCGGCAACGAACTGCTGTCCACCGCCGAAGCGGGTGGCGAATTCACCTTCTACATGAAGAAAAAGTAATTCACAAACCAAAACGAGCGCCGACTGTTCCGGGAATACGTTCACGAACATTCGGCGCTGTTTTTTTAACTGAAACAGGAGAGAGACAGACATGGATACCAAAAAAATGGCCATCATCGCCACCAAGGGCACGCTGGACTGGGCTTACCCCCCGTTCATCCTGGCCTCGACGGCAGCCGCGCTGGGCTATGAAGTCCAGATTTTCTTCACCTTCTACGGCCTGCAACTGGTTCGCAAGGACGTGTCCGGCCTCAAGGTCAGCCCGCTCGGCAACCCCGGCATGCCGATGAAAATGCCGTTTGGCCCCAAGTGGTTCAAAGGCATCAACTGGAATATCCCCAATGCCATCCAGTCGCTGGTTCCGGGTTATGAAAATGTCGCAACCAGCCTGATGAAAATGACCATCGCCAACTGCGGCGTGGCGACCATCTCGGACTTGCGCAGCCTGTGCCAGGAAGCGGACGTCAAATTCCTCGCCTGCCAGATGACGGTTGAACTGTTTGGCTTCGACCATTCCGATTTCATCGACGGCATGGACTACGTGGGTGCAGCCAGTTTCTTCGAATTCGCGGGCGAAACCGATATCTGCCTGTTTATCTAAATCAGGAAAGCAAGACCGTATCTAAACAACAGATTGCCGTTGTGTGAAAAAGAGCCGAAGTGATTCGGCTCTTTTTTTTGTGTTTCATTTGTGCAACATCGCGTTTGAATTATTCAAGGAATCGACTTGTCTTGCCGATACAGGCTTCGGAGTGGGGTTAGCATCCACATCAGGTCATCGATAAGCGTGACTGTAGTAATTTATCCACAGGAGACTATTTAATGAAATTCACCCGCGTATTTGCATTCATGGCGCTGGCCGGTCTGGCCGGCAGCGCTTTCGCTACCAACGGCTATTTCTCGCACGGCTACGGCATGAAGGCCTTGGGAAGGGGCGGTGCATCCACCGCCACCTCGGACGACGCCTTCGGCGGCGCCAATAACCCCGCCTCCATGGCCTTCGCCGGCGACCGCTACGATTTGGGCGCCTCTCTGTTCAACCCCAACCGTAGCGCCTCTCGCACCGGCTTGGGTCCCATCGACATGAGCGTGGATAGCGACAGCAATTACTTCGTCGTGCCCGAGTTTGGCATGACCAAGCAAATGTCCTCGGAAATGGCTCTGGGTGTCACGGTTTATGGCAATGGCGGGATGAACACGGACTATGCGGGTGGACAGATTAATTGTGGAATGGGAGCTGCCAACATGTTGTGCGGGCAGGGCGATCTGGGTGTAAACCTGGTGCAACTGATTGTTGCGCCGACCCTGGCGTACAAGGTGGCCCCCAACCATTCTCTCGGTATTTCCCTGTTGCTGGGTTATCAGACGTTCGAGGCAAAGGGCCTTCAGGCTTTTGGCGGAATTTCTTCTGACCCGACCAAGCTTACCAACAACGGCAGTGACGGCACCTTCGGTTACGGCGTGCGCATCGGCTACATGGGCCAGATCACCCCGACCGTGGCGATCGGTGCAGCTTACGCGTCCAAGATGAGCTTCGACCAATTCAAGGACTACGCCGGTCTGTTCGCCGAGCAGGGCGGCTTCGACATTCCCGAAAACTACAACCTTGGCGTGGCCTGGCAGGCGACTCCCGAATTCAAGCTGATGCTGGACTACCAGCGCATCAACTATAGCGGCGTCAACTCCATTGCCAACCAAAGCCTGGTTCCGTTCCCGTTGGGCGCTGACAATGGTCCCGGTTTTGGCTGGGAGGATATCAATGTGTGGAAGCTGGGTGTGGAGTACAAATACAGCCAGCAACTGATCTTGCGTGCGGGCTACAATCATGGCGACAACCCCATTACGCCAGCCAATGTGACCTTTAACATCCTGGCCCCCGGCGTGGTCGAAAATCACCTGACCCTTGGTTTCACGTACACCGTGGCATCGGGTAATGAGTGGACCATGAGCTACATGCACGCTTTCAGCAACGACGTCAGCGGCGCCTCCATCCTGCCGGTGATGAGCGGTATGTCCCCCACTCCGATGGGAACGGAAAAAATCGAAATGGACCAGAATTTGCTGGGTGTCCAGTACAGCTGGAAGTTTTAATCCTTCGGTCTGATGCTTGACTGATAGAGGCCGGGGTCGTCAGACCCCGGCCTTTTTGTTGGCTGTGACTCGGAACACCCTGCTATTGATTTCGGCAGGGCACCCCGCCCACCCCCTAAATCCGTTAAAATCCGCGACGTTATCGCATCCCTGACCGGGCACGGAAACGTGCCCGTTTTGCTGTGTCGCAGAACCTGATCCGCAATTTTTCCATCATCGCCCATATCGACCACGGCAAGTCCACGCTGGCCGACCGCCTGATCCAGCAGTGTGGTGGGTTGTCGGAGCGCGAGATGGAAGCGCAGGTGCTCGATTCGATGGATCTGGAGAAAGAGCGCGGGATCACCATCAAGGCGCAGACCGCCGCGCTGACCTACAAGGCGCAGGACGGCCAGATCTATCGCCTGAACCTGATCGATACCCCTGGCCACGTCGATTTTTCCTACGAAGTGTCGCGCTCGCTGTCGGCCTGTGAGGGTGCGCTGCTGGTGGTCGACGCCTCCCAAGGCGTCGAGGCGCAAACCGTGGCCAACTGCTACACCGCGATCGACCTCGGCGTGGAGGTCATCCCGGTGCTGAACAAGATCGACCTGCCTGCCGCCGACCCGGATCGGGTGGCGGAGGAGATCGAGGACATTGTCGGGCTGGACGCGAGTGATGCGGTGCGCGCCTCGGCCAAGACCGGCATCGGTATCGCCGAAATTCTTGAAGTGGTGGTCAAGCAGGTACCCGCACCGCGTGGCAACGAAGCGGGGCCGCTGAAGGCGCTGATCATCGATTCGTGGTTCGACAACTACGTCGGCGTGGTGATGCTGGTGCGGGTGGTCGACGGCGTGCTGCGTCCCAAGGACAAGATTCGGTTTATGGCGAGCGGCGCG
>Ga0315270_10002075_pt1 | contig 10622 bp, 7 predicted proteins | sample C1_bottom_MG_FD_204932 | JGI IMG/M metagenome (GOLD analysis project Ga0315270, IMG submission 204932) | Sediment microbial communities from Yellowstone Lake, YNP, Wyoming, USA - C1_bottom | ecosystem: Environmental > Aquatic > Freshwater > Lake > Sediment | place: USA: Wyoming | collected... | reverse complement strand
GCGGTGATCGATCTGGCGACACTGACCGGTGCCTGCGTGGTAGCGCTCGGCGCGCATCATTCCGGCGTCATGGGCAATGACAATGCGCTGGTGCGCGAGCTGCTGGACGCGGGCGTACGCGCGGAAGATCGCGCCTGGCAGCTGCCGTTGACGGACGAGTATGGCGAGCAGCTGAAGAGCAATTTCGCCGATTTTGCCAATGTTTGCGGGCGCGACGGCGGCGCCATCACGGCCGCCGCATTCCTCGGCAAATTCACCAAGGGCCTGAAGTGGGCGCATGTCGACATCGCCGGCACCGCCTGGGTGAGCGGCAGCGCCAAGAGCGCTACTGGCCGGCCGCTGGGCCTGCTGGGTGATTTCCTGATCCGGCGGGCGCGCGGCTGAAGCGCACATGCCGACGCTGGCGGGCTGAGCGTTGATGGAACGCGCCGATTTTTACGTGCTCGAGAGCAGCGATGCGCGCGAGCGACTGAAATTTGCCTGCCGCATCATCGACAAAGCGTTTGGCGCTGAACAGCGCGTGCTGGTGTGGCTCGAAGATGCCACCGCACTGCAGAGCTTTGACGACCTGCTGTGGACCTTTGCACAGGACAGTTTCATTCCTCACGACCCGGTGGGCCCCGAGTCAAACTGGGAAGACTCACCGGTTTTGCTCAGCTGCGCGGCGCTGCCACCCGCGGGCGTCGAAGTGCTGGTAAATCTTGCGTCAAGCGTGCCGGCGCCCGCCAACAACGCCAGACAGGTGATCGAAATCATCGACGCCGACCCGGCTCGGCGCCAGGCGGGTCGGTTGCGTTTCAAACACTATCGCGAGCTGGGCGTTACGCCGACCACGCATGACATGGCTGAGCAGGCAGGAAACTAGACTTCCGTTTATGGACAAGACCTACTCCCCGGCAGAAATCGAACAACGCTGGTATGCCCACTGGGAATCCCAGGGCTGGTTCGCGCCGCGCGCCAGCGGCAGCGAAGCCAACAGCGCCCATGCCAATGCCGGCGCCTACTGCATCATGATTCCGCCGCCCAATGTCACTGGCACCCTGCACATGGGCCATGCGTTTCAGGACACCATCATGGATGCCCTGACACGCTTCCAGCGCATGCGCGGCGCGGCCACACTGTGGCAACCGGGCACTGATCACGCCGGCATTGCCACGCAGATGGTGGTCGAACGTCAGCTCAATGCCGAAGGAACAAAACGCACCGATCTCTCGCGCGAGGCATTCCTGGCACGTGTCTGGCAGTGGAAAGAACAGTCAGGCGGCACCATCGCGCGTCAGCTGCGTCGCCTGGGGGCCTCGCTCGACTGGTCGCGTGATCGCTTCACGATGGATCCGGACATGTCGCGCGCAGTCATCGAGGCCTTCGTGCGTCTGCACGCAGAGGGCCTGATCTACCGCGGCAAGCGCCTGGTGAACTGGGATCCGGTGCTGCACACCGCCCTCTCCGACCTGGAAGTGTTGAACGAAGAAGAGGACGGCTGGCTCTGGCACCTGCGTTATCCGCTCGCCGATGGCAGCGGGCAGCTGGTGGTGGCCACCACGCGCCCGGAGACGATGCTGGGCGATGCAGCAGTCGCCGTGCATCCGGCCGATGAGCGTTACCGGCATCTGCTCGGCAAGCGCGTTCGACTGCCGCTGACGGATCGCGAGCTGGCCATCATCGCCGATGACTTTGTCGACCCCGCCTTCGGCAGCGGCTGCGTGAAGATCACGCCAGCGCATGATTTCAATGACTATGCGGTCGGCCAGCGACACGCCTTGCCGCTTATCAATATCTTTACGCCCGATGCGCAGCTCAACGACAGCGTGCCAGCGCCCTACCGTGGCCTCGATCGCTTTGAAGCGCGTAAGCGCGTGGTGGCCGATCTGGAGGCAGCGGGCCTGGTCGACAGGATCGAACCGCACAAACTGATGGTGCCGCGCGGCGATCGCAGCGGCGCGGTGGTCGAACCTTACCTCACCGATCAGTGGTACGTGCGGGTCGAGCCGCTGGCTGGGCCGGCGATCGCCGCAGTCGAGACTGGCCGCATCCGCTTCGTACCGGAGAACTGGGACAAGACCTATTACCAGTGGATGCGCAACATTCAGGACTGGTGCATCAGCCGCCAATTGTGGTGGGGCCATCGCATCCCGGCCTGGTATGACGAGGCGGGCAACATCTACGTGGCGCGCGATGCCACGGCCGCGGCCGCGCAGGCGCGCGCGCAGCTGGGCCGCGAGGCCACGCTGCGCCAGGACCAGGACGTACTCGACACCTGGTTTTCTTCCGCGCTCTGGCCGTTCTCTACCCTGGGCTGGCCCGATGCGACCGCCGAGCTGGCGCGCTTTTATCCGAGCAGCGTACTGGTCACCGGTTTCGACATCATCTTCTTCTGGGTCGCGCGCATGATCATGTTCGGCCTGAAGTTCAACGGCGACGTGCCGTTTCGCGCCGTCTACGTGCATGGCCTGATTAGAGATGGCGAAGGCCAGAAGATGTCCAAGTCGAAGGGCAATGTCATCGATCCGCTCGACATCGTCGATGGCATCACGCTCGAGGCCCTGCTCGCCAAGCGCACCACCGGGTTGATGCAACCGCACCTGGCGCCCGGCATTGAGCGCGCGACGCGCAGGCAGTTTCCGGAGGGCATCAGCGCGCACGGCACCGACGCGTTGCGATTCACCCTGGCATCACTGGCCACCCAGAGCCGTGACCTGCGCTTCGACATGCAACGGGTCGCGGGCTACCGCAACTTCTGCAACAAACTGTGGAATGCGGCGCGCTTTGTGCTCCTGATGCTGGAACAGGGCCCGGCGACCGGCAGCGACGGGAGCCGCGATGACGCCCCGCCAGAGCTGAGCCTGGCAGATCGCTGGATACGCTCGCGACTCGGCCGCACCATCGGCGCCGTTGATGCCGCCTTCAGGGATTACCGCTTCGACTACGCCGTGACCGCACTGTATGAGTTCACCTGGCATGAGTACTGTGACTGGTACCTGGAACTCGTGAAGCCGGTGCTGCAGGGCGTCGAGGCGAATCCCGCACAACAGCGCGGCGCGCGCCAGACCCTGCTGCTGGTGCTGGAAGCGCTGCTGCGCACACTACACCCGCTGATACCGTTTATTACTGAGGAAATCTGGCAGCGTGTGGCGCCGCTCGCCGCCGCACACTCAGCAGGCGCCGCGGCGCCCGTCACCATCATGCTGGCGCCGTGGCCAAAAGCCGCGGACTTCGCCAGCGATGAGCGCGCTGAAACCGAGATGCAATGGCTGATGCGTGTGGTACTGGGTGTGCGCCAGATCCGCGGCGAGATGGATATCAGCCCGGCGAAGCGGCTGCCGCTGTTGCTGCAACACGCGACCGCCACTGATCTGGAAATGGCGCGGCGCCATGAACCGCTGCTGATGCGACTTGCCGGTGTTGCAGCACCACAGCCCCTGGCGCCCGGCACTCCGGCGCCACCAGCCGCAGCGACCATGGTGGGCGAGCTTGCACTGCTGGTGCCGATGGCCGGCCTGATTGATCCGGCCGTCGAGCAGGCCCGACTCGAAAAGCGCGTGCGCAAGCTGCGGGAGGAAATCGCCCGCGCCAGCGGCAAACTCGGCAATGACAGTTTCGTGCGCAGCGCGCCCGCCGCCGTGGTCGTGCAGGAGCGCGCACGACTGGCGGACTTCGAACACACGCTGGCAGCATTGGCGCAGCAGCTGGAACAAGTGCGCGCACTCACCCCATGAATCCGCTGGCAGCCGCGCTTGCCGCCATCGAACAGATACTGCTGGGCAAACCGGCGCAGATCCGCCTATGCCTCGCCTGCCTGCTGGCGCGCGGTCATCTGCTGATCGAAGATGTGCCGGGCGTTGGCAAGACCACGCTGGCACACACTCTGGCGCGGGTGCTCGGGCTCGAGTGGCGCCGGCTGCAGTTCACCAGCGATCTGCTGCCTGCCGACGTGGTCGGGGTCTCGATCTTCGATCGCGCCACGCAGCAGTTTCAGTTTCGCCCCGGCCCGGTGTTTACCCAGTTGCTGCTGGCCGATGAAATCAATCGCGCCAGCCCCAAGGCGCAGAGCGCGCTGCTGGAAGCCATGGAAGAGCGACAGGTCAGCGTCGATGGCACGACCCACGCCTTGCCCGAACCCTTCTTTGTGGTGGCCACGCAGAATCCGCACGAGCAGCTCGGCGCTTTCGGCTTGCCCGAGTCACAGCTCGACCGGTTTCTGATGCGCGTGAGCTTAGGCTATCCCGATCAGGAGTCCGAGCGTCGCCTGCTGACGGCCGGCGATCGTCGCGAAGCGCTGGCGGCCGCGCCCGCAGTGCTCGACGCTGCGGCCCTGTTGGCCGCACAACGCGCCGCACGCGCCATATATGTGAGCGCGACACTGCTTGATTACGTACAGGCGCTGGTCGCGCAGTCGCGCACGCTGTGGCGACTGGGGCTCTCGCCGCGAGCCGCCCAGGGCCTGGTGCGCGCCGCCCAGGGCTACGCGCTGCTGGCGGGTGAGCGCGCGGTTCTGCCCGAACATGTACAGGCCGTATTGCCCGCCGTAGCCGGTCATCGCCTGGAGCGACGCGGCAGCAGCGAGGCGGCGGATGGCGAACGGCTGGCATCTGAACTGCTGCGCTCGGTGCCGGTGCCGATCTGAACCATGTTGCGCGCGCGTCTGCTTGAACGCGCCGCCGCCTGGGCTCGCAGGCGCCAGGGCGAGGACGTGCCGCCGCTCGTTTTGCAGGCCCGGCGACTCTACATACTGCCCACCCGCGCAGGTGTTGCCTTCAGTGTGCTGTTGTTCGTGATGCTGGTGGCAGGCCTGAACTACACCAACAGCCTGGCGCTGCTACTCACCTTTACCCTGGTCGGCTTCATGCTGGTCGGCATGTATGAATGCCAGCGCACGCTGCAGGGGCTTGAGCTCACCCAGGCATGGGCACTCGACAGCCACGCGGGCAGCACCGGCCTCATAGAGCTGCGGCTGGCCAATGGCCGGAGCGCCTCGCGTCGCGCGCTCAGTGTGCGTTGCCGCGATACACCGGGCACCCGCTTTGATATCGCCGCCGGCGCTACCGGCAGCGTGCAGCTTTTTTATCGCGCGACACGTCGTGGCCGGGTAAGCATCGATCGCCTCGAATTGGCCACCACTGCGCCCTTTGGCCTGTTCCGGGCCTGGACCTGGTTGCACCTGCCACTCACCGCCATTGTCTATCCGCGTCCCGAAGGCCAGCGAGCACTGCCGCGCAGCGGTGCGCATGCCAGCGTGCAGACAGCGCCCATTGCCGGCAGCGATGAAGAAGAGTGGTCTAGCCTCAGGGCGTTCAATCAGGGCGACAATCCGCACCGTATCGCCTGGAAGGTGTACGCGCGCGGCGGCGCGCTCATGGTCGGGCAGTACGCGGGCAGCGGTGGTGATGAGCATCTGTTGAGTTTTTCCGGGCTGGAAGATCTGGGCCTCGAAGCGCGACTGAGCCAACTGGCCGCCTGGGCCCTGGAGTGCGCCGAGCGTGGGGCCGCCTGCGGACTGCAGCTGCCAGCGTGTCAGTTGCCATTGGGTCGCGGCGCCGCGCACCAGGCGAATCTGCAACGCGCACTCGCGCTCTATGGTGAGGCGGCGCTGTGAAGCCTGCCGCGGCCACTGCGCTCAGCAGCGCCGCGCCGCCCACCCGCTCAGGGATGCGCCTGGCGCTGGGTGGCCTGCTGCTGGCGGCCGCGTTGAACGCGCATCACACGGCCTGGTGGTGCCTGCCGGTGCTGGCGGCCGCCAGCATCTGGCATCTGCGCGTGAACCTCAGACTCACCCGGCTGCCGCCCAGACTGGTACGCGTCGCCATCGCACTGCTGCTGACCGCGGGAGTGCTGCTGAGCTTCCGTACCCTCAATGGCCTGGAGGCCGGCGCCACGCTGCTGACCGCCATGATTGCCGCCAAGCTGATCGAAACCCGTGCCACGCGTGACTGGTACGTGATTCTCGGCGCGGCCCTGTTTCTGTTGCTGGCCGCCTGCCTCGATCGCCAGCAGCTGTGGCGCCTGCCCTGCTACGCCCTCACGCTGTGGCTGTGCGCCGGCGCGCTCCGTGGTCTTGACGGCGGCAGCAATCAGGCGCCAATGGTGCTGTTGCGCGGCGCGGGCCGGCAATTGCTGCTGGCGCTGCCGCTGGCGCTGCTGCTGTTTATTTTTTTCCCGCGTCTGTCTGGCGCATTCTGGGCGCTGCCCAGCGGTGAGACCGCCATTACCGGCCTGGGCGATGAAATGAGTCCGGGCGATATTTCGCGACTGGTGGAATCGGACGAGCCGGCATTGCGGGCGCGATTTTCCGGGTCGCTGCCGCCGGTCGCGCTGCGTTACTGGCGCGGACCAGTGCTGCATGATTTCGACGGCCATACCTGGCGTCGGCTACGCGGCCAGATGGCCGGCATGCCAGAACTGAATTACCGCGGCCCGGCGTATCACTACACCGCAACGATCGAACCCAATGCGCACGGCACTGTGCTGGCACTGGAACTGGCCTCACCTGGCGACCTGCCGTCGGTCATTTTCACAGGCGACTATCAGCTGCTCGCTGCGCACCCGATCAGCCAGGCGCAAAGCTATGAACTGGACTCCTACCCCCAGGCAACGAGCAACGCCGGGTTGTCAACTCCGATGCGGCGCATCGATCTGGCGCTACCGGCCAATCGCAATCCGCGCACCCAATCGCTGGCAACCGCGCTGCGCGCCTCGGCCAGTGGCGACACCGCGTTCGTAGATCTGGCCATGGCTTACCTGCGCGATGGCGGTTTCGAATACACCCTCACCCCACAACGCTTGGGGCGCGATTCGGTCGATGATCTGCTATTCGCCACCCATCAGGGATTCTGCGCACACTACGCCTCGGCCTTTGTCACCCTGATGCGCGCCGGCGGCGTGCCCGCGCGCGTCGTCACCGGGTATCTGGGCGGTGAATGGAACCACTTCGGCGGCTATCTGATTGTGCGGCAGTCCGATGCGCACGCCTGGGCCGAGGTGTGGCTCGCCGATCGCGGTTGGGTGCGCACTGATCCCACGGCGGTGGTCGCGCCCGAGCGACTGACACGCGGCCGCTACGATTTCGCTGGCAGCGGCGCCGGCAGCAGCGCGCGACTACTGCGTGCCCCGTGGCTCAGCAACGTGCTGCAGGGCTGGGATGCGCTCAACGCCTGGTGGCAGGACCAGGTGGTCGGCTTCAACTTCAGGCGCCAACTCGATCTCGCCCGCTGGCTGGGCTTTGCCGATCGCGACTGGCAGGTCCTGACCGCGGCGCTGGGCGCTGGGCTGATCGGCTGGATGCTGTGGATGAGCTGGACCTTGCGTCACGTCCTGCGCCGCGCACGCCCGGATGCGCTCGCGCGTGCCTGGGGGCGCATCGACGCGCGGCTGCGGCGTGCCGGTCTGGCACGCGCTGCGTACGAAGGCGTTGTGGCCCATGCGCAGCGCCTGGCGCGTACCAGCCCCGCGCTGGCTGAGACGCTCCTGCCACTGGCAAACCAATACTCGCAGTTGCGCTATGGTTCGCCAGGCAGCCCGGAGGAGCTGCGCGCGTTGCTAAGCGCCGCCCGCAAGTTCCGGGTACCACGCCCGAGACCGTAGGCCCGCGGCGTTCAGGGTTCGCGCACCCGCCACAGCAGCGCCCCACCGGCGAGGAACAACAGCATCAGCGAGGCAACACCGATGCGCGAACTGCCGCTGATCGCGGCCGTGGCGCCGACCAGCAGGGGGCCCAGTACCGCGGCAAACTTGCCGAGCATGTTGTAGAAACCAAAGTACTCGCCGGAGCGCTCGCGCGGTATCAGGCGCGAATACAGCGAACGCGACAGTGATTGCACGCCACCCTGCACCAGACCCACCAGCACCGCCAGCACATAGAACTGCCAGGCCGATTGCAGGAACAGCGCCCAGCCGGTGACGAACACAAACACACCCAGGCCGATGAGGATCGCGCGCCGCGCGCCGATGCGATCGCCGAGCCGACCAAAATACAGCGCCGAGGGAAAGGCCACGAACTGCACCAGCAGCAGTGCCTGGATCAGCGCCGAGGTGGGCAGTCCGAGTTTGGCGCCAAAATCGACCGCCATCTGCTGCAGGGTGCCGATGCCATCGATGTACAGCCAGTAGGCGAACAGAAATCCACGCACGGTCTTATCGGCCATCACCTTGCGGATGGTGGCCCACAACTCCTTCCAGCCCGGAGGTTCCACGGTCGGCACAGCCTCCGGCACGTGGCGAAACACCGGCAGCGTGAACAACGCCCACCAGAGTGCGACGTCGACAAAGGCCACGCGCGTGGCGGCCACGGCGTCGACAATCCCAAACCAGGCCGGATGCAGCACCAGCAGCACATTGAGCAGAAACAGCAGTCCGCCACCGAGGTAGCCGGCGGCGAAACCGTAGGCGGAAACGCGGTTCGCCTCGCTCGGCGCGGCCACGTTCACCAGCAAGGCATCCTGAAACGAGGAGCCTGCGTAGAAGCCCACCGAGGCCAGCGCGAATACCGGCAAGGCCCATTGCCATGCGCCCCGGCCAATCAGTGCCAGCAGCGCGGTCGCCACGACACCCAGGGCCGTGAACAGGCCAAGCCAGAGCTTCTTCTGCCCGCGACGATCAGCGAGCGCGCCCAGCCAGGGCGCCAGCAGCATGACAATCAGGCTGGCAGCGGAGTTGGTCAGTCCCAGGTAGAGCGTCGAGCGTGTGCCCGGCAGCTCGGCTCCCCAATACTTGTTCAGAAATATCGGGAAGAACCCGACCAGGACAGTGGTGGCGAAGCCGTGATTGGCCCAGGCCGTCAGCGCCCAGGCGCGCTGCGCGCGCCGCCGTGCGCCAGCGTCCAATGCTGGCTCAGTCGCCTGCATGGGCGAGGTGCTCGCGCGTTTCACTGAAGCGGATATCCGGCCAGCGCTCGAGCGTGAGCTGCAGGTTGACCCGTGAGGGTGCCAGATACACCAGCGCGCCGCTGTGATCACGCGCCAGATTGTCGTGGGCCTTCATCTGAAACTCCTCCAGCTTGCGCGAATCTTTGGCGCTCACCCAGCGCGCCGTGTGCACGCTGATCGCTTCAAAGACGCACTGCACAGCGTATTCGTCGGCGAGCCTGAAGGCCACCACTTCGAACTGCAGCTGGCCGACCGCGCCCAGGATCAGATCGGCATTGCGCAGCGGCTTGAACAGCTGCGTCGCGCCCTCTTCGCACAGCTGCGCCAGGCCCTTGGCCAGCGCCTTCATGCGCAGCGGATCCTTGAGTACCGCACGGCGGAACATCTCCGGCGCGAAATCCGGAATGCCGGTGAAGGCCAGTGCCTCGCCGGTGGAAAAAGTATCGCCGATATTGATGGTGCCGTGATTGTGCAGGCCGATGATGTCGCCGGCATAGGCCTCCTCCGCCTGGCTGCGATCGGCCGCCATGAAAGTGAGCGCATCAGCGACGCGCACTTCCTTGCGCAGGCGGGTGTGAAACAGCCGCATGCCGCGCTGGTAACGACCGGAGCACAGGCGCATGAAGGCAATGCGGTCGCGATGCCCCGGATCCATGTTCGCCTGGATCTTGAATACGAAACCACTCAGCTCCGCTTCCAGCGGCTCCACGACACGCTCACGAGCGGTACGCGGCAGCGGCGGCGGCGCATGCCTGACGAAGGCGTTGAGCAGCTCTTCAACGCCGAAATTGCTGATCGCCGAACCGAAGAACACCGGGGTCAGGCGCCCGGCGCGATATTGCTGTACGTCGAAACTGGCCGTTGCGCCGCGCACCAGTGCTATTTCTTCAGCGTATTTCGCAGACCCGTCGCCCAGCAGCTCATGCGCTGCATCACTGGCCAGGCCCTCGATGACGCGATTGCCGCCTACCCGGCCCTTCAGACCGGCCTCGTAGACGTAAATCCGGTCTTCGAGAAAATGATAGATGCCGATCAGCTCGCGCCCCATGCCGATCGGCCAGGTAATCGGCGCCGGATGGATCTTCAACACCGCTTCGATTTCATCGAGCAATTCAATCGGCGCACGACCGTCGCGATCGAGCTTGTTGACGAAGGTCATGATCGGCGTGTCGCGCAGGCGGCACACTTCCATCAACTTGATGGTCCGCTGCTCAACGCCCTTGGCACAGTCGATGACCATGAGCGCCGAATCCACCGCCGTCAGCGTCCGGTAGGTGTCCTCGGAAAAATCTTCGTGCCCCGGCGTATCGAGCAGGTTGACGATGCAGTCGCGATACGGAAACTGCATCACCGAACTGGTGATCGAGATGCCGCGCTGCTGCTCGAGGCGCATCCAGTCAGAGGTGGCATGGCGTGCCGCTTTGCGCCCCTTGACCGTGCCCGCCATCTGGATGGCGCCACCGAACAGCAGCAGCTTTTCGGTGAGCGTGGTTTTGCCGGCATCCGGGTGCGAGATGATTGCAAAAGTACGCCGGCGGAGGATTTCCTGATCGAGAGCAGTCATGAAGTTGGCGGCGCGGAAGAATTTAGGGCGCGCATTCTAGCCGGAAATGAGCGGGCTGCCGTAAAACATGGCGCGGCATAGCGGCGCGTGTAGCGTTTGACCGGTCCCGGGAAAACCATCCGAGTCACGCCGCGCCTCGCGGCCTTACCCGCGAATCCGATCCGGCGAACTCACACAGTGAGATCACGTCTCATGACGAG
>Ga0315270_10002073_pt1 | contig 10628 bp, 11 predicted proteins | sample C1_bottom_MG_FD_204932 | JGI IMG/M metagenome (GOLD analysis project Ga0315270, IMG submission 204932) | Sediment microbial communities from Yellowstone Lake, YNP, Wyoming, USA - C1_bottom | ecosystem: Environmental > Aquatic > Freshwater > Lake > Sediment | place: USA: Wyoming | collected... | reverse complement strand
CTGTAGCACTTGTGTCGGCTTCATATCGCCCTCCTAAGGCAATATGACAACCGGACAGATTGCGCGCTACAAAACCGGACAGATCAAAAACTCGCAACAAAACTCTTCGTTAGCATTGCCGCCTCGATTGGTTTACTGATAAACTGAATACATATATAGGCAATCTCTCGACGATAAATCACTCATTCATTGCTTGTCCTGCCAACCTCAACAATACTTAATTCAATTCGCTGCAAGCAAATCTTAAGGTGGTAGGAGCTGGCTACTGTTGCTCCAACCTTACAATTTGTTCGCAAGCCCGCCCTAGTGACTAACTTTATAAAATATGAATACTTGGCTTTCACGAATCCCTAATAAATATTGGGCTTATTTCGCGCTGACGATTTGGGGCGTTCTTAGCTTCTTGCTTTTAAACAAAACGCCTTATGGAATCGATGAGGGTGCCGCGCGAGCGTTGTTGTTTGTCTGGTCAGTAATGGACAATGTCATCAGTCCGATCGTGACCTCCGGAATACCCGACTTTCGCACTGTGTTTCTCGTTCCCACAGGATTTTTATGGACAGGCAATGTGCTGGCCGCAAAGATTGCTACCATCCTCATAATGTCCGGAGCAGTATGGGCTATCCACGCATGGCGGCAGATCAACGGAAACGCTGAAAGCGCGCTGCTGGCATCAGGCTTGTTACTGGTTTCTCCGCTGGTCATTGACCAGATCGATACTATTTCTGTTGCGCCATTCCTCCTCCTCACATTCGCGCTTGGCGCCTGGTCAGATAAAGTTTATCGCGAAGCACCCTTGGTATTTGGGGGGATGTACTTTGCCCAAATGTTTTTATGCATGATATCCATCACACTTCATCCCGCAGGAGTGGCATATCCGCTCGCTTTGATGTGGACATGGCACAAAACACCTATCGGGAAACAGAAAAACTTTTTCTTCGGCGGCGTTATTTTTTCTGTTCTCTTTGCCCTGCTACTCACTTTGGGATGGCATAACATCGAGTGGTTCACGAACCCGATCAAAAGCCTGTCCAGCCTCATCTTGGGATCAACATCCAGCACCGATCTAGGAGCGTTTCGCTGGTTTACAGGACTGGTGGCAATTGTAATTCTGCTATTGGTGCTCTGGAAACAGGCAGGCAACCTATGTGCGGATCTCCTTGGACGCACCCTGCTAGCTGCACTTGCTCTCGGCATTCTAATCGGTGACGATACATGGGGCTTAATTGCTTTGACCATCTGTTTATACTGGGGCTTCTCTTCGTTGCTTCAGATTCGCTCAAATTCTTCTTCCGGATTTTTTGGGCAGCGCGGGATAATCTTGCTTATACTTTTTATTCTCTCTACATCATTCATGCTTGTAGACAAAGCACATTATAAAAAATCACAGGCAGGCGACCTTGCGCCGCGCGATATTCTGATCAAATCACTAGCCGAAAATATAGAGGGCATCTCGACCGAGGGTTCCAAAAAGCCGCTTTTGATCGCCAGCCAATGGCCGGGGCTTACCATGTTGGCTTGCCGCTGTGGAGCGATTCCATTGCCGCCACCCGCCAAGGACGAGCAAGCTTTGCTTGGAATGTTGCGTGGCATCAATTACTTGATATTCGACCCTCGAGACCCCAGCAATGCGCCACTCTCTCACAATCTAGCTGTAATAGGTGCGGGGAAAATAGACACCGTTGCCTTGCAAGAAGGAGGGGTAATCGTTGAAATCAAGGATTCCGCACCTGACAAGACTGCAAAATGATATTGCAAACCCGGTAACAGACCGCAATGACTGAAATACTGATCTATTTGATTATTGCAGCCGGCTCATTATTTATGATGGGCTACACTGTGCATATGTTTGTGGGCGGCTTAGTTAGCCAGGAAACAGAGTACTTTCTGATTGGTGCCACCTGCATTGGAGTAGCTTGCATTATTGGCTACATGACGTGGGATGTCATTCAAAAGCGCAAGGGCAGAAGGTAAAAGCTACCGCAAAGTTACCTTAATTTGACGATGCGACGCGTTTCAAAGCCTCTTGAACCGAATTGTATTGGCTGGCTGTTGCAAACTGCCCTTTGTGAAATACAAATTGCAATTGCTTTCCAGCACCATTCAACCCGGATATACCAAAAGAGCGGCCTGAAAAATCAGGGTAGAAGCGAACTTTTTTTACCAGGTCAATTCTTCCAGCGTTTCTTTGTACCAAACCTACACCCTGCTTACCTACTTCCATGCTCACTGGCGCAGAGGGAAGAAGCATCAACCGTGTTTTGAATATCCGGTTAAACCCGACAATGAAAAAGAAGCAGGTTAAAAAATAAAGTAGGTACGCCAAATTCTGGTCATCTCCATACCAAAATTTTGCTGCAAGTGATGCAAGGATCGCCACGGTCGGAACGTAGAGCAACAGATCCCAGACCATGCCCTTGCGATCCTGCACCAAGTCAAATCGCGCGGTTTCTACCATAAGTCTATAGCCAGAAACTTCTTCATAAAACTTGATGGATCGCGCTATCCAATTCACCGTACAACATTCGGCCGGGGCGTTCGAAACGCACAATACCATTTTTATCAATGATGAACGTCCAGGGATCACCCATTACCTGATAGGCTTTATATGCTTGAGGATTTTTATATTGGTCTATATGAATAAATATTATCTGGCTTTGATAATTATTCATTATCCCTGTGAACATTTGAAGTTGTTCGTCACAATTGGTGCAGTGCCCGGGAGTCGCAAATTCCAAAACAACAGGCTTGCCTGATAACAAAGCCTGATCGATGGAATATTGGTACATACGAGGGTCCGGTTGCCGGTACGTGGTCACTTTACTAAAGTCGCCCCCACCGTCAGCCAGAGTTTTAGTGGGCAAACTGGGGGCGCGAGTACCTACCGTGAAGCCCGCCGATAACTTCTGCTCACACCCCGCCGAACCCAAAAGCGCGATTCCGCAGCAGGCTGATAAAAGCAGCCGATTATTCATACCTATTTTTGCCACCCAGCCGCTGTCTTGTACAAGTTATAACCCCAGATGATATTCGCTGACAGCACCAGCGTCCCGAATATACCGACAAAAGCAAGCAGATGGCTGACCAGTTTTTCGGCGCCCTCATCAAAGCTCAAACCTCCAACCAGCCCCGCGGCGACAAAGAACACCACCATCCCGATCAGCCCGAAGTTATGCATCCAAAAATGGACCTTCACTAAACGCAAGCTATAAATTGATCGATTAGCCAATCTCGGAACTACGTAGTAGAGGGCGGCAAAAATCGCCATCTCAACCCAACCCAACAGATTAATGTGTCCATGCGCCAAAGTAATCAAGCGGCCATGGGGAGCCTCATCCACAAAGTGACGAAAGGCTGGGATACCCCCCATCAATGCGCCCCATGAAAAACCAATGATGCTGTAAATTATGCATGCATACACAAACCACAAAGTGTATCGAGTAAAGTCTCTGCTTTTTAACGCGCTTTCTTCAATGGCTTCCGTCACGTTGCTGTCCCTCTTGTTCTTTTGATTTCCGTTCGTCGCGTACATCCTTAAATTGGTTTCTCCAGCCCTCCGGTACCCACATATCAAGCATTGCATCAATAAAACCTGATTGCTCTTTAGGCGGTTCAAAAGCCGAGGCGGATCCTTGATCTGCCTTTAGTTCCGACAGAAATACTGCAATGGCATGCAAATCAGCATCAGGAAGTGCCGAAACGTAATCAGCCTCTTTGGGTGACGAGCCATGACCAACCGTCTTCGCACGATAGGTCTTCTCGGGTTCTTTGAGGAAATGATAGAGATAATCTAGGCTATGGTTAGATCCTATCCCGTCGAGATTCAGACCCATATTGGTTCCGCTACCAACAGCCCTATGACAAGAGTAACAACTACTTTGCCGATACAAATTAAATCCGCGAAGCCCCTCATCCGAAAAGTCGTAATGAGTCTTGACCGTGTACAAAGGTTTTTTTGAAGTGAAGCCCAACCACTCCAGCACTGCAAAATTTCCCAGCGCGATAACCACGATAAGCGCAATAACCGCCCAAAGGATCTTTTCTCCCTTTTTCATTTGCTGCCTATCTTTGAATTCCCGCCACCCTAATGCCAGGCGCGGGAATATTTATAACTAAAAAATGGGGGTAGAACTACTTAACAATCACGTGGTGCAAAACAGTCTGGTTGTCAATTTGCATGCCGTTCCCCACTGTGCTATCTGCGGCGTGTGACAAGTAAGCTGCGGCATCATTGATATCCTCATCGGTCATATTCTTTGCAACAGCCCGCATTTGTCCGATCGGATCATTTGCGCGGGAACCATCACGCCAATGCGTCAGCTGATTGACCAGATATACATATTTTTGTTGGGCAATCTTTGGATAAATTGGATCGGCACCGCGGCCGTTATCACCATGGCAAGATTGGCATGCTGGCACCTTGCCTGGAGCCCCGTAAACAACAAGCGCCTTGCCTTTATAAGATTGGCCGACTGCCTTGCCGCTTGCTGCCAAAGCCTTAAGGTCAGAAAGCTCCCCGACTCTTGGTTGGCTATTCTCAAATGCGGCCAGGTCCCGTATATCTTGCTCAGTGAGACCCTTGGCGATATCGTTCATCACGCTCATCGTAAAATCAGTACGCTTACCTTCTTTGAAATTTGTTAATTGTTTGACGATGTAAACATAGCCAACATTGGCAAGCTTGGGTGATCCCATATCATCATTACCCATGGCATTTTCGCCATGGCAAGTCACGCAAGCTGCAACATCACCCTTGCCGTTTTCATATATTTTTTTGCCATTTGACACATTCGCCGTTACGGCGCCTTCAGCAAAACTCACGCCTGAAAAAACCAGCATGGCGATGGCCCCACAACTCACCAACGCCAAATTAAATAATTTACGCATGCACCCTCCCCCTTCTAAATTTTTCGATTGCTCAACACTTCGTACAGGTTAACGCTGATTGCGCACCCGCAGGACAAGCAGATTAGGAATTTTTCTTCAGCAGAACAAAAGCCAAGCCAAATAAAAAGCCAAAAATACCGATATACATCAAGAGAACTTCGCTGGTTGTTGTATCTGGTTCAAGCATTTGTTGCTCCTCTGTCAATAATGATAAAAAATTTATACTCCCCCACAAGCCCTCTTCAAGGACATCAATAATACTAGCATCAAGAAAACCATGAAGCAAGTGAGTATTTCATGTTCGCGCAGTCAATAACCAACCGTAATAGTCAATATATTCTCCCGAGATATCGCAGACGATTACCGAGCGTGTATTTTGCAACGGCATGATTAAATTATAAATTTTCAATGCCATAAGTCCCGTCTGGACTTTTTCATTTTGGCGGAGAGGGTGGGATTCGAACCCACGGTAGCGTAAACGCTACGCCTGATTTCGAGTCAGGTACATTCGACCACTCTGCCACCTCTCCATGCAGGTCAACAAACAACGGCGCGCATTCTACCAACAACCTCTGAATTTCGTGCAAAATGTTCACATGCGTGGTTCAACCCGGTATTTACAAACAGCTTTGGTCAGCTTATGCCTGGCGTTGATTGCCTGCGACCAGCAGCAACAGGTTCCAGCATGGGACACTGGCAAGCTGGTAGTGATTGTTCCGGAAATCACACGTGGGGCAGAAGCTGAGCTCGAGCGCGAATTAGCCCAATTATTTGCCGAACAACTGCATGCCACTCTCGAAATGGTTGCGATACCCCAAAATAATATCCGAGCTGCGTTGCGCGAACACTATGCACATCTGGCTGCCGCTTCGCTACGCAGCGAAATCAACGATTCCACACTGCAGTTCGGCCCCAGCTACCAGAGTGTGCGCGAACTGGTGGTTTGCAATCGCGATGTGCCTCTCCCCAAAAACCTTGCTGATTTAGCCGGAAAAAAATTTGCCGTAGCGGTCGACTCTGCGCAGGAAGTGGCGCTACGAGAGGCACAAAAAAAACTTCCCTCGCTGCAATGGCAAACCAATCACGATCTCACCACGCAAGACTTATTGGCAGAAGTCGCCGATGGCTCACTGGATTGTGTTACAGCCAACGAACTCCAGCTTGCAGATGCACGCAACTATCACCCAGACCTGGCCTCCGCTTTGGATATTGCCCCACCTTCAAAACTCGCATGGGGATTTCCTTTGGACGCAGACCCCGAACTGCTCAAACAGGTGCAAATATTTTTCGATCGCATCAGACAGGATGGGACATTACATCGCCTGCTGGATCGCTATTACGGTCACATCAACCGCCTGGATCGGACGGATACTACTGCGTTCATTACCGCAACCCATAACATCCTGCCGCATTATCGTCGTCTATTTGAAGAAGCTGCCGCACTTACCGGGGAAGATTGGCGATTGCTGGCTGCACTGGCATATCAGGAATCGCAATGGGATCCACTCGCAACCTCATACACTAACGTACGCGGCATGATGATGCTGACTGAAGATACTGCCGACCGGATGAAGCTGAGCAATCGCCTTGATCCGCGCGAAAGTATCATCGCCGGCGCTCAATATCTATCTTTGCTTAAGGAGCAAATGCCATCCCGCATCCCTGAGCCGGATCGCACCTGGCTAGCGCTGGCGGCATACAACCAGGGCTACAGTCATCTGGAAGATGCACGCATTCTGACTGAGCGCGCCGGGCTAAATCCCGACAGTTGGCTGGACGTAAAGAAGTGGATGCCGAAGCTAAACCAGCCCGGCTATTATGAAACGCTCAAACACGGTTATGCGCGCGGTGGCGAGGCGGTGATTCTGGTTGAGAGCATCCGCAACTATTACGACATGCTCAAGCGACTTGACTCCGAGCAAACTTCAACCTTGTCGGGGACTATTAATTATCGACTGATCAAACCTCTGCGGCGCTTGCTGCATTAGACTTTTTTGGCGTTTGCTGCTCTTCCAGCAAACGCTCGACTCGTTGCAGCCGCGCAGAAATATCTCTGAGCAGAAGATCAGCTTCTTTTTCTTCCGGCCCCACTTTTTTTGCATCGCCACCAATGAAGAACGCAGCCAGATTTGCCGTCAGCAGCGAAAGCAGCACCACGCCGAACAGGATCAGCAACGAACCGAACAATCTTCCCGCAGCATTGTGTGGTACCACATCGCCATAACCCACTGTGGACATGGTGGCCCAAGCCCACCACATGCCATCCCAAACGGTTCCAATGGAGGGATCGATGCGTGACACGATCACGCCTGATAACACCATAGTGATAAAAGCGACGACCAGCGTGTTACCCAGCTGGTGGCGAGAAAGCAACCTGCGGACGGATTTTGATAATCGCGCCAGTATCATTACGATCAGCACCAGCCGAAAACTCCGCAGCATGCCTACCAGTGGCGTAATCTGCCAGAGCAGCGGCATACCCCCGACAATGATGACCAGATTCATCCAGTTGCTGCGCAGATATCCGCCCTTGTTGCTGACCAGCGCACTCAGTAGCGCGGTTTCGGCAAGAAATGCTGACCACACGACCCAATCAGCGATACCGGCCAACAGCGGAGTAATCGCCTGTGTTTCTTCCAGATACCACTGGATCGGGATCCATAGCGCCACGAACATGATTGGCCATTCCAGCCACCCTGCCCACTTCCGCGCGATGGGTTGTTCATGCGACCCGACCCCGGCGATGCCAAGCAGATGGATGATCTTCATTTAGTTATGGTGTGAGTTTTTCCATGCTGCCCATGTAGGGGCGCAGCACTTCAGGAATCATCACACTACCATCGGCTTGTTGGTAATTCTCCAGCACCGCCACCAATGTGCGTCCGACTGCCAGACCAGAACCATTCAGGGTATGCAGCAACTCCGGTTTACCCTGCGCGTTACGGAAACGCGCCTGCATTCGCCGCGCCTGGAACGCCTCGAAGTTGCTGCACGAGGAAATCTCACGGTATGTGTTCTGCGCTGGCAGCCAGACTTCAATGTCATAAGTCAGCGCAGCAGAAAAACCCATGTCGCCGGTGCAGAGTTTCATCACACGATACGGTAAACCAAGCTTTTGCAGGATGACTTCGGCATGCCCAAGCAATTGTTCCAGCGCGGTGTAAGACTCATCGGGATGTACCATCTGCACCAGCTCCACCTTGTCAAACTGGTGCTGGCGGATCATGCCGCGCGTATCCCGCCCGTAGGAACCCGCTTCGGAACGAAAGCACGGCGTATGCGCCACAAACTTCATCGGCAATTTTTCCAGCGGCACGATCTCGTCGCGCACCATGTTGGTGACCGGAACTTCGGCAGTGGGAATGAGGTAAAAATTTTCTTCGCCTTCACCCGCTTGGCGGGGAACCTTGAACAAATCCTCTTCGAATTTAGGCAATTGCCCGGTACCGCGCATCGAATCGGCGTTCACAAGATAAGGCACATAAGTCTCGGTGTAGCCATGCTGCTCGGTATGCGTGTCCAGCATAAACTGGGCGAGGGCGCGATGCAGCCGTGCCAAGCCGCCTTTCAACAATGAGAATCGCGCACCACTGATCTTGACGGCGGTGTCGAAATCCAATCCCAATTTTTCACCCAGATCGACGTGATCCTTTACCGCAAAATCAAACTGCGGAATCTTCCCGACCTTGCGCACTTCGAAATTTTCCGTTTCGGATTTTCCCACAGGTACGCTGCTGTACGGCATATTGGGGATCACTTCCAGTAATTGCTGCAACGCGTTCTGCACCTCACCGAGTTGCACTTCTGCTTGCTTCAGCTCGTCACCCAGGTTGGCAACTTCCGCCATGATCGCCGAGACATCCTCGCCTTTCGCCTTTGCCTGCCCGATCAGTTTTGACGAGCTGTTGCGTTTGGCCTGCAATTCCTGCGTGCGCATCTGGATAGCCTTGCGTTCGGCTTCGAGTTGCACGAATCTTTTCGTATCCAGCGCAAAGCCGCGCGTGGCGAGGCGTGATGCGACGTCATCCAAATCGTTGCGTAATACCTGAATATCTAACATCATTGATTCCAGTTCTGATAGTTTTTTAGGGCGCCGCCCGGCCTACAATTATTTTTTACTTACTGCCTTGTCCAGCTCGCGCAGATGCGCCAATTTCTCTGAAATCTTTGCTTCCAGCCCATGATCGGTAGGCTGATAGAAACTCACCGCAGGCATATCATCGGGAAAATAATTCTCGCCCACCGCATAGCCGCCCGCCTCGTCATGTGCGTAACGGTAGCCCTTGCCGTAATCCAACTGCTTCATCAATTTGGTCGGTGCGTTGCGCAAGTGCAGCGGCACTTCGCGTGAGCCATCCTGACTGACGAAAGCGCGCGCGGCATTATACGCGACATACCCGGCATTCGACTTCGGCGCGCAAGCCAAATACAGAATGGCTTGCGCCAGTGCCAGCTCCCCTTCCGGCGAGCCGAGCCGCTCGTAGGTTTGCGCCGCATCCATGGTCAACTGGATCGCGCGCGGATCGGCCAGGCCGATGTCTTCCCACGCCATGCGCACGATGCGCCGCGCCAGATAGCGCGGATCCGCGCCGCCATCCAGCATGCGCACCAGCCAGTACAGCGCGGCATCCGGATTGGAGCCGCGCACCGATTTATGCAGCGCGGAGATCTGGTCATAGAACGCCTCGCCGCCCTTGTCGAAACGGCGCAGGTTTTGCGCAAGCGTGTTATCGAGGAACGCGCTGTCTATCTTGTTCACGCCCGCGGTTTGTGCGGCGGTTTGCAACTGCTCCAGCACATTGAGCAACCTGCGCGCATCGCCGTCGGCGTAGCCGATGATGCGTTCGCGTGCATCATCATCGAACTCCAATCCATGCAGCGCAACTTGCCGCGCACGCTCAAACAACTGCTCAAGTTCTTCCGCCGACAAGGCATGCAGCACATAAACCTGCGCACGCGACAACAGCGCATTGTTCACCTCGAACGATGGGTTCTCGGTGGTCGCACCGATAAAGGTCACCAAGCCCTGTTCGACGAAAGGCAGGAATGCATCCTGCTGCGACTTGTTGAAGCGATGCACCTCGTCCACAAACAGAATGGTGTGGCGGCCGCGCTGCTGCAGTACTTGCTGCGCCTGTGCGATAGCCTCGCGAATATCTTTCACGCCCGACAACACGGCAGACAACGGTACGAATTCGGCATCGAAGGCCGAGGCCATCAGCCGCGCCAGCGTAGTCTTGCCAACCCCGGGCGGCCCCCACAAAATCATCGAATGCAGCTTGCCGGATTGGAACGCCAGACGCAGCGGCCTGCCCTCGCCCAATAGATGAGATTGCCCGATCACCTCGTCGACGTGCCTGGGACGCAGACGTTCCGCCAATGGTGCGGAGGGTGAAATGGTATCGAACAGATTGTCAGTTTGCATGAGACATGGCACTGCTAATCGCTGAGCACGTCCGCGCCCTTTGGCGGCGTAAAGCGAAATTGCTGTTCCGGTATCTTCGGATTCCGTTGCAACGCGGAAAAACGCAACACGGTCTTATGCCCGAACATGTCATTCAGTTCCATCGCAACCAGTTCGGCTTGCGCATTGAATGCCATCAGAATCTTGTTAAAGCTGCTGTCCTGTTCCTTGTTTCCCGGGCCTTTTCCTTTGGGTGTGGCTTGCAGCCATTCCAGACCATCCCTGCTGCCGTCTTCGGTCAGCGCGAATCCTCGTTCGATCTCATTGCTGCCGGAAA
>Ga0315270_10002071_pt1 | contig 10637 bp, 10 predicted proteins | sample C1_bottom_MG_FD_204932 | JGI IMG/M metagenome (GOLD analysis project Ga0315270, IMG submission 204932) | Sediment microbial communities from Yellowstone Lake, YNP, Wyoming, USA - C1_bottom | ecosystem: Environmental > Aquatic > Freshwater > Lake > Sediment | place: USA: Wyoming | collected... | reverse complement strand
GGAGGCACGAGACCGGCGGCCGATGCGACCGGCGCCGGGCGATCGCAGCGCGTGGAGTCACGGACCGATCGCCCGCGCAACGGGACGCCCCGTATCTGACGCTGCCCGGGACGAGCTGCCTCCGCCGAGCCCGCCCGGTCTGACCGCCTACACCGCGCGCCGGCCGCTGCCGCCCCTCCCGCCGCGCGGCGCCATGCGCGTCCCGATCAACACGCGGCCGTCATCGAGCCTGCCGCCCCTCCCGCCCCGCCCGACGACCGCTGCCGCGATGGTCCCGCCGCTGGCCCGCCCGTCGACGATGCCCCCGGGTCGCAACGGTTTCGGCCTGCCGAGCCTGCGCCGCAACGTCTGCCCGCACTTCTACATGACGGGCTCCCGCGGGGCGATCCCGATCCAGGCGCCGCACCTGCTCAAGGGCCTCCTGCGCCAGCCGTCGAACATCTCGCGCTGCCAGTTGCGGGGCGGCGTCCATCTCGACGAGGGCTACGTCAACGACGTCTGCCTCACCCCGCGCTTCAACCAGTGCGTCTTCTACGAGGACGAGCTGACCCGCGAGTGAGCACCGGGGACCTGACCTACGCGGAGGCCCTCGCCGCCCTCGAGTCGCGGGGCCGGTTCGGCATCCGGCTCGGCCTGGGGCGTGTCCGGGCGCTCCTGCGCGAGCTCGGCGATCCGCAGGAGCGCGTGCACGGGGCGCTGATCACCGGGACCAATGGGAAGGGGAGCGTGATCGCGCTCGCAGGGTCCGCGCTGCGCGAGGCCGGGTACCGCCTCGGCGAGACGCCCAAGCCGCACCTCGTGACGTACCGCGAGCGAATCGTGGTGGACGGCCGTCCCATCCCCGCCGACGACTTCGCGCGCCTGGTCGAGGCGGTGCTGCCCGTCGCCGACCGCACCGCGCGCCGTCTCGGCCAGCCGACCGAGTTCGAGCTGCTGACCGCGATGATGTTCCGCCACTTCGCGGACGCACAGCTCGACCTCGCGCTCGTCGAGGTGGGGCTCGGCGGTCGGCTTGACGCGACGAACGCCTGGGACGGCGGCGTGGCCGCGCTGACGAGTGTCGCCCTCGACCACACTGACCGGCTGGGCACGACGATCGGGGCGATCGCCCGCGAGAAGGCCGCGATCGTGAAACGTGGCGACCGCGCGGTCACCGGGGCGGCCGGCGAGGCACTCGCGATCATGCGGCGCCGATGCGCACGGATGGGCGTGCCCCTGGTCGTGGCCCCGCCCGCGCCGCTGCTCGGCTGGACCCGCGATGCCCTCACCGTGGACCTGCCGCGTCTCGGCCCGACCGAGATCGGCCTGCGCGGGCGCCACCAGGCCGCGAACGCCGCGGTTGCGGACGCGGTGCTCGACGCGCTCGGCGACGCGGGGATCGCCACGGTGCCCGACGACGCCCGCCGACGCGGGTACCGCCACGCCCGCTGGCCGGGACGCCTCGAGCTGCTCGAGACGGCCGCGCCGCACGGAACCCGCGAGGTGCTGCTCGACGGCGCGCACAACCCGGCGGGAGCGGCCGCGCTGGCTGTTGCGCTCGATGACCTGCGGCCGCTCATGGCGGGCGGGGGCGAGACGCCGCCGGCGCCGCTCGTGCTCGTCTGGGGCGCGATGGCGGACAAGGACGTCGAGGGGACGATCGCGGCCGTCGCCCGCTCGGGCGCGCTCGCCGGGGCAACGGTCATCTGCACCGCGCCCGACCTGCCGCGCGCGCTCGCCCCTGACGCGCTCGCCAGCGCCTGGACCCGCGCCGGCGTGCCAGGTCTCACGGCGCGCACCGCGCCCACGGCAGACGCGGCGCTCGACGCGGCGCTCGAGCTCGGCGGCGGTCCGGTGGTCGTGGCGGGCTCGCTATACCTGGTCGGGGCCGTGCGCGCCCGGCTGGTGGACGACCCGCTCTTGCGCGATCCTGTGTCGTGATGAGCGACGACCAGGCGATGCCCCCGGCCCCGGCCGCCGACCGGGCCGTCCCCGAGGAGCGCAGCGTCGTTGCCGCGCGGCCGGAGATCGGCGGCGGGGCGGCAACACCGTCCTTCGCGCTGCCGTCGGACGCGACGCCCGGCCTGCCCGGCGCCCCCGCGCCGCTCGCCATCGGCCCGCGCGCCTTCGCCTGGGGCCAGCGCACCTACGTCATGGGGATCCTCAACGTGACCCCGGACTCGTTCTCGGGCGACGGGCTGCTCGCTGCCCGCGATCCCGTGGAGGCGGCCGTCGCCCAGGCGCGCCGCATGGTCGCCGACGGGGCGGACCTGCTCGACATCGGCGGGGCCTCCTCGCGCCCCGGGCACGCCGAGCTCACGACCGCCGAGGAGTCGGCACGCGTGGTGCCGGTGATCCGCGCCCTCGCCGCAGCGCTGCCGGGCACGCCCATCTCGATCGACACCACGAGCCCAGGTGTCGCTGCGGCCGCGCTCGACGCCGGCGCCCACCTGCTCAACGACGTCTGGGGCGTGGCCGACGACCCCGGCATGGTCCGCGTGGCGGCCGAGCGCGGCGTGCCGATCGTCCTGATGCACAACCGCGGCGAGCCGCGCTACCGCAACCTGCTCGCCGAGGTGGTCGCGGACCTGTGGCGCGCGCTGGAGCGGGCACTCGACGCCGGCGTGCCGTGGGACCACCTGATCGTCGATCCCGGCTTCGGCTTCGGCAAGACGCCCGACCACAACCTCGCGCTCGTGGCCGGCCTTGCGTCCCTGCGCGTCCTCGGCCGCCCGGTGCTGCTGGGCACGTCGCGCAAGTCCACGCTCGGCAAGGTGCTCGACCTGCCGCCCGACCAGCGCGTCGAGGCCACCGTCGCCACGACCGTCCTCGGCATCGCGGCCGGCGCTGCGGACATCGTCCGGGTCCACGACGTCCGCGAGAACGCCCGCGCGGCCCGCACCGCCGACGCGGTCGTCCGCGGGTGGCGCCCGGCCAGCTGGGGAGAGGGGCAGCGTTGAGCGACCGCATCATCCTCGAGGGGATGACCTTCGAGGGCACCCACGGCGTCTATCCCGAGGAGCAGGTCACGCCCCAGCCGTTCGAGGTGGACGTGGAGCTGGCGCTCAACCTGCAGCCGGCGGGACTCTCGGACGACCTGGGGATGACCGCTGACTACGGGCGCGTGTTCGACGCGTGCCGGGTGGTCGTGGAGTCCACGCGCTACAACCTCATCGAGGCCCTGGCCGAGGCGATCACCGAGGAGCTGCTCGCCGGGTTCCCGATGGTGGACGCGGTGACCGTCCGCATCCGCAAGCCCAAGGTGGACCTCGGCGGGACGTTCCGCGCGGCGGGGATCGAGATCAGGCGCAAGCGCCGGACCGTCTAGCGCCCGCCCGCGATCACGCCCGCTTTCGCCGAGCGAGGCGAAGGTCCCGAACGAGGCACCACGGCCGCGCGATGGCGGAGGGGCGCGTCCGCTCGCTGCGACGAGGGGGTTCGCTTGCCCTCAGCCCGTCGTCACTTCAGGTTCGCTGGGCGGACGCCCAGGGTCAGCTTGATCGTCTGCGTCTGCCCGCCGCGCAGGACGGTGAGCGAGATCTCGTCCTTGGGCGCGAACTGGACCAGGAGCAGGTTGAGCGGGTGCTCCTGGTCGATCGTGATCCCGTTGATCGCGGTGAGGATGTCGCCGTCCTTGAGGCCGGCCGCCTCGGCGGGGCTGTTGGACGCGATCGCGGTGCCGCCCGAGGTGGTGTCCGCGATGACGAGCGCCCCGTTGTCCACGGTCAGGCTCTGAGCGGCCTTCACCGTCGGATTGATCATCTCGTAGCGGATGCCGATGTACGGGCGCTCGAGCTTCTCGCCCTTCACGGCCTGGTTCATGATCGGCTTGGCGATGTCGATCGGGATGGCGAACCCGATCCCCTCGGAGTTGTCCGCGTTGGCCGTGTTGATGCCCACCACGTTGCCCGCGGCGTCCGCGAGCGGCCCGCCCGAGTTGCCCGGGTTGATCGCGGCGTCGGTCTGGATGAGGTTCGAGATCGTCGTGCCGGTGCCCGTCTGGATCTCGCGCCCCTTGCCCGAGACGATCCCGCTGGTCACCGAGAACGAGTACGTCCCGAGGGGGCTGCCGACCGCCACGACGAGCTGGCCGACCTTGAGGTCGTCCGAGCTGCCGAGGGTCGCTGCGGGGAGGCCGGTCGCGTCGACTTTGACGATCGCAAGGTCGGTCAGCGTGTCGATCCCGTAGACCGTGCCCGTGTATGTCTTGCCGTCCTTGGTCTCGACCTTGAGCGTGTCCGCGCCGCTGACAACGTGGCGGTTGGTGAGGATCCAGCCGCTCGAGTCGTAGATGATCCCCGAGCCCACGCCATCGGTCTGGCCGCCGCTGAACGGGTCGGTCGTGGCGGTGCTCGACGTGGTGATCTTGACCACGGACGGGCTGATCTTCGCGGACGAGGCGATGACCGCAGAGGCGTCGTCGTTGCCGCCGGTCGTGGTCCCGCCGGTCGTCCCGCCGGTCGTCCCGCCCGTCGTCAGGCCCGAGGCCGCGGGCTGGGCCGCAGCCGCCGGAGCGTTGAGCGCACCGCTTGCGCTGAGTGCGAGGACGGTTCCCGACGAGGCGATGACCGCGGCAAGCAAGGCGACCACGGCGACCGTGCCGAGGCCGGGTCCGGAACGTCGCTCGACCGGCGCCTGCGGTGTCGGGGATGTCCAGCCGGGGCGGTCGAGTCCGGCGCTCGGGTCAGGGTTGAAGCCGATGTCGAGTCCGGCGCCTGTCTCCAGGATCGGGCTGGCGCCAGGCCTTGTCGGCCCGGCGCTCGGGGTGGCCCATGCCGCGGTCGTCGACGAGGCTGGTGCGGCCCAGCCGCTCGGACTGGTCGACGGCGCGACCGGGGGTTCCCATGCGGGTGCAGCCGGCACGTGCCCTGCGCTCGCAGGCGCCGACGGCGAACGCGGCTCGGGGCTCGCCCAGGCCCAGCGCGTGTCCGGGCGCGGGTCGGGGGCGGGGGCGAAGCGCGGCACGTCGAGCGGCTGCGTGTCGTCAAGCGGGTCAGCGCCGCCGGTGGCCGGCACCGACGGGTCGGGTTCCGAGGTCATCGAGCGAAGGTCTTCCGTCCTGGGCTGGTGCGGGCGTCCGGACCCGCGCCCTGATGCTCATAGCGTGCACTGCGGGGGTTCAGGTGCGTGGGGCACCCGATGAAGAATCATCCACCTTCCGATGAGATTCCGCTGATGGGCCCTTCGCCGGGCGCGTCCCGTCCGCTGCGGGGTCCTTGGGCAGCGTCACGACGAACCGCGATCCGTTCCCGACGCGGCTCTCCACGAGGATCGTCCCGCGGTGCATGTCCACGATCGACTTCACGATCGCGAGCCCCAGCCCCGAGCCGGTGCCGCGCGCCTCGTTCGCCTGCGAACCTCGGTAGAAGCGCTCGAAGATGTGCGGCAGCTCCGCCGGGTGGATGCCCACGCCCGTGTCCGCCACCTCGATCCGCGCCCCGCCGTCGGCCTCGCGCGTCGCCGTGACGCGCACCTCGCCGCCGCGCTCGGTGAACTTGAGCGCGTTGCCCACGAGGTTGCCCACGATCTGTCCCACGCGGGGGGAGTCGTGGCTGATCCGCAGCGGTCGGTCGGGGAGCTCGGTGGTGAGCGTGATGCCCTTCCGCTCCGCCGTCGCCTGGTGCTGCTCCACGCCGGACTCGATCGTGCCGCGAATGTCGTCGGGACGCAGGTCGAGCAGCACGAGGCCCGAGTCGAGCTTCGAGAGCTCGAGCAGGTTCTGGGCGAGCCAGTCGAGCCGGTCGAGCTGGGTCGCGGACGAGTCGAGGAACTCCTGCCGCGCCGCCGGGTCCTTGCCCGCCGGGCCCTGGAGCAGCTCGATGAACGTGTGCATCGCCGCGATCGGCGTGCGCAGCTCGTGCGAGACGTCGGCGAGGAAGTCGCGGCTCAGGTCACGGTCCCGCCGGATGATCTCAACGCTCTGCTCGAGCCGGCTCGCCATGGTGTTGAACTGCTCGGACAGGGCCTGGAGCTCGAGCGTGCCCGACTCGGCCTCGGTGTTCACGCGGGCTGTCAGGTCGCCCTCCGCCACGCGCCGCGACGCCTCAGTGAGGCGCACGACGGGAGTGGCGAAGCGATGCGCGACGAAGGACGCGACGAGGACGGCGACCGCCACCGCGACGAGCGCCATGACAAGGAGCAGCCCCGTGATCGACGCCAGCGTGGACCCGCGGCTCGTGACAGGGTTCGCCAGCTTGATGGCGACCCCCCAGCTCTGGATCGCGTTGGCCTGCGTGACCGTCTCGGTGGCCGGGAGAATCTCCGTGTCGCGCGTCTGGCCCCGTCCGAGCTTGCCGCTCCATGGGATGGGGAACGTCTTGGTGGGCGAGTCCTGGAAGACCAGGTTCGAGTCCGCGTCCGAGTGCGCGAGCCCGAGGGTCACCTGCACGTCGGCCTGCGCCACGTCGTTCGCGAGGCTCTGGAGGAGGTCGCGGTTGGTCATCAGCTGGGCGACTGCCGGGTTCAGGACGAGACCGTCGGCCGTCTCGCCGACGACCGGCTGGTTGCCCACGCCGACCGCGATGAGCTCGCTGATGACGATGGCCGTCGCCCGGGCGTGGACCTTGAGCGCGGCCTCCTCCTGATTGCGGAAGAAGTCGTCGAGGCGGTTGATGATCACCGGCGTGATCAGCCCGAGCGTCACGGCCACGACCGCGACGAACGCGATCGTCAGTCGGCTCTGGAATGAGCGCGGCACCGACGGGCGCGGCGGGTGGACCTCCCAGCGGCGCGGCTCGGCGGTCTGGGGGGAGGCGGAGGCGGTTGGCCTGGCGGTCGGCTCCGCGGGTCCGGACGAGCGGCGCTCGTCCACGTCAGCGCTCGGCGAACTGGTAGCCGGCGCCCCGGACGGTCAGGACGAAGCGCGGGAGCGACGGGTCGTCCTCGATCTTCTCGCGCAGGTGGCTGACGTGGACGTTGATGGTCTTCTCGTCCTGGTCGAGCGCCTCGTAGTCGCGCAGCAGCTCGAGCAGCTCGCGGCGGCTGAACACCCGGCCCGGGCGGCTCGCGAGGTGGCGCAGGATCTCGAACTCCGTCGCGGTCAGCCCGATGCGACGGTTGCCGCGCTGAACCCGCCGCCGCTCGAGGTCGATGACGAGGTCGTCGTGGCGGATGACGCGGCCGCCCGCGGCATTGGCGAGGTCGCCGTAGGCGCGGCGGAGGAGCGCCCGGATGCGGCTCATCAGCTCACGCAGCGCGAAGGGCTTGGTGACGTAGTCGTCCGCACCGAGCTCGAGGCCGACCACCTTGTCGAACTCGTCGCCGCGTGCGGTCAGGAAGAGCACCGGCGCCTTCGACCCGGTGCCACGCAGGCGGCGCAGGACCTCGAAGCCGTCGATCCCGGGGAGGCGCACGTCGAGCAGGATGAGGTCGGGCGCCTGGTTCGTGGCGAATTCGAGGCCCTCCTCGCCCGAGCGCGCGACCGTCACCTCGTAGCCCTCCTGCTGGAGGGCGTACTGAATGCCGCGCGCGACGGCGAACTCGTCTTCGACGATCAGGATGGTCGATGCCACGGCCGGGATGCTACACCGGCAGGCCGACACTGCGCCGTGGGGCTCAGAGGCGCCGGTGGACACGCGGTGCTAGGCTCGGTGGAGGAGATCGACGGGTATGGCCCCGCCTCCTGCATCCGCGACCGCCCTGTCAGCGCGGGCGCGACGAACTTGGAGGACCAGCTCATGGCCGATCGACCCACCCTGGCGGCGACATCCCGAACCCAGATCGGGAAGGGCGTTGCCCACCTCCGCAAGGAGGGGCGCCTGCCCGCGGTCGTGTTCGGCCATGGCACCGAGAGCGAGGCCGTGTCGCTCGACGCGCACGAGTTCGACCTGCTCCGCCGCCACGTCGGCGCGTCCACGCTCGTTGACCTCTCGGTTGACGGCAAGGCGTCCCGCCCCGTGATCCTCCACGGGACGCAGATGCACAAGGTGACCCACCGGCCCATCCACGTTGACCTGTTCGCTGTGCGCATGACCCAGGAGCTCACCGCCGAGGTGCCGCTCGTCGGCGACGGCGTGCCCCCGGCCCTCGCCGGCGGCGGCACGCTCGTGCACCCGACGTCCGTTGTCAAGGTCCGCGCCCTGCCGGGCAACCTGCCCGAGGCGATCCACTACGACCTGGGCGCGATCGTGGACTACGACACGGTGATCACCGTCGCCGACCTTGTCATCCCGGCGGACGTGGTGATCCACGCCGAGGCGACCGAGGTCATCGCCCGTGTGCTCGCGCCGCGCGTCGAGGAGACGGTCGCGGCAGTTCAGGCGGTGCCTGAGGCGGCTCCGGCGACAGAGGCTGCCGCCGGCTGAGCGAGCAACCAAGGGAAAGGCATGTCGGGCGACGACCGGCGCAAGGTCGAGCGTTCCGGAGCGTTCCTGAGTGACGGGTTCGGAGAACATCGCCGTTCCCATCAGGACGCTCTCGGACGACAATCACGACCGGTCTGAGCCCCAGGACTCCGACCGGGTGCCCGACCCGGAGCCCGAGGGCGTCGTGACACGGGTTGTGCACGCCATCACGGGCAAGCACCCGCACGAGACGGACTGAACCGGGCCCGTTCGGCTCCTCGTGGGTTGTCCTGCCCCTGTGTTCTCCCAGCGGTCGCTCGGGTGGCCGGCGCCGCACTCCGTCCGTTTGGCGGGCGGCTCGTCGTCCGCAGTTGCCTCGCACGCGTCACGCGCTCCGCTGAGCGGCGAGGCTGTCCTTGCGCGCGTGCAATCGCCCCGCGTCGACCCTCGCGGCCGCGCCACGCCGCGTTTGTGTTACTTGCCACTGGGGCGGGAACCAAGCACGAGGATCCGGTCAGGAGCGCCTGAGGGCGCGCTTCTGGCAGGAACCGTTGTGGCGGACGTGCGGGGGACGTCGCCCCGAATGGCCCCCGGTATGCGTAGCTCCCGCGTGATGGGCATCTGACGCAAACAGCCAGCGGCTACATCAGGGCGCCCGGGGCCCTATCGCCGCACGCCGCTCGCGTAGACGATCGGCAGCTCGAGGCGCAGGTCGTCGGGCGCCAGGCGGCGCAGGCGCTCCAGGAGGTCGGTGGCGATCGCGTCGCGCTGCGCGGGCTCGAGATCGAGCATCAGGTCGCCGTCGTCGAACCGTGTGATGAACGCGGCGTAGGCCTCGGGGGTGAACTGGTGGACCAAGCGGTCCTCGCGCGCCGTGACCCGGGAGAGCCCCGCCGCCCGGAGCTGGCGGGCCGCCAGCTCCGGCGAGGCCAGATCGTCGTGGCCGCCGGATGACTCGCGCTCGATGCCCGCCGCATCGAGCACCTCGTCCCACGCCGCATCGGCCGCGAACGGCAGCTCGCCAGCCAGCCAGCCCACATACGCGAGCCTGCCGCCCACGCGCAGGACACGCCGCATCTCGCGCAGTGCGCGCGGCCGCGACGGGACGAGCTGGAGCACGAACGCGGTCAGCACGACGTCGAACACGCCATCGGGGAACGGCAGACGGTCGGCCGGCGCCCGCGTGAGGCGGACGCGCCCGCGGGGCTCGCCCGCCGTGGCGACCGTCCGCGCGGCCACGGCAAGCATCCCCGCGGAGATGTCGGTCGCGTCGATCTCGGCCAGCGGCCAGCGCCTCGCAGCGTCAACCGCCATCGCTCCTGTCCCGGCGCCCACGTCGAGGATCCGTCGGCGCCCGGCGCCCGCGTCGGTTGCCACCTCGTCGAGCAGCGCGAGCGTGGAGGCGCGATGGACCGGCGCCCAATGGGCCGCATAGCCCTCGGCGATCCGGTCATAGCGGACTTCCTGGCCTGTCATCGCGCCTATCGTGCCATGTCCTTATCGGGCCCTCCGGCCCCCCGTCCCGTGGCTACCAGCCGATGGCCGAACCGCCTGTGAGCGCCCATGCTGGGGTCAGCTGATACACGGGCCGCGAGCAGGCGCGCCATGCGTGCGCCCCGCCGCCCGAAAGGAGCTCAGAGCATGAAGAAGATCCTTCTCGCCTACGACGGGGGCGAGCCGGCGCGCAAGGCGCTCGACCACACCATCGAGCTCGCCAAGGCGTTCGACGCCGAGGTCGCGGTCATCAGCGTCGTGCCGGTGCACCCCGGCCGCGTGCCGGTCGACCCCTGGGATGACCGCACCGTCCACGCGGAGGAGTTGCTCGAGGCCCGCAAGCTGCTGCGCGAGGCCGGCATCGAGGCCACCCTCATCGAGCCCGGCGGCGACCCCGCCAAGACCATCGAGCGCGTCGCCGAGGAGCGCGAGTACGACACGATCGTGATCGGCTCCCGCGGTCTCGGGACCATCGCGCGGACGCTGCAGGGGAGCGTGTCGGAGCACGTTGCCGCCAACGCCCACGCCACGGTGGTGGTCGCCCGCTGATGCCGGGCCCAGACCCGGACCACCGCGTCTTTTCGCTGCCCCTGCAGACCGCGGGGGCAGCCGCATGTCCGCGATCCCCGAGGGAGCCTGCCTCATGACCCTCAACACGCCGCCCGGCGTCACGACGAGCGCCCGGCTGTCCCGTCGCGCCCTGGATTCCCTCCGCTCGGGATCGGGCCCAATCATGGTCAACGAGCGCGGGCTGTCGCTCTTGGCGGACCGGGTCCTCAACAAGGACGCGGCGTTCACCGAGGGCGAGCGCGACGCGCTGGGCCTGCGGGGCCTGCTGCCGCCGCGCGTCGTGGACATCGAGACCCAGGTGAGCCTCGAGCT
>Ga0315270_10002070_pt1 | contig 10637 bp, 8 predicted proteins | sample C1_bottom_MG_FD_204932 | JGI IMG/M metagenome (GOLD analysis project Ga0315270, IMG submission 204932) | Sediment microbial communities from Yellowstone Lake, YNP, Wyoming, USA - C1_bottom | ecosystem: Environmental > Aquatic > Freshwater > Lake > Sediment | place: USA: Wyoming | collected... | reverse complement strand
TCTCTACCCGATTCTCGGGGAGAGCGCAAACGGCTGTTCAAATCGACACCAACCAAAATCGCCTCTAAAGTCAATCTGTGCTTTTACTTCCAAAGGGTGGGCACGGAGTTAACCGGACACTAGTGGTATGGAATATTTAATAAATTGTTATCTTTTTCTGCTTGTTTGATAAACCACGATATCATCCCGTCCCAATCCTGGAAATTGCCAGCTGGTAGTATTTTCCATTGGAGCTGTTCAAGTGTCCAGTTTGACTTGATGCTATTCGTAAGCATTGAACAAGACATCCAATTTGATTCTATATCAGCCCCACCTCTTGCTACAGGTAGGAGATGATCAATGGTTGGGAATACATCCCAATATGCCATATGCCCAACATCCATTTTTCCGTTTTTATGATAGGGAAACTCTTTCGGCAAATAGCAAGATATGATTCGCAGCACGGGCGGGTAGACAAGTTTAGTTCTTTTATATCTATCTATAAAACCATCTCTTAAGAACGTTTTTGTCATTTCTCTAGGCGTATAGCTTCTACCCATATTCTTTAAAGGAATGAACGGGTATTCATTATTAATCGTAGATCCTGCTGAATGGAAATCGCCGATTGCTATGTGGTTACATACCTTTTCAATGATGAGGTTGTGCTCAATTTTCATCATTGCTCCTGAATGGTGCCTGCCTGATTGTCGGTGGAACAATCAGCCTTCACTTCTTTCGTGTTGATCTTCGCGTTCGCAGCCAGCCACGGATGATGGCGTATTGCTGTCTTTCGATGCTGCTAAAAAACTCCAAAACTTCGATGGGTTGTAGACCCTCTTGATCATCTTCGTTAAGCAGATCAAACAAAGCTGTTTGATTGATGATGAGAAAGAACTTTCCCTCTTCGTCGGCACTGTAGATGGCACCGCCTTCAAGGCCAGCCATGCGCTTTGAAGTGCGAAAGTCGGACAGCGATGTGCGTGGGATCATCACGCCCAGTCTAGCTCGGTTTCGCGGGCTCCCCCGCCTCCGCCCGCAGCCACGGTGGCACGGTGGTGGCGCCGGTTTCATGGCGGTAGAAGGCGGCGGTGATCTCGGCGCCGAGCAGGAGGATGGCACAGCTGTAGTAGAGGAAGGTCAGGGCCGCCACGATGCCCAGGAGGGAGCCGTACATGATGCCCCAGGTCATGGTGTGGCGCAGGTAGACGCCGAAGCCCCACTTGGCGAGCCACCATAGGGCGGTGGAGATGCCCGCGCCCAGGAAGGCGTGGCGGAACTTCACGTGCAGGCGGGGGAGGTGCTGGAGCACCATGGTCATCACCACGAGGCCCAGCAGGGGTCCCAGGTATGGCAGCAGATCCATCTGCCTCACGGGCAGGAACTTCCTCAGTGCCCCGCCGATGAGCACCGCGAGGAAGAGGACCGCCAGCAGCAGGCCGCCCACCAGGAACACCAACTGGCGCAGCAGGTGGTTCTTGCGGGTTTGCCGGTGCTTCTTGATGCGCAGGCCGAAGACGTGGGCCAGGCTGGTGTCCAGCTGGCTGATGCCCCAGTAGCTGCCGAAGAGCAGCACGATCCAGGACAGGCCCATGCCGCCGATCTTCTGGCTGTTGGCCACCGCGTCGATGACGAACTCGCGGGGCAGGAAGGGCACGATCTCCTGTAGTGTCCTCATCGTCGCGGGACCATAGGCACGGCTGCCCAGGATGGCGCCCAACAGCTTGAAGAGCAGCGTGGACAGCGGCACCAGACTCACGATGAGCCAGAAGCTGAGGCCCGCGGCATAGCTCAGGCAGTCGTCCTTGTGGTACTTGCCCAGCACTTCGAAGGTGAAGGCTCCGGCCCGCCCCAGGGGCGGCACGGCCCGGGCGACCTCGTGCCAGAGGGCCGTCACGGCCCGCCAGATCCGCTCCAGGGTGGCGATCAGGTTCGCCCAGTGGCCCAGGGCCTTCTCGACCACGGAATTCCCTTCAGAGACTAGAAGCCGGCAGGAGGATGCCGGGGGAGCAGGTACATCAGCCAGGCCAGGACCAGCCCGATGCCGATGAGCCCCGCCGCGTGCTTGAGGATCGAGGCCCGCGTCCGCTCCGGCCGCGTCGTCGGGTGCAGCAGGCCCAGCACCAGGGCGATGCCCAGACCCATGGTGACGAAGTGGATGACATGGCTGGAGAGAAAGCGCATGCGATCAGGGTAGCAGGAACGAGGGTGCGGCTTGGCGCAGGGCGGCTGCACCGCCCTGCGTAAAGGACAGCCTGGGCCCTACTGCGTCGCCGGATTCTCCCGGGCTGGAGACGGCTGCGACCCGGCCGCTTCTGGCCCCAGGGGCTGGGGCATGCGGGTGAGGGCCAGCTGGATGACCTCGTCCATGTGGCTCACCAGGTGGATGCTGAGTTGCTCGCGGACCTCGGCGGGAATCTCTTCGAGGTGGCGCGCGTTCTCGCTGGGGATGAGCACGGCCTTGCGGCCCTGGCGGTGGGCGGCCAGGAGCTTCTCCTTGAGGCCGCCGATGGGCAGCACGCGGCCCCGCAGGGTCAATTCGCCGGTCATGGCCATGTCCGCCCGGGCGGGGATGCCCGTCAGCACGGAGATGAGGGCCGTGGCCAAGGTGATGCCGGCGCTGGGGCCGTCCTTGGGAATGGCGCCCTCGGGTACGTGGACGTGCAGATCCACCGTGTCGAGGAAGTCGCGCTTCAGGCCCAGGCGCTCGGCCCGGGCACGGACGTAGCTGAGGGCCAGGTTCGCGCTCTCCTGCATGACCTCGCCCAGCTTGCCCGTGAGCTTCAGATTGCCCTTGCCCGGCAGCACGGCGGCCTCGATGGTCAGCAGATCGCCCCCCGTGGGCGTCCAGGCCAGACCATTCACAAGTCCCGGGGGGACCATGTCCTCGGCGCGGGTCTCCAGGTACTTTTCGGGCCCCAGCAGCTTCGGCACACGATCGACGGTGATGATCGGGTCGAAGGCTTCTCCCTTTTCGGGCTGGAGCGTGTGCCGGGCCAGCTTGCGGAGGATGTTGGCGATCTCGCGCTCCAGCTGGCGCACGCCCGCCTCGCGGGTGTAGGCCTGCACGATCTTCTCCAGCGCATCCGCCTCGAAACGCACTCCCATATCCTTCAACCCATGGCCTTCGAGGGCGCGGGGAAGCAGGTGCTGCTGCGCGATGGCCAGTTTCTCCTTGGTGGTGTAGCCGCTCAGCTCCAGCACCTCCAGGCGGTCCTCCAGGGGCTCGGGGATCTGGTAGCGCATGTTGGCCGTAGCCAGGAAGAGCACCTGGCTGAGGTCGAAGCCCAGGTCCAGGTAGTGGTCCTGGAAGGCGGCGTTCTGCTCGGGATCCAGCACCTCCAGCAGGGCTGAACTGGGATCGCCGCGGAAATCCGAGGCCATCTTGTCGATCTCGTCCAGCAGCATGAGCGGGTTGCGGACCTTGGCCTTCTTCATCAGCGCGATGATGCGGCCCGGCATGGAGCCGATGTAGGTGCGCCGGTGGCCGCGGATCTCGGCCTCGTCGCGCACACCACCCAGGGAAAGCCGCACGAAGGGCCGGTTCAGGGCGCGGGCGATGCTGCGGGCCAGCGAGGTCTTGCCGACGCCGGGGGGGCCCACCAGGCAGAGGATGGGGCCGCGTAGTGCTGTCCGGGTGGGACCGCCCGGCTCTTCGAGCCTCTGCGTCCCCCCCGGACCCCCCGCCTGCGGGCCCGGCAAAGCCGTGCCCTTGGCCAGCTCACCCTCACCGGGGCGATCCTGGTCCCGCAGCCGCGCCATGACGGCCAAGTGCTCGAGGATGCGGGCCTTGATCTTGTCGAGGCCGGAGTGGTCCTCGTCCAGCACGCGCTCGGCCTCCAGAAGGTCGAGGCGCTCGTCGGCCATGGCTGCCCAGGGCAGGGCCAGCAGCCAGTCCAGGTAGGTGCGACTCACGGTGGCCTCAGCACTCTGGGGCGGCATGGCCTCCAGGCGCTCCAGCTCTTCCATGGCCTTGGCCTTGGCCTCGGCACTCATGCCCGCGGCCTCGATCTGGTCCTTGAGGCGGGTGGATTCGTCCTTCTCGTCTTTCTTGCCCAGCTCCTGCTGGATGACCCGCATCTTCTCATTCAGCACGTACTGCTTGTGGTCCTGGTCCAGGCGCTGCCGGGTCTTCTCATCCAGGGTGCGGTCCACTTCGGAGCGGGCGGCATCCATCTCCAGCAGGTGCATCAGGGCTTCCAGGCGCGGCCCGATCTCCAGCTGCTCAAGGATCTCCTGCTTCTGGCTCACCTCGGCGGGCACGAGGCCGGCCACGGTGTCGATGGCCTTGCCCAGGGACAACTCGCGGATCTGATCCATGCTCAGGAGCCGCGAAGCATCGTTGTTGCGGCCCAGGAAGGTCTCCACCGCCTGGTGGAAGGGCTGGAGGGGCTCACCAGGTTGATGGCTGGGTTCGGCCAGCAGGTAGGCCTCGGCCTGGATGACCTCGCCGCTGTCGTCGTAGCGGCGCAGGTTCACACGGGCCACACCCTTGACGCCCACCTTGTAGTAGTCCTTGGGCAGGGCGATGACGGATTCCACCAGGGCCAGGGTGCCGATGGCGAAGAGATCATCCTGGCTGGGCGTCTCCACCTTGGCATCCTTCTGCGTGAGCATCAGGAGGTGATCACCGGCCTTGATGGCCAGTTCCAGGGTGCGCACCGAGGCCGAGCGGCCCACCACGAAGGGCACCCGCGCGCCGGGGAACAGCACCATGTCCCGGATGGGAATGGCCGGCAGGGTCAGGGTTTTGGGGACAGCCACGATGGGCCTCGATTCAGCCTGCGGCGGAGATGGGCTGGGAGGGAAGGTTCAGCACCTCTTCCACCTTCTGGCGGGTGATGCGCAGAGCCTCGCGGGACGTGCGCTTGTCCGAGGGCAGCTCGTACATGGGCTCAAGCAGGATCTGCTCCACCAGGCTGCGGAGGCCGCGGGCGCCCAGCTTGCGGGTGAGGGCCTGCTCGGCGATGGCGTCGATGGCGCCGTCCTCGAAGCTCAGGTCCACGTCATCCATATCGAACAGCTTCACGAACTGCTTGGTGATGGCGTTCTTGGGCTGGGTGAGGATGGCCACCAGGGCCTCGCGGTCCAGGGGTGAAAGGCCCGCCACCACCGGCAGGCGGCCCACCAGCTCGGGGATGAGGCCGAACTTGATGATGTCCTCGGGCTCCACTAGGCGCAGCAGGTTCTCCTTGTCCTCCTTGGACGAGGGCGTGGAGCCGAAGCCCACGGCCTTGGCGCGGATGCGCTGCTTGATGATGTCCTCGATGCCCACGAAGGCGCCGCCGCAGATGAACAGGATGTTGCAGGTGTCCAGCTGGATGAACTCCTGGTGCGGGTGCTTGCGGCCGCCCTGGGGCGGCACGTTGGCCACGGTGCCTTCCACCAGCTTCAGCAGGGCCTGCTGCACGCCTTCGCCGCTGACATCGCGGGTGATGCTGGGGTTCTCGCTCTTGCGGCCCACCTTGTCGATCTCGTCGATGAAGACGATGCCGCGCTGGGCCCGCTCCACGTCGTAGTTGGCAGCCTGGAGCAGCTTGGTGAGGATGTTCTCCACGTCCTCGCCCACGTAGCCGGCTTCCGTCAGCGTGGTGGCATCGGCCATGGCCAGGGGCACGTCCAGGAAGCGGGCCAGAGTCTGGGCCAGCAAGGTCTTGCCCGTGCCCGTGGGGCCCAGCAGCAGGATGTTGCTCTTGGACAGTTCGACGTCGGTTCCGCCGAGGGACTTCCGAGGGGTGACGATTCGCTTGTAGTGGTTGTAGACCGCCACGCTCAGGCGCTTCTTGGCGGATTCCTGGCCGATGACGTATTCGTCCAGGAAGCCTTTGATCTCCTTGGGGCGGCTGAGCCGGGCATCGGGCTTGCCCAGGGGCTTCCCCTGGCGGCTCATGCGCAGCTGGAGCTGGCCCGCCTCCAGGCACTCATTGCAGATGAAGGCCTCGGGCCCTGCGAGGAGCTGCTCCACCTCGTGGGGCTCCTTGCCGCAGAAGGAGCATTTCTGCTCGCGTTTGTACTTGTTCATGGCGGGACCTCGCCGGACCTAGGCTACATCGTGAATGGTCTTCAGTTCCAGGATCTCGAAGCGCCGGACACCCGCGGGGATCTGGACACGCACCTCGCCACCCTCCTCCTGGCCCACCAGCGCCATGCCGATGGGGGAGCTGATGCTGAGATGCTGGGGATGGCCATCCAGTTCCTCAGGCAGCACCAGCGTGTAGGTGAACTCCTCCTCGGAGTCCAGATCCAGGATCGTAAGTTTGGAACCATAGGCCGCCCGGGACTTGGGCAGGCGGCTGATGTCCAGGCTGGCCACCTCCGCGATGCGCTTCTCCAGAGTGACGAGCTTGTTCTGGAACATGTCCCGCTTAGCGAGGGCCTGTTCATACTCGGCATTTTCCGAGAGGTCGCCCTGGCCGGCGGCGCGGGCGATCTCCTGGGGGATGTCCACCAGCAGGGCCTGCTTGACGGCCTTGAGTTCCTGTTCGAGCTTCACAAGCACGTGCTTGGGCATGGGATGTCCTGGAAAGGAGGGTCAAAAAAAGGCGGGCCAAGGGGCCCGGTCGAAATCTAGAGAGGTTGAATTGATTCTACCCAAGTTTCAGGGGGAAGGTCAGGGCTGCCCGCCGCCCCAGGCCGGGTCTTGAACCGACGGTGCATCCAGAACCACCAGCGCGGGTCCCGACGGACCTGGGCTTCGATACAGGACGTCATGAGCTGGGTGGCGACCCAGGTGTCCCGCGCCAAATCGCCGGTGTCGGGACACTCGAAGGCCGGCTCGAAGCGCACGGTGATGGTGCCGTCCTCGTTGGGCCAGCTGAAGACGGGCAGCACTGGCAGGCGATAGCGGGCGGCCAGCATGCCCGCCGTGGAGAAGGTGGAGGCCCACTGGCCCAGGAAGCGAACGAAGGTGCCCATCCCCAGGCCATCCTGATCCAGGAGGAAACCGATGCCCTTGCCCGCCTTGGCGGCCTTGATGGCCCCCCGCACGGCACCGTCCTTGAAGATCACCTGATTGCCGAACCGGGTGCGAAAAGCACTGGAGATCGGTTCCAGAAGGGGGTTGTCCAGTTCCCGGCCAATGACGGCCAAGCTTCGCCCCAGCCGGCTCTGGACAAGGGCGACCGCCTCCCAGTTGCCGTAGTGGCCCGTGAGCTGGATGAAGCCACCCCCCCTCGCCTGGACGGCATCGAAGTGCTCCAGCCCTTCCACTCGGATCCAGCGGTCGATTTCCTCCGGGGTGGCCCTGCGCAGGCGCAGCAGCCCCACGAACAGGGCCCCGAAATGGCGGAAACAGGCACGGGACAGATCCCGGACCTGGCGGTCGGAAAGATCCAGGTCCGTCAGCCGGAGGTTCTCCCGCACGATCCTGCGGTGCCGGGCATCCGCGACATAGAACACCAGACCCGCAGCCTCCCCCATGGTCTGGACCGTGGTCCAGGGCAGTCGACCCAGGAGCCCGTCCACCAAGCGGAAGGCCCCGTACTCCAGCCGGTGCCGGAGGGTGGGGGAAGCGTCTGGGGAGCGTTCGGCCATGGGGGAATTGCCGTCCATCTAAAAAAAAGGGGCGCCTCGGGGGACGAGGCGCTGATAGTCAGTCTAACAGGAACCTTGTCCGTGATTCTTTTGTCATCATTACCAGCACTTATGTTGTTCCAACCAAACCGCGGATGGCGGATGGGACCGCTTACACCGCATCCCTGGCCAGCGGCATGGTCATGCAGCGCGGCCCGCCCCGGGCGCGGCTCAGTTCGCTGGCCTCGATCTGGATCAGGTACTTCCCACCGTCCAGCAGATTCATGGCGGGGTCCGCCAGCATCTCCCGGGCCGTGAGGGCGCGGTAGCCGGCCCGGTCCAGGGCCTCGGCGGTGGCGAGGTTGCGGCTGTAGCTGGTGATGACCCCCGGCGCCAGGCAGAAGGCGTTGGCACCGTCCGTCCACTGCTCCCGCTGTTGGAGGATGGAATCATCGCCGCCACAGAAGATGGGCTTGAGGTCGATCCCCACGCCCTTCAGCGCCTTCAGCAGGCTGGGGTGGGTGCCCATGCGCAACTCGGGATGACGCAGATCGATGCTCGTCACGTTCAGCAGTTCCCGGCTGCCCTCCACGAAATAGGGCGGGTAGACCAGGCACTCGTCCTCGCTGATGCGGGTGAAGATGGTGTCCAGATGCATGGCGCTGCGCTTCTTCGGCATGAGCACCATGAGCAGGTGGTCGAAGCTGCTGTCGTCCTCGGCCCGGTGGGCGCGGAGGTTCTCCGCCAGCAACTGGATGGCGTCGGTCTGGGTGCGCTCGGAGCAGCCCACGACCAGCACCTTGTGGCTGAGCACCAGGATGTCGCCGCCCTCCATGCTCACGGGCGCCTTGATCTCGCCCCGGATGAGGGGCGTCACCTGGTCGAACCACTTGTCGTGCTCCGTGTGGTGCCGCAACCGCGGGTGGTGCCGGAACACGTAGCTCAGGATCAGCGGCTCGCGCTCCCGGGCCCAGGTGGCCATGGAGTTCACGCTGTACCCATCACCGATGACCGAGGCCGGATCGCGCATGAACAGCAGGTTCGGGATGGGCCGCACCCGATAGTCGAATTCCTCCTCCCAGTGCGTGTGGCCGGGCATGTCGTCCCAAGGCAGGCCGCCGATGACACTGCGGGCCGCGTCCGCCGGGGCCATGTCGCGGAGCAGGTTGCAGGTGTCGTCCGGCAGGCCCACCAGCCGCCGCAGGTCCTCCACGAAGGCCAGCTTCACGCCTTCATTCTGCAGCGCCTCGATGAAGAGATCCTGGATATCCAGCACCTCGTCCGCCACCCGGGCCAGCACCTGGCGGAACTGGGCGTGCTCCTGGCGGGCCAGGTCGCCGTAGAGGATGTCGTCGAACAGCAGCTTTTCCATCATCCCCGGCACCATCTGATCCACCTCGGGCCCGGGATTGTGGACCACCACCTGCTTGAGCCGGGCGGTCTCGGAAAACACGGAAAGTTGGATGGGCTGCATGGGGAATGCCTCGGAGATCCGAAACCCCGGAGCGTAGCACGGGGCCTGCGGCCGGGCCGGGGCTCGCGGTCGCGTATTGACGATCCGGAAAACAGGGCCACTCACGCCGGGTCGCGTGGGGTGCTCAATTGACCCCCAGGTTTGATATAGTCGACTGTTTTTGTCAGATATTTTCCTTGAACCCCACCGAAGCCCGGCTTAGCCTGATTATTCCCACCGGAACCCCGGGGCGAGACCCCCAATGGAGGCACCATGGCCGCATTCGTCACCCAGCCCGCACCTGACTTCAAGGCCGATGCCCTGGTCAACGGCGAGTTCAAGCAGATCTCGCTCTCCGACTACAAGGGCAAGAAGGTCGTGCTCTTCTTCTACCCCCTCGACTTCACCTTCGTCTGCCCCACCGAGATCCTGGCCTTCGCGGACGCCATCAAGGAATTCGAAGCCCGCAACACCCAGGTCATCGGCGTGAGCGTGGACTCCAAGTTCAGCCACCACGCCTGGGCCAACACCCCTCGCAAGGACGGCGGCATCCAGGGTGTGACATTCCCCCTGGTCTCCGACCTGAACAAGACCATCGCCCAGGACTACAACGTGCTGCTGCCCCTCGGCATCGCCCTGCGCGGCCTGTTCATCATCAATGAGGGCGGCATCCTGAAGCACATCACCGTGAACCACAATGACCTGGGCCGCAGCGTGGAGGAAGTCCTGCGCCTCCTCGACGCCGTGGACTTCAGCGAAAAGCACGGCGAAGTCTGCCCCGCCAACTGGCACAAAGGCGAGAAGGCCATGAAGCCGACCACGGATGGATTGAAGGCCTACGTAGCATCCAAGTAGACTGAAAGAGAACGCACAAAGCGGGCGCCGCAAGGCGCCCGCGGTGTTTTCGCAGAGGCGGAATGGCCTTCTGGGCCATGACCATCCGACAGTAGCGAAGCGAATGGAGGATAGGACGGAATCCGCGCAGCGGATTGCCGCCCGAAGGGCGAGGGGCGGAGCCCCGAGTCAGGCCTACGACCGACGGGTTGAAGGCCTACGTCGCCTCGAAGGCGCCCGCTTCTGTTTGGACACTTCAGGTCGTCGGGGGGACGTAGTTGCTGAAGTCGTACGGACATGGCTCCCACTGGATCCTAAGTTGATCCGGCTGGAACGCCTTGAGGTCGCTCGCCAAGTCCGGATGAGACCAGGGAAGGACTAGGCTCGGCAACAGGTGGGCTCCACATGTCGTTCGCGTCAGCGTAAAGACCCAGACCAATACGAGCCCAGGATTCTCTTTCCCGAAGAGCTTTGATGGAGCCTCTATGATTCGGCCTTCATCAAGGTCAGAGAATAGGCTGGGGATGATGTCCTTCTCGATCTTCGGAATTCCAAGAAGGATACCCGTTGGTTGTCCGTTGAGAGGTCCTGATCGCACAGCATCTTCAAACTTGCTCCTGTACTTGCCCACTGCTTTGGATAGCGCGACAGAAAGAGCCGCCTCTCTGGAGTAGATGGGGAAAGCGGAGAATGGTGGCCTTGGTACTTGGGAGGCCGAATCTTTTGGGTCGGCAGAAGAGCCTGTCGCACAACCTGGCGACATCAAATTTGTGAATCAAACCCGCGCCAGTATTGAACCTAAGGCGAGTTTGACGCATCAGATGTAGCATGGGCGCCCGTTTCCGAGTGACTGACCGCAAGC
>Ga0315270_10002068_pt1 | contig 10640 bp, 19 predicted proteins | sample C1_bottom_MG_FD_204932 | JGI IMG/M metagenome (GOLD analysis project Ga0315270, IMG submission 204932) | Sediment microbial communities from Yellowstone Lake, YNP, Wyoming, USA - C1_bottom | ecosystem: Environmental > Aquatic > Freshwater > Lake > Sediment | place: USA: Wyoming | collected... | reverse complement strand
CACGTGGTTTTCGGGTCCTAAAATTTTTCCAAATACCTATTGCGCTAAAATCTGGCTTTGTTATATTCACCACTCCGTTTTCCCAGTTGGGGAGCGGCAGCATAACCTGTGAAACCGATAACCGGTCGGCCCGTCTGGGCGCGGGAATGATGGTCTCACACTCCAAGTAGCTGACTTGGTTAACGTAATTGATTTATGCCAGTAAAGACATTTAGACCGCTGACGCCGTCTTTGCGCTATGTCGCATTTTCGGATTACAGCGATATCACGAAGGACAAGCCTGAGAAGAGCCTTGTTGAGATTCGCAAGCGCACGGGCGGACGCAATGTGTACGGCCGCGTTACAGCTCGCGGCATCGGCGGCGGCCACAAACAGAAGATTCGCCTGGTGGACTTCAAACGCACCAAGCATGGAGTCGAGGCCACGGTGACGGCCATCGAGTACGATCCGCGCCGTTCCGCCCGGCTGGCTTTGCTGCAGTATAAAGATGGCGAAAAGACTTACATCCTGGCCCCGGCTGGTCTGCTGGTTGGAGCCAAAGTGGTTAGCGGTCCGGCGGCTCCTGCCGAGCTGGGCAATGCTCTTCCTCTCAGCGCCGTTCCGGTCGGGCTGCCGATTCATAATATTGAGCTGACTCCGGGTCGCGGCGCCCAGATGGTGCGCACCGCCGGCGGTTCGGCCACGCTGATGTCCCGCGATGAAGGGTTCGCCCAGATTCGCCTGCCGTCCGGTGAAATCCGGCGAATCCACGAAGCCTGCTACGCCACAATCGGCGCGGTCGGAAATCCCGAACACGAAAACGTCGTTCTCGGCAAAGCCGGCCGATCCCGCCATATGGGCATCCGCCCGATCAGCCGTGGCGTGGCGCGCAACCCGGTCGATCACCCGAATGGTGGTGGCGCCGGAAAATCGAAGTCTGGTGGTGGCTGGCAGCAATTGACCTCTCCGTGGGGATTGTTGGCGAAGGGTTACCGCACGCGTCATAAGAAGAAGTATTCGAACCGGTTCATCCTGGTGCGCCGCGACGGGCGCCCGATGAAGAACAAGTAAACCCATAGCCTAACCTTTTACTGAACTAGCAACTTATGGGACGATCAATCAAAAAAGGACCGTTCATCGATGGCCACCTGATGGAGAAAATCATCAAGGCCAAAGAGGCGAAGTCCAAATCCCCGATCAAGACCTGGTCGCGGCGCTCTATGATCACGCCGGATTTTGTCGGCCTGACCTTCAACGTTCATAACGGCAAAGTTTTCAACCCGGTGTTCGTCACCGAAAACATGGTCGGCCATCGGCTCGGCGAGTTTTCCCTGACCCGCACGTTCAAGAAACACGGCGCCCACACGGCCAAGGCGGAAGCGAAGTAGTCCTATGCAAGTCCAATCGATTACCAAGAACATCCGGATGTCGGCGCAAAAGATGCGCGAGGTGGTGCGCCAAATCCAGGGCCTGCCGGCGGCTCAGGCTCAGGCAGTCCTGGCGGTCGTTCCCCGCAAAGGAGCGCGGTTCGTGGCCAAGACGCTGAAGTCGGCCATGGCCAACGCCGAAGATCTCAAGACGCACCACAAGGAATATAGCGGCATGGATACCGACAACCTGGTGGTCAAGGAAGCCGTCGCCCAGACCGCGACGACCCATAAACGCTTTACGCCCAAAGCTCGCGGATCCGCTGGTCCGATCCTCAAGCGCAACTGCCACATCAAAATTGTCCTCTCTGACGAATAAACGATAGGTATGGGTCAAAAAACAAATCCAGTCGGCCTTCGCGTCGCTGTCAACCGTGACTGGCGTTCCAAGTGGTATGCCGGGAAAAAAGAATTTGGCAAGCTTCTCACTGAGGATCGTTTGATCCGTGAGTTGCTCAAGAAGAAACTCGAGTCCGCCAGCGTGCCCAAGATCCTGATCGAGCGCGCAGCCAACCGTTGCCGGATCACGATTCTGACGGCCCGGCCCGGCATCGTGATCGGCCGCAAGGGCTCTGAGATCGACAAGCTCAAGGAAGAACTGAGCAAGATGACCGGCAAGGAAATCTACGTCGACATCCAGGAGATCAAGCAGCCGGAAACCGACGCCCAGCTCGTGGCCGAAAACGTCGCTGTCCAGCTGGAGCGCCGCGTGTCGTTCCGCCGCGCGATGAAGAAGGCGTTGCAGACGGCCAAGGATTTCGGAGCCGAGGGCATCAAGATTCGATGCGCCGGCCGCTTGGGTGGCGCGGAGCTGGCCCGGGTGGAGCAGTATCACTGGGGCCGCGTGCCGCTGCATACATTGCGGGCGGAAATCGATTACGGATTTGCCGAGGCCAATACCGTCTATGGCAAGCTGGGAATCAAGTGCTGGATCTGCAAGGGCGAAGGCGTTTCCAAGGCCCTGCCGCAGAAGATTCCAACTGAAGCACCGGTGGCGCAGACTGAAGCCGCGCCGGTCGCCTGAAAAATTAGCGAAGGATTTTTGTTATGCCAATGATGCCCGATAGAGTGAAGTATCGCAAGATGCACCGTGGCAACCGCGCTGGCCTGGCCATGCGCGGCAACACGGTGGCGTTTGGCGAATACGGATTGATGGCGCTGGAGCGTTGCTGGCTCGATACCAAGCAGATCGAGGCCGCGCGTGTTGCCATTGCCCGTAATATGAAGCGCCACGGCAAGATGTGGATCCGCGTTTTCCCGCAGAAATCTTATACGAAGAAGCCCCTGGAAACCCGAATGGGCAAGGGCAAAGGCCCGCTGGAATCGTGGGTGGCGGTGATCCGCCCCGCCAACGTGCTGTTTGAAGTGGATGGCGTGACGGAAGCGGTGGCCCGCGAGTCCATGCGCCTGGCTGCCACCAAGCTGTGCATTGCCACCAAGTTCATTAGCCGACACTAAACCGCCGCTTTCACGACCAAGCAACCATGAAGAAGTCGAAACTGAAGGAAATCCAGGAGAAAAGCCTCCCGGAATTGCTGGCCGAGAGCCGCAAACTCCGCGAGGAGATTTTCAACCTGCGCCTGCAGCAGGCCAGCGCCCAACTTGAAAAACCGGCCCGCTTGCGCACTCTGCGGCGCGACATCGCCCGGATCGAAACCCGCATCTCCGCACTCCGCAAGAAAGCCGCCTAACCCATTTCTGAACTATGGCCGAGTCCACTCCCACAATCACCACTGCCGCCGAGCGGGGCAAACGCAAAGAGCGCGTTGGCGAAGTCATCTCCAATAAGATGACCAAGACCATCGTCGTCCAGGTCGAACGCCGTTTCGCCCATCCCCGTTTCAAGAAAGTCGTCACCGGCTACAAGAAGCTCTATGCCCATGACGAGAAGAACGAGGCCAAGGTCGGTGACCGCGTGCGCATCGAAGAAACCCGTCCGCTCTCCAAACTGAAACGCTGGCGCCTGGTCGAAGTCGTGGAAAAGGCCGTGGAGGTCGCCCCAATCGCAGCCTAGTCATCCTTACAACGTTTATGTTACAACTTCGCTCCATTTTAGACGTGGCCGACAACAGCGGCGCCAAGCGCGCGGCAATGATTGGCGTGCTCGGAGGCAACCAGACTTACGCCCATATCGGGGATGTTATCAAGGCTCACGTCAAGGAAGCCGCTCCCGACGGCACGGTCAAGAAAAGCGACGTCGTGGATGCCGTGGTGGTGCGCACGAAGCAGGCGATCCGCCGCAGTGACGGCTCCTACCTGCGGTTCGACAGTAACGCTATCGTCATCATTGACAAGGAATTGAATCCTCGCGGGACCCGTATTTTCGGGCCTGTTGCCCGGGAGCTTCGTGAAAAGCGATTCATGAAGATTATCTCCCTGGCGCCCGAGGTTATCTAAGCGGATTTTAACTCTCAACTACCAACAGCGGAATGCGAAGTTTTCACGTAAAGAAGAACGATGAGGTGGTGGTGCTGGCCGGTGCCGACAAGGGCAAGCGGGGCCGCATTATCAGTGTCGAGGGCAAGAAGGATCGCGTCATTGTGGAAGGCGTGCGCATGACCAAGAAGCATATGCGCAAAAGCCAGCAGAATCCCAACGGCGCCATCATCGAGCGCGAAGGCTCCATCCATATCTCGAACGTCATGAAGGGCGAAGTCTATGACGAACGCGCCAAGAAGCGCGGCGTGGCCGCCCCGGCGAAAGCCTGATCCGGGAACCAAAACCGATTTTTATCAATAGCGAATACCAACGCTCCGGCCAAATCCGGAAAAAAGCGACATGAAAGCCAGACTCTACGACAAATACATGACCGAAGTGGTGCCCGCGCTCAGGGACAAGCGCAAGTACACCAACAACCATCAAATTCCCCGGATGGAGAAGATTGTGGTGAATATGGGCATCAGCGCGTCTCTCGAAAAGAGCGCCATCGATGACGCCGCCAAGGATCTCGCCCAGATCACCGGTCGCAAGCCGGTCATCAGCAAATCCCGGCACAGCATCGCCAATTTCAAGCTCCGGGAAGGCCAGCCCATCGGCTGCCGCGTCACCCTGCGCCGCGACGCGATGTACGAATTTTTCGATCGGCTGGTCGCGACCGCTCTGCCCCGTATTCGTGACTTCCGCGGGTTGTCTCCCCGATCCTTTGATGGCCGCGGGAATTACTCCATCGGCATTGCCGACCAGACGATTTTTCCGGAGATCGAACTGGACAAGATCAAGCGCACCCAGGGCATGGATATCACTATTGTGACCACCGCCCGGACGGATGATGAAGCGCGGGACTTCCTGAAAATGATGGGAGTGCCGTTCGCCGAAGCGTCGAAGCCGGCGTCGAAGGCGGAAGCCGCCGCCTGAACCAAAGAATTTAGCAAGCTAGGAAAATTGAACTGAAATTATGGCCAAAACCGCCTGGATTGAACGCAACAAGAAGAAGGCCGAAACGGTCAAGAAATACGCCGCGCTGCGCGCCGAACTAAAGGCCAAACGCGACTACGCCGCGCTATCGCAGCTCCCGCGCAACGCCAGCCCGATTCGCGTCGTCAACCGCTGCTCCATGAGCGGTCGCCGGCATGCCTATCTGCGCAAGTTCGGGTGTTCGCGCCTGACCTTCCGCGAGGCCGCCCTCGCGGGCCTCATTCCTGGCGTCACGAAAGCAAGCTGGTAAGACTATGAACGACCCTATTTCGGACATGTTGACGCGGATTCGCAACGCCAAAGGCGCTTTGCTGCCCGCCATCGAGTTGCCCTATTCCCGCATGAAGGAAAGCATCGCGGGCATTCTCAAAAAAGAGGGCTATATTCATGAATTCGCGGTGGAAGGCGCCCCCCGGAAAACGCTCAAGCTCCGCCTGAAGTATCAGGGCAAATCCTGCGTTATTGAAGGACTGCGCCGTGTGAGCACGCCCGGATTGCGCCGCTACGTCGGTTCCACCGAGATCCCCCGCGTGCGCGGCGGACTCGGCATCGCCATCCTCTCGACCTCGGAAGGGCTGATGACCGATAATCAGGCCCGCAAGAAAAACCTGGGTGGCGAACTGATTTGCTACGTTTGGTAATATGAACCCGGCCGCCTGACTGGCGGAAACCTGAAACACAGGAAAATTTGATTTATGTCTCGTATTGGAAAACAACCGATTGCCGTTCCTCCGAAGGTGAAAGTGGAGATCAAGGGCCAGCAGGTCGCCGTGGAAGGGCCGAAAGGCAAATTGACCTGGGAGCTTCCCCAGCGCACCACTCTGAAGGTTCAGGACGGAAACCTTGTCGTTAGCCGCGCGGGGGATGACGCCAAGGCCAAAGCGCTGCATGGAATGAGCCGGGCCCTGCTTAATAACATGGTTCGGGGCGTCACCGAAGGATTCGTCAAAAAGCTCGAGATCCAGGGCGTCGGTTTCAAGGCGTCAGTGCAAGGCACCAACGTCAACATGAGCCTGGGTTTTTCACATCCCATCGTTTATCCCATACCCGCCCAGATCAAGGTAACCGTGGAAGAAAACACCAAGATCACGATCGAAGGCCCGGATCGCCAGGTGGTGGGGCAGGTGGCTTCCGAGCTGCGCAGCTTCTACCCGCCTGAACCGTACAAAGGCAAGGGAGTGCGCTACGCCGGCGAACACGTCGTCCGCAAGGAAGGCAAGACCGTTCAATAATAGCTAGCTCACGGCCAAATCCGTGACTTAATGACATGAGAACTGACAAGAAACAGAAACTGAAACTTTTGCGTCGCTGGCGCATTCGCAAGAAGGTGACCGGCACCGCCGAGCGGCCGCGCATGAATGTTCGCTTCTCGAACCAGAACATTTACGTGCAATTCATCAACGACGACGCGGGCACCACGCTGGTGTCAACCGCGACGACGAGCAAGGCGATGCCTGATCGTGAAAAGCTGGCGGCCAATGTTGCCAGCGCGAAGATTGTGGGTGCATTCGCGGCGCAGGCTGCTTTGGCCAAAGGGATCAAACAGGTCGTGTTTGATCGCAACGGCGCTCGCTACCACGGCAAGGTCAAAGTTTTGGCCGACGCCGCGCGTGAAGCGGGTTTGAAATTTTAACTGAATGGAGAAACATACCGTGGCTGATCCGAAACCAATTGAAAGCGCTGCCTCCAGCGCCGAAACTAGTGCCGCACCGAGTGCCGCACCCAGCGCCGAAACCCAGCGCCCACCAGCTCGCGAGGGTCGGGGAGACTTTCGCGGCGGCGGCCAACGGGGCTTCCGCGGACCCAGGCGCCCCCGCTCTGATGACGATGGCGACAAGAAGGAAGACGCTCTGACTGAGAAGGTGGTTTTCATCAACCGCTCGGCCAAAGTCGTCAAGGGTGGACGCCGCTTCAACTTCAGCGCCCTGATCGTGGTGGGAGACCGCCGCGGCAAGGTGGGCATCGGTTTGGGCAAAGCCGGCGAAGTTGCCGACGCCATCAAGAAGGGGACCGAGTCCGCGCGCAACGCCATGGTGCCGGTTTGTCTGAAGGGCGTCACTATCCCCCACGAAGTTTACGCCCACTACGGCGGGGCAAAAGTGCTGCTCCGCCCCGCTTCCCCGGGAACCGGGATCATTGCCGGCAAGACCGTTCGCGCGGTGCTGGAGTCGGCCGGAATCAAGGACATCCTGAGCAAATCTTTGGGGTCTAAGAATGCGGCCAATGTCGTCAAAGCAACGTTGAGCGCTTTGCAGAGCCTGCGTTTGCGCGAGACCATTTTTGAAGCGCGCGGATTGCAGATCAGGAAAACGCCGGCGCCGGTGGCCGCACCAGCCGCGGTTGCCTGAGCCACAAACTAATAATCTTTCACTATGCGTTTACATGATTTGAAACCCCGTCCCGGTGCCAAGCACCGGCGCAAGCGCCTTGGCCAGGGCGAGTCCTCCGGTCACGGCAAGACTTCCGGCCGAGGTGGCAAAGGCCAGACGGCCCGTTCCGGCAGTTCCATTCGCATCGGCTTCGAAGGCGGCCAGATGCCGCTCATTCGCCGAATTCCCAAGCGCGGATTTAACAACACCCGGCACGGAACGGTTTACATTCCGGTCAACGTCAGCGACCTCAACGAATTTGAAGAGGGCGCGAAGGTGGACGAGACGTCATTGCGAAGCGTTGGCCTCGTGCACGGCCGTGGCGACGGAGTCAAAATCCTCGGCGCCGGTGAGCTGACCCGCAAACTGAGCGTCAGCGCGAATGCATTCAGCGCGTCCGCGAAGGCCAAGATTGAGGCCAAGGGCGGTTCATGCGAAGTGATTGCTTTGCGAAAAGTCGAGCCAGCCAAGTAATCGTAATCAATCCACGCCATGATAGCCGCCATTGCCAACACGTTCGGTAACTGCTTCAAGATTCCCGAGTTGAAGTCGCGGATTATTTTCACGATGCTGGTTCTGGCCATCTGCCGTCTCACGGCGGTGATCCGGATTCCCGGGCTGAATGGTGAGATTCTGTCGCGTTTCTTCGAGACTCACCAGACGGCGGGTTCTTCGCTGCTGGGGATGTACAGCCTGTTTACCGGCGGCGCGTTGGAGCATTGCGCGGTCGGGGCGTTGGGCATCATGCCGTATATCAGCGCCACCATTATCATCCAGTTGCTTACCGCGGTCATTCCGCAGTTGAGCAAACTCGCCCGGGAAGAAGGCGGCCGCACCAAGATCATTCAATATGGGCGTTACCTGACTGTCATTCTGTGCTTGGGGCAAGGGTTGTTCATGGCGATGGGCTGGGAACGGCCTGAGCAGATTTTTGGCGAAGGCATCGGCCGGTTGGTGACGTATTCGGATTCCTGGATTTGGTGGTATCGATTCCAGACGACCATCGTTCTGACCACGGGGACTATGCTGTTGATGTGGTTGGGCGAACAGATTACGGAGCGGGGAATTGGCAACGGCGTTTCTCTGGTCATTACCATCGGCATTCTTGCCCGATTGCCGCAGGCGGCTGTCTCTCTGCGCGACATGTTCTTCCCCCGTGGCGGAGCAGAGGCTCAGTTTAACATTGGACATGCCCTCGCGTTGGTTTTGTTGCTCGCGGGCGTGATCGCAGGGGTGATTGCCATCACTCAGGCGCAGCGCAAAGTGCCGGTGCAATACGCTCAGCGCGCGGTTGGTCGCAAAGTGTATGCCGGAGGCACCTCGTTCATGCCGCTGCGCGTGAACTACTCGGGCGTTATGCCCATCATTTTCGCCTCGGCTATTTTGATGTTTCCTCAGAAACTCTTCCTGATGGCCGGTCAGACGCTATCCGGCACTCAAAATGCCGGAGCCAAGTTCCTGTCGGAGGCATTCATGAAAATTGCCACAACGCTGACGGAAGGTTCCTTTTTCTACATTCTGGTTTACGCGTTGATGATCTTGTTCTTCTCCTATTTCTGGGTGGCGACTCAGTTCAATGAATTGCAGATCGCGGACGATCTCAAGAAGAACGGCGGGTATATTCCCGGGGTCCGGCCAGGTCAGGCCACCAGTGACTATCTGCACAACGCGATGAGCCGCATCACCCTGGCGGGCGCGGTTTTCCTGACGGTGATTGCAATCATCCCCATCATCCTCTCCCGGCAGATGGAGATTCCCTGGGCGGTTTCGACGTTCTTCGGAGGCACCAGCATGTTGATTCTGGTGGGTGTCATGCTCGACACGATGCGACAAATGGAGTCGCACTTGTTGATGCGGCATTACGATGGCTTCCTCAAGAAGGGCAAGCTTCGGGGTCGGTTCTGATGAGTGTGGTTCTTTGCAAGTTCGGATTCGGCGGATCCGCGAGCGTAAGAGGCTCGCTGGGAGCAGCGCACCCGATTTTGGGCGGCGTTGCCCCGTGAAAGGTCCCGGAGTCCATGATCATTCTAAAAAACGAACGGGATCTGGAAGCGATGCGGCCGGCATGTGCCGTGGCTGCCGCAGTCCTGGCCGAAGTGGCGGCATTCGTGCAACCCGGCCAGACCACCAGCGACATTGACGAGTTTGCGGCAAGCCGGATCAAGCATTACGGCGCGAAGAGCGCCTTTTTGGGATACCGGAAGTATCCATGCTACATTTGCATTTCTGTGAATGACCAGGTCGTGCATGGACTGGCAGGTGCGCGGACGCTCCAATTTGGCGACATCGTGAGTCTGGACGTCGGAGTTTGTTACAACGGATTTATCGGGGACACAGCGCGAACGGTGGCGGTGGGCGGCTGCAATCTCGAAGCGCAGAAGTTGATGGACGTGACGGAGAAGTCGCTCCAGGAAGGCATCGCCAAAGCCGTTTCGGGAAACCGGGTGGTGGATATTTCGCGGGCGGTTCAGAAGTATGTGGAATCGAACAGGTTCAGTGTGGTTCGGGAGTTCGTCGGGCATGGTGTTGGTCGAACAATGCATGAGGAACCGCAAGTCCCGAATTTTGTGGAAGGCAAGAGTTCGCCGAAGTTGCGACCGGGTATGACGATTGCGATCGAACCGATGGTCACGGCGGGGTTGCCTGGGGTAAAAATATTGAATGATGGCTGGACAGTTGTCACTCAGGATGGTTCATTATCGGCCCATTTTGAGCATACGGTGTTGATAACGGAGTCCGAACCGGAGATCATGACATGCCCGGAGAGGGTACCTTCATTGTTGAAGGCGTTGTGATCGAGGTGTTGAGTAATGGCACTTGGCGAATGGAATTATCCAATGGCCATCGGTTGTTCGGCTTTGTAACCGGAAAGGCCAGGCAGAATTTTACGGCACGGGCTGGTGACAGGCTGCGATTGCAGGTGTCGCCGTTTGATTTGTCCGAAGGCCGGATCTTAGTGAACAAATAACGAATTTAAGTATGAAAGTGCGCGCATCAGTTAAAAAGCTTTGCGAGAATTGCAAAATCATTCGCCGCAAAGGGGTCATCCGCGTGATTTGCACCAACGCACGTCACAAGCAGCGCCAGGGCTAGCAGCGGACCTGATAACAACGAAGGTATAACGAAGAAATATGGCTCGTATCATTGGTGTAGAAGTTCCGCCGAACAAGCGCATTGACATTGCTTTGCGCTACATTTACGGCATCGGCCCCACAAATGCCTGCGAAATTCTGGCGCATGCGAATATCGATCCCAGCACCCGCGCGAAGGATCTCACAGAACAGCAGTTGTCGCAGATCGTGCATGCCATCCAGGACGGCAAGTATGTGATCGAAGGTGATCTGCGCCGGGAGATCGGCATGAATCTGAAGCGCATGCAGGGTATCAAGTGTTACCGCGGCGTGCGCCACCTAAGAGGTTTGCCGGTGCGCGGTCAGCGCACGCAGACAAA
>Ga0315270_10002066_pt1 | contig 10640 bp, 10 predicted proteins | sample C1_bottom_MG_FD_204932 | JGI IMG/M metagenome (GOLD analysis project Ga0315270, IMG submission 204932) | Sediment microbial communities from Yellowstone Lake, YNP, Wyoming, USA - C1_bottom | ecosystem: Environmental > Aquatic > Freshwater > Lake > Sediment | place: USA: Wyoming | collected... | reverse complement strand
GAACGCGAATACTGCCGTGCCTTGATGTTCCAGCGCAAATACGACGAGGCGGCGCAGTGCAGCGTGGCTATCCTGCGCCTGCTGGGCGGCGGGCTGGTGCAATTGCTGGACGGGATACGGCAGGACGACCCCGGGCAATTGGTCGCGCGCCTGGCGCAGCATGGCTTGGACGAGATCGCCGATGAGTACTCGCGCCTGGCCGGGTTGTTGTCCGGTTTGCAAGAGGCCAGCGAGGAAAACCTCGCGCCGCTGAACCGCGCGGTGGATGCGTGGACCGTCAAGGTGGCCAGGTTCTGCGTGGCGCAGGACGATCAACTGGATGTGGCAGAGGCTTTACCGCAAGGAGTGACAGCATGACACTGGAAAAAAAGACGGAACAGGCTCTGGCCGTGCTGGAGCAGGCGGCGAGCGAATTTTTCCCCGCTGTTTTCGCCAACAGCCTGGGCGCGGAAGACATGGTGCTGACCGACCTGATCGCGAAGCATCATCTGAATATTGCGATGTTCAGCCTGGATACCGCGCGCCTGCCGCAGGAGACTTACGAACTGATGCAGGAGGTGCGCGTGCGCTACGGTATTCCGCTGCACGTCTATTTCCCGGATGGCGCATTGATCGAGGAATATGCCGACCGGTATGGCGAGAACGGTTTTTACGACAGCGTGGAAGCGCGCCAGCGCTGCTGCTACATCCGCAAGGTGGAGCCGCTGAAGCGCGCACTGGCGGGCAAGCGCGCCTGGGTCACCGGCATGCGCCGCGAGCAAGCGACGACGCGCGGTCACCTGGAAATATCGTCATTCGATGCGGACAACGGCTTGCATAAATTCAATCCGCTGCTGGAGTGGACGAATGCCGAGGTGTGGGAATACATCCGCGCGAACCAGGTGCCGTACAACAAGTTGCACGATCGCTTCTATCCCAGCATAGGCTGTGCGCCCTGTACTCGCGCAATCACGCCGGGCGAGGACATACGTGCCGGCAGGTGGTGGTGGGAGGATCCGCAGAATAAGGAATGCGGCTTGCACATAGGCAAGACTACGCCGCTCAAGCAGGTTGCGATTTCTGTCTGAAACATTTCAGCCTGATGCCAACGGACAGGTATTGTAAAAATCATGAAACTGGTAGATATAAATATGAGCAAGCAAAACTTCACCCATCTCGATGCGCTGGAGAGCGAGTCCATCCACATCATGCGCGAGGTGGCAGCGGAGTGCAAAAATCCCGCGCTGCTGTTTTCCGGCGGCAAGGATTCCATCGTGATGCTGCGCCTGGCGGAGAAGGCATTCCGCCCGGCGAAGTTCCCGTTCCCGCTGGTGCATATAGACACCGAGCACAACTTCCCCGAGGTGATAGCGACGCGCGACAAGCTGGCCGCCGACCTGGGCGAGCGGCTCATCGTGCGTTCGCTGGAGGATTCGATCAAGCGCGGCACGATCGTCATCAAGGACGAGAGCAAGCCGCGTAACCCGTTTCAATCCGTGACGCTGCTAGAGACCATTGCTGAGTTCGGCTTCGACGCCTGCATGGGCGGTGCGCGGCGCGATGAGGAAAAGGCGCGCGCCAAGGAACGCATCTTCTCGTTCCGCGACGAGTTCGGCCAGTGGGATCCGAAGAACCAGCGGCCAGAATTGTGGGATACCTACAACACGCGTGTGCACGCGGGAGAAAACATCCGCGTGTTCCCGATCAGCAACTGGACCGAGATGGACATCTGGGAATACATAGGCCGCGAACAATTGCACATCCCGGAAATTTATTTCGCGCACGAGCGCGAAGTGATCCGGCGCGGCGGTTCGGTGATCCCGGTGTCGCATCTGGTACACCCGAAACCTGGCGAGAAAGTGGAGGTGCTGTCGGTGCGCTTCCGCACCGTGGGCGACATGACCTGCACCGCGCCGGTGGAATCCACCGCGTGCACGGTAGGCGAGATCATCGCAGAGACCGCGACCACGCGCATTACAGAACGCGGCGCGACGCGTATGGACGACCAGACTTCGGATGCTTCGATGGAGTTGCGCAAGAAGGAAGGGTACTTCTGACCAACTATTCCTTCCCCCTTGTAGGGGGAAGGTTAGGATGGGGGTAGAACAGTAGCGCACCGAAAGGTTGAAGTTTCTACCCCCTCCCTAGCCCTCCCCCTGCAAGGGGGAGGGGATGAATTAGGCAATGCTAAGAATTTGAGGAATAAATTATGAGCAACACCACACAACTTTTACGCTTCATCACTGCCGGCTCCGTGGACGACGGCAAGAGCACCTTGATCGGTCGCCTGCTGCACGACTCGAAATCCATCTTTGAGGACCAGCTCTCGGCGATTTCCAAGACCAGCGAGAAGCGCGGCATGGCCGCGGTTGATCTCTCGCTGCTCACCGACGGCCTGCAGGCCGAGCGCGAGCAGGGCATCACCATAGACGTGGCCTATCGTTATTTCGCCACGCCGAAAAGAAAATTCATCATCGGCGACACGCCGGGCCACGAGCAGTACACGCGCAACATGGTCACGGCGGCGAGCACGGCGAATCTGGTAGTCATCCTGATAGACGCGCGCAAAGGGGTGCTGGTACAAACACGCCGCCACTCCTATCTCGCCAGCCTGCTCGGCGTGCCGCATGTGGTGCTGGCGGTGAACAAGATGGACATGGTGGATTATGGCAAGCAGCGCTTCGAGGAAATCGTCGGTGAGTATAAAAAATTTGCCGCGCAACTGAATTTGCACGACGTGCATTGCATTCCACTTTCCGCATTAAACGGCGACAACGTGGTGGATCGCAGCGAGAACATGGACTGGTATATCGGCCCGACCTTGCTGGAATTGCTAGAGACCATCGCAATAGACCACGACGTGAACACCAGCGACTTCCGTTTTCCGGTGCAATGGGTGTGCCGCCCGCAGACCGAAGAGCATCACGATTTCCGTGGCTTCGCCGGACGCATCGAAGCGGGCGAGGTTTCCGTCGGCGACGAGATCACAGTGCTGCCCTCGGGCCGCACCAGCAAAGTCAAAGAAATAGTCACCTACGACGGCAAGTTGCAGACCGCCTACGCGCCGCAGTCGGTGACTATCACGCTGGAAGACGAGATAGACATCTCGCGCGGCGACATGTTGGTAAAAACCGACCATCTCCGCCCGCAGGTGGAAAAGGAATTCGAGGCGATGCTGTGCTGGCTCTCCGAATTGCCGCTGGACAAGAACCGCAAATACCTGGTCAAGCACACCACGCGCACGGCCAAGAGCCTGTTCTCGCGCCTCGACTACCGCGTGGACGTGAACACGCTGGAGCAGCATGCAGTCGAGAAACTGAACATGAACGACATCGCGCGCGTGGCGATCAAGGTACAGCAACCGCTGGTGTTCGATAGCTATGACACCGACCGTGCGACGGGCAGCTTCATCGTGATTGATGAAGCCACCAACAACACGGTGGCGGCGGGGATGATTGCGTGAGGTTGGGCGAAACGCTTGCGGTTTCGCCCAACGACTTTTGTTCTGCGCGAACATCAGTCCTGATAATCAATGTCTTAATCTTTCGTAAGCCGGTAAAGAGCGCGCCGCCTGTCGCAATTATCTATATACCAGCATAGGTAATTCCCCTAGCATAGTTCTGGTATTTCAGATTATTGAGTCGCCTAGCCAAAAGAGTAGTATCACCTCATCGAAACTATGGTTTTTTGATTATTCATTAAATTCAGCGGGAGGTAACATGGCTCAGCTAATACAAGACGACAGGACTTCTAAGAACGGAACGGGTGAGGGTTTTTCGAAACATTTTCTTAGCTACGAGTCGTTTAGCGGTTTGCATAGATTGGTCTGCCTTAAGTCCATGCCGGTTGCCGGGCATTCGCATTTCGCCAGTTATCTTGCCTTGCATCTGCCGGAGGTGGCGGCGCGAATTGACTATGACGATTTTGGCATCCTGCATCTGGAAGTGGGCGCACTGGAATTGGCAATGCGCGATGCCATTGCCCGCCGCGACTGGCACACCGTGATCAAATACTTTACATTCGTCGCCGACATGATGGAGGACGCCGGCGCGGAATTGCTCGATGCGCTTCGCGTTTCCTATCTGGGGAACCTGTTCTACGGCGAGATTTCGATCAATTACGCCAAGGCGCGCAGTCTGATGCCGGAATCGCTGTCCAAGGCGCTTGAAGAAGTCGAGTGCCATTACAAAAAGAGGGCATCTTGAACTGGAAGTCGCAGGGTTTGGGCGTAATCGCCGTGTGACCGGAGGGTAACGTGACAGCCCCTCTTCTGGATCAGCCTATGCCCGAGGATACGAGGTTGGCGGCAAAATGCGCCAGCTGATTCGAACTTTCAAGATTGAGTTTTCTCTTGATGTTGGCCTTGTGTGATTCAATCGTCTTGACGCTGCGCGAAAGCTGCTGGGCAATTTCGGCAGTGCTCATGCCGGATCCGATCAGGTGCAACACCTCCAGTTCGCTGGGGGACAGGTTGCTGACAGGCGATACGGTCGCCTTACCCATTGCTTTTTTCAGCATCTGCGATCGCAACTGGTCGCTTACATACAGGTCGCCCCGCAAAACCTGACGCATTGCCAGCAACAAGGTGTCGGTCGCCGCTTGTTTCATCACGTAGCCGCGCGCGCCTGCTTTCAGCGCCATCTCGGCATAAATGGACTCGTCATGCATGGATAGCATAAGAATGGCCAAGTCAGGGAATTCGAATTGCAGGCGGCGCACCAGTTCGAGCCCGGATGCTCCCTCAAGCGACATGTCAACGATAGCGATATCATGTTTGCAGGTACGGTTGGCATTGATCGCCTGCTCGATTTTTTCCGCTTCGCAACAGGCGACCATGTCCGGCTCCCGGTTGATCAGCATAGCCATTCCTTGCCGGACGATGGCATGGTCATCCACAATCATGACCCTGGCTTTATTGCGCTCATTAAATTGCATAATCTATTCTCGCTACCATGCATCAATCGAGCTGGCTGGCCGCCGCTGGCGATATTGCCTCTCCGAAAATGAATTGTAACGGCTTATGAACTTAACTACAAAATTCACCCTGATATTTTCAGGAATCATCCTATTCATGGGATCCGTCTCGTTTTATGGGGTATACAGCTTTCAGCACAACATTCTGGAACAGGATATCACCGAGAAGCTGGAGAGCGCCGCCGAATCGCAGTTGGACAAACTGGACCGGATGTTTTACGAACGGCTGAATGGCCTCGACATTTTGAGCGCCAGCCCCGTTTTCCTGGCGCAAAGTTCATCGAGAAAACAGATGAATCGCGAACTGGAAAAGTTTTTAAGCAGATACTCCCAATACAATTCCGTGTCCTACTACGATATGAACCGGGTGAAGCTGGCATCCGTCGGCCCCTCAAAACTCGTGGGCAAGCAACATGCCCGGAGTGAATATTGGCCGGCCATTTATGCAGGGCGGGATCATATAGTTAATGTGTCTATATCAGAGTCGCTCCATACCCCAACCATCCACTTCGTAGATCGCGTGATAGACAACCATGGGAAGAGCGTGGGCGTATTGGTTGCACGAGCTCAGGTTGCCGAGCTTTACGGGCTGATGGATGGAAAAAAGGATATTGACCCTGACGCCGCGAAATACAAGGTGGCTATCCTGGACCAGGATGGAACCATCCTCTATTCCAACCATAACAAGGAAGCCATCCTTAATGCGGTGGACGAAGATTTTGGACTGATAAAGGAAGCGATCCCGGCGGTGCGCACGGTTAGCAGCCTGACCCAGATCCACCAGGAGGCCCATAGCGCGGAAAAAGAAGTGCTCATGGTTTTTGCGAAAGAGCAGGGTTACCGCAACTTCAAGGGTAACGGCTGGATACTAAAATAATGCATGACAGCGATGAGGCCTTTGCGCCCGTTGCAGCGCTGAGCAAACGGGTATTTATTTTTCTGCTGTGCATTTCCCTAGTCGGCATCGCTGCCATTCTTACCGTCCTCTTGTACACGGTAGTCCGGCCCATAAAGAAACTGAATAACGCCACTACCCGGCTCGGGCATGGCGAACTGGATACCAGAGTGGCCATTGAATCGTCGGACGAAATCGGCAAGTTGGGACGCTCGTTTAATGCGATGGCATCCAATCTCAAGGAGGCGAGAGAACAGCTCGCGTATGCCGCAGACACCGCCCTTGCGCGCGCCAACCTGGCGGAACGCAAGATTATCAAGATCAGTGAAGAAACCCAGCAGCAGATCGGGCGCGAGCTGCACGATGACCTGGGACAGCAGCTGACGGGGATAGCCTTCATGTCCGAAGTGCTGGGCCTGCATCTCAAGAGCCAAGGCCACCCCGATGCAGAAAACGCATCAAAAATCACTGCGCTGGTCAACGAAGCAATTTCCAAGACGCACAAGCTGGCGCACGGACTATACCCGGTGGAAATGAAAGAATCCGGGCTGCGCGCCATGCTGATGCGCCTCGCCAGCAATACCGAATCGATCTACGGGGTCGAATGCGAATTCATCTGCGACGGGGAGCCCAAGATCGAAACCCCGCTGACCAACACCAACCTGTTCCGCATTGCCCAGGAAGCCGTCCATAACGCAGTCAAGCACAGCGGTGCCACGAAGCTTACCTTAAGGATGGCGACAACCCCGGACATCACGACCATAGAGGCCATCGACAATGGATGCGGCATAGGCAAACAGGCCGATCTGGAGATCAAGGGCGGGCTGGGGATGCATAGCATGCAATACCGCGCCTCGTTGCTGAACGCCACGCTGAACATCGCCGAGTTACCGGGCGGCGGAACAAGGGTCGCCATCAGCCTGTCCGCACGCTCGCTCGCAATTTAGCCCAATTGCATTGCGCGCGTGGCGATCAAGGTTCAGCCGCCGCTAGTGTTCGACAGCTACGCCACCGACCGCGCGACAGGAAGTTTCATCGTGATTGATGAGGCGACCAACAACACGGTGGCGGCGGGGATGATTGTTTGAAGTAGTGCAGAATGCATAGCGTCTCACCGGATGACTCATGCGGCGGATCGCCCAGTGGCATCCGCCCTGCGCGGACCAGCCTGGATCCTTACCGCCTTTTAGATACTCTGCTCTTTGAGCAAAGAAGGATTTGAAGAGTTCTTCAATTGATACTTCACTACGAAGAACCTCCGACTTTGGAACTGCCTTAATGATTTCTTCTTCTTCTTCCTCTTCGGCCTTGGTGACTGGTATTTGAAAGTGCTTAAGAGCTTCTGATAGCTTAGTATATAAAAGTAGTTTTCGCTTCAGGCTAACGCGTTCGCCAAATTCTTGTTTCAGATGGTCATTGATATAGGCTTTGTCTTCAAACACAGTTCCGTAGTCGGCATCTCGCGAAACAATAACAAGTTCGCCATTGTTGCGAAGAGCGCATTCAATCATCCATTCCCAGTTGAAAGCGTCACCAATGGAAGTATCATTTCTTTTTCGGGGTGGACACCCATGAAGAAATCTACGGAAAGCTCTTCGTCGAATAACGCTACGGAACTTATCGTTGCGTGAAAGGATGAGAGGTCCATTGCTATGGAAAATGCGCTGGCACGTTTGGTAAACGGGGTCATGTTGGGCTGGATTTTCAAGGACGCTTTTTAGCTTGCCCTTAAGGGTCTTTACTCGTTCACCGGCTCCTTTTAGATTGGCCTGCAATGCCTTTACTGCCTTAGCATCGGAGAAGATTCCTGGGCGTGAGATATGGATGGGTGGTTTTAACTCTTGCATTCCCTCCAAGATCGCTGCTTGACGGTTTCGCTTGTATTCCATCTCAAGTTGGTAGGAGATGATCAAGCTATCAGATACCTTTTCAACATGTTCAAGTAGTGCGAGACCAGCGTCCGTTCTTGCTCGATAGAAATCGAGCCAGATATTGGTGTCTATGAACAGTAGTTTCTTTATGGCCATGGCAAAATTGATTAAGGATGGTTCGCCGTTTCACAAGAGCTATGATCAGAATTCAAGAGCAGCTCGTGCATGTTGTTCCCCTTGAATAACGACTCCGCTGATTGGTCGCCTCCTATGATGTGGGGCGCTTAGTATTGCGGTGGCGGTCGCTCTTATGCGTTGCAAGTGGAACGAACCTTATGCGGAGTAGGGAAAAGAGTCAAGCCCGGTAGGTGCGAATTTATTCGCACGGCTATTTTATTGCGAAGAGTGTGCGAATGAATTCGCACCTACAAGGGCGGTATTCCCCGGCTGGTTCTGTCTAGTGAAATTAACGGGTCACCATCACAATTGTTTCGGCTTGCGGGATGCTATATCGGCCAGCATCTGCCTTCCTTGTTCCGTGAATTTCCACCAAGGGATGGATTCGCCGCTTTGCAGATAATGCTGCGCAGCCAGAAGCGTGTAGAGCACGCAGGGATCGTGGCGATGGCCCATGTTGCCGGACAGGGCGAGGTAGGTCTGCAGCGGGTCGCGCGTCGCGAGTTGCTGCGGGGTGAGAATGCCGAGCGAGCGCAGGTCGGAGGCGATGGATTTACCGATATTGGGGATGTCTTCGAGCCTGCTGGCGTGCTTGCGCATGAGTCATGCTCCTATCGGGAAAGGCAGATTTAATCCGTTCGCCCTGATGTTTGATGGGGTTCATGGCGTGTCTCCTGGGTGGCTTCACGTTGCTGGTGTGCGATATTTTCGCAGTATAAACCTGTCATCGGCGTGCGTGGGCGTCTTAAATCTTCTCCACCGCAACCGCCATCTCTGATTTGATATTGGCAGCTTAATGTGTAACAGGATCGCCTCGCTGCGGTCCTTGGCTTGTGGGATATTTTCATTGATGCATCCCCCGTTTCGGCCTCATATCACCGGGCTGGAAGGGAATGTTTGTTCTGTCATTTCTGTTTGAAAACTTGCATTGACCGGGGTACGGCGGCCAGAGATAATCCGTAGCGTTCTGTTGAAACTCGGTTGCCTGAGTTGGCAGGATTACGGTTTGTTTAACCGCATCAAGGCGTCATCATTAAGGAGAGGTCGGTATGAAATCATTTTTGCGCGAGAACCCGACCATCGCTTTTGGCCTGGGTTTGCCCCTGCTGCTCGTTGTTGTGTTCCTGCTGATTTCGGGGATTCCCGCACTCTTGGTTGACCCGCCGCAATACGATGTGCTTTATGCGACGGAATATTACAATTACCCGAACGGTGTGCAGGTCTCCGTGGTAAACCAGAAAATTCAAGTCATCTACCAAGGCAGCTCAGCGGGCTACCAGAAACCGCGTCTGTGGCGCTACAGTCCAAAAAACGGGGCGGTGAAGGAGATCGGCATCATGCTGCCGCCCGGCCTGACACCACCCGGACAAACTCCAGTTACGCCCGAGGCCGCTGCAAAAATCACTCCCATTGATGTTCCCGATCTGGCGGGGTTGATCATAGATTCGTCCAGCGTGGCACCGGATGGATACGAATTCAGTGCGGGAACGAATGGTTATTCGGGCGATGTCTTCACCGGCCTGTTTTATTCCGCGCGCTACCGCAGTGAAATGGTGCTGACGAAAAAAGGGCGCAGCATTCGCCTGCCGAATGCGGGCAATATGTATTACGGCAACAACACGCACTTCATCGGCTGGGTCGTCTCGCCATGATGTGGCTGCTGATCCTCATCGTTTTATTCGTGTTGATAGGCGGCGGCTGGTGGGGCTGGCCGCTGTTGGCAGGTATCCTGGGCGCATCTACCGTAACGGATAAGAGCAGCGCACTGGAGAGCATCGCGCAGTTGATGCGCAACTACGACATCACGTCCGCCGAAGTGGACGCCGCTTTTCATGCGCCTGCCGCTTCCCGGCCTGAGCCCGCCCGGCGCAGCCGGGGCGATATTGCCAAGGCGCTGTTTATTTATCTCGGTGCGATTTTCATACTCGCGGGCATCAGCACCTACATCGGCACGTTCTGGCAGAGCATGGGCAGTGCGATGCGGGTGCTGGTGACGCTGGGCGTGGGCTATATTTTGCTGATCGTGCTGCTTTCCGCGCTGCATGAGAAAAAATATCCCAAACTGATCCTGCCGCTCGTGTTCGCCTCGGTGTTCATGATGACCGGCGGCTGGTTCGTGTTGATCCACGAGGTATTCCCGCACGGCGACAATTGGCGCGCCGCTGTGTTGTTCGTGTTCGGCGTGATGGCCTTGCACCAGGGCGTGCTGTTCGGCAAATACCGGCTCACGGTGCTGGCCTTCACGGCGCTGTTCTTTGTTTACGGATTCATGCAGGTCGGCCTCGATCTGCTCGACGTGCCGATGGCTTACATCGCCATCGTCCTGGGTGCCTCGCTGTTTCTGGTTGCCACCGCACTGGAAGATACGGCTCACCGTTTGCTCGCCGCACCTGCCTTGCTGATTGCGATCTGCTGGATGAACAGCGGCCTGTTCGATCGCATTGCGATGACTACTTCCGCCAACTGGGCGAGCCTGCTCACCGGTATGTGCGTAATTTCCACAGCCTATGGCCTGCACAAAACGGGGCGGCATTCTGGCCTGGCGGGCCTCGGTTATTTCATCGGGGCTGTCATGGCCTACAGCGGCTTGTTCGATCTGGTGCATAACACGTTCTTTGAACTGATCTACCTCGCAATCACCGCGTCCATGCTCTATGCCTGCGTGGTGCTGCAAAGCCGGGCGCTGTTGTTTACCACGGTGGTTGCCATGCTCGGCTTCATCGGCTATTACAGCGCGCAGCATT
>Ga0315270_10002064_pt1 | contig 10650 bp, 10 predicted proteins | sample C1_bottom_MG_FD_204932 | JGI IMG/M metagenome (GOLD analysis project Ga0315270, IMG submission 204932) | Sediment microbial communities from Yellowstone Lake, YNP, Wyoming, USA - C1_bottom | ecosystem: Environmental > Aquatic > Freshwater > Lake > Sediment | place: USA: Wyoming | collected... | reverse complement strand
CCAAGCAAGGACGTGCTTCAGGAACGGTGAGCCACTGGTCGGTGTCAACACCGATGCAGAGCGCGCCTTTCTTCTTTGCGACCTTACCGAGTGCGCCGTTGCCGGTCTTTCCACCTGCACCGAAAATCACGTCATAACCCTGGCCAAGAAGCTGACCTGCGGTCGTTGCTCCCCATGCTGGGTCATTGAACGCGTTGTCTGGCGCGTGGTAGACGAGGGTGGTCTTGATGGTCTTCTTCTGCTCCTTGGCGGCATATGCGATGCCGTTCTTGAAGCCTTCACCAAAACGCTTCACCGGTGGAACTACGTCGGTACCAAGTACAGCGCCAACCTTCTTGGACTTGGTGAGGTAACCAGCAAGGTAACCAGCCAAGAATCCGGCCTTGTCTTCAGGGAAGATCAGGCCGCTGTAGTTGGTTGCGGTGCCGCCATTGAATTGGTCAACGCCGACGAACTTGATTGCTGGGTACTTCACAGCAGCAGCAGCAGTTGCGTCAGCCATCAAGAATCCAACGGTCACAATGACGTTGTACTTCTTGGCAGCAAAAAGATCGATGTTGCTTGCGTAGTCTTTTGGATCAACGGTCTCGATGTACTTCGAGAACCCGCCAGCAGTTGCGGCAGCCGCTTTGGCGCCTTCCCATGCGGATTGGTTGAATGACTTGTCATCGACCTTGCCGGTGTCAGTTACGAGACCAACACAGAATGCGGTAGCGGTGCCACAGGAGGTCTCGTCGAGAGCCTTCACTGCTGCATTTGCTGGCATAACAAGGCCAAGCGCCACAAGTGCGACCGTGGCAACACCAGCAGTAATGCGCTTAATCATGGAACTCCTCTCACAGACCAACTGACTTAGTTGGTCGATCGTCCAGACCCAGGGGGTGTCTCGAACGTTGACCACACCTTATCTGACCTACGCCCAGATAGGCAGGTGTCAACTATCTCCAAATTTGATATTCAATTTCGGATTACCACGACGCAATTGCGCTCATGCCGCCATCAAAGTCCAGTATCGACCCGGTACACCAAGCGCTTGCCGAAGAGAGGAAAAAATCAACAACCCCACAGACCTCTTCGGGGGCCCCATACCTTCCCAGCGGGCTCCGCTGGTTCCAAGAACTAACTCCTTCTGGCCAGTTCTGCTCAATGCCGGGACGACCAATCAGCCCAAGTCGTAACGTGTTGACTCGCATTGGCGCCAGCTCGGCCGCGCCAGATCTTGTTAAGGCATCGAGGGCAGCCTTGCTAGCTCCATATACCGCGTGTCCTGTTCGTGGGGAAACCGCCTCGATCGAAGACAGGTTGACTATCGCCTGAGCTCCTTGCGCATGAGCTTGGATCATGATTTCACTTGCCGAAAGCACATTCACTTGGAAAATCTCTGCCATCTTTTTTGGATCTACTTCCGACAGAAGATCAACATCTTGGCGGGCTGCATTGTTAATGACGAAATCAATTGGACCGGCGGCTTTAACTAAATCGATCCCGGCACCAGCGTTCCCCAAATCGGCAGCAAGACTCAACAGGTTTGGGTGATCCGAAATCTCCAAGTTCCGCTGGTTAACATGCGCCACCACAAATGCTCCCTGGGTCATGAAGTACTGCACCAAAGCAGTACCAATCATTCCGCTAGCCCCAGTTACCAAAATCCTTTTGCCATTGAAACTATTAGTCATGGAAAAAACGTCCCATCTCATCGCCAAACTGCATCCGCCACTGATCAATTAGATCGCGATCGGCAAGTTCCATCTGAGTAAAGGCCGGAGTTAAAGAACAGGCAACCAGGGACCACTCGCCAAGTGACTCTGCTGCCATCCAAACTCCAGAAGGAACAGTATGTGTCAGTAAGAGACTCTCGGCTTCACGAGACAATTCGCGTCGAGAGTATTCGGAGTCAATCGTGTGCAGCGCAACTGGTGCTCCCCCGAGCAGGATCCAAGTTTCATTTTCTTGCAATCGATGCCAGGAAGAAAAATCTGGACTCACCATTAAATAGAGAATTGTATTTCCAGAGTCAGTGCGATTTACCGGAGCCCACATTCCACCTTCGCCAGGAAGGGCTGACAGGCCGAGGTTACTTGCGACTTGCTCTCCACGGAGGTGGTCCAGATTCATTTGATGCTCTCCAACACTTCACAGCGCTTTTGGACTCGAGAAATCAGATCGCCAAGATTAATTTGCGTCAACGTCCGCCCTTTCACGACCTGAGAGCCAGCAACCCAAACATCAGTGACATCGCCTCTCCCCGCCGCATATATAAGTAGCGCCAAAACATTATGTACTGGTGTCAGATGTGCCGCTCGAAGATCTAATGCGATGAGATCGGCCTCCTTGCCAATTTCAATACTGCCCACTCGATCCCCTAGACCAATTGCGTCAGCCGCCTCAAGTGTCGCTGTTCGCACAATGGTTGCTAGATTAACTTCTGCCGGCGAACTCTTGAACGCCACTAGGTGTGCGGCAAGACGCATCACTTGCCACATATCCAAGTCATTGCTGGAAGAACATCCATCAGTACCGAGCCCTACTTTGATCCCCGCTTCGCGGAGTCTTGAAAACTCCGCAATACCGCTTCCCAATTTGAGATTACTACCGGGACAGTGCGCTACCGCCCCGCCGGCCATCGCCAACTCTTTCATGTCACTATCGCTCAAGTGAACGCCATGTCCGAAAACCGTTGGGTGATTGAGGATTCCAACTCTCTTTAACACCTCGGTCGGAGTTTCGTTATAAAGCGATTTCACTTGCTCGTTCTCAGCTAGCGTTTCTGAAACATGAAGGTGAATACGAGCATCGAACCTTGAAGCTAATCCAGCTACTTCTGCAAGATGTTCGGCAGAATCGGTATAGCAGCTGTGTGGCATAAAATATGTTGGAATGTGGGGCCCGCCGATTTCTGCGAGATCCTCGGTCCAAGTCTCAGCTTTTTTGATCCGCTGATCCCAAGCAAGGCCATCTAGTCCTGGGAAATCAAAAAATATCGGTCCACATACATGTCGCAATCCAACTCGAACCGCACCTCGATGCGTTGCGGTCGGATTCAAATACATATCCAACGCGGTAGTGGTGCCGGAAAGAAGTGCCTCTGCTGCCCCCAACTCGGTTCCAAGTTCACAGGTCGCCTCATCCATGATGGCGCCCTCCGCTGCCCAAACTCTTTCCAGAAATCCTTGTAGATTCACCCCTTCGGCCCACCCGCGGAGAAGGGCCATTGCCAGATGGGTATGCGAATTTATCAAGCCTGGCATGAATAAGTGATTAGTCGCATCAAAAACCTCATTGGCTTGTAAGTCCGACAATGCTTCGACGTTACCAAGATGAGAGATTCGTCCATCTGTTATACCGATGGAACAATTTTCATAAATCGCATCTTCCTGATTGACGCTAACAACATACCTAGCGTTCTTAATAAGCAAATCAACTTTCATCGCAGCAACTCAATCGCGCCATCGATAATTGCTATCACTTTTACGCTTGCTTCCTCGAGTATGCGTTTGATTTCTTCCATTGTGATTGGCTGATCACTGACACCAGCCGCTGGATTAACCACTAAAGCGATTGAGGCATATCGAAGTCCAGCTTCACGAGCCAAACTCACTTCTGGGCAACCGGTCATCCCGACAACCGTGGCGCCAGCAAGGGCAGCCAATCGAATCTCTGCCGGAGTTTCAAACCTTGGCCCATTGAATCCTGCATAGATACCGTCAGCTCTTAGCGCAATCCCAGCGTTCTTAGCCGAAGCAAGTAGTGCTTCTCGAATTCGCTGATCATAGACATCGCTCATATCTATGTGCTGAACCCCACCAGGTTGAACACCATCGAAAAATGTAGCCTGCCTACCTGAAGTAAAGTCAACGAAATCATCGACCAAGGACAATGAACCTGCAGTTAATGTGGGATCAATTCCGCCGACGACATTGATCGCGATAACCATCTCAGCGCCAATATTTTTTAGCGCTGCGATGTTGGCACGATAATTGACTGCGCTAGGCGGAACACTGTGATCAACCCCGTGACGCGTTAGAAAAGAAATGTCTCGACCATGCCAGGTACCAGAAGTCACCAGAGCCTTACCGAAATCTGTCTCGACAACTTCGGGCGTAGCGCCAGCCAGTGCGGGCAATTGGTAAAAGCCGGTTCCAGCAATAATTCCAATTCGAGTCACGTCTAGCCCTCCGGTGGGTACTGATCGGGTAAGTCTAGAGAACTAGTCGAGGTGAAGGCAGAGCAAGTACCCTTTTCTTCATGCTTATAGGAATCGATCCGCTACTTAATGGTGAACTTCTCAAAGTTCTGGATGAGATGGGTCATGGAGACCAACTTCTCATCGTTGACCGCAATTACCCAGCTGCGGCCTCTGGAAAGACTGTTATCCGCTTGGGCGAGGTGAGCGTAGCCAGAGCCGCCGAAGCAATCCTCAGTGTTTTTCCCCTTGATTCTTTTACCGCTCACCCACTTGAACGGATGGAAGTCGAAGACGACCCAGCAAAAACCACCAGTGGACAGCGAGATGTCTTGGCTCTTGCCCGAGCAAGGGACAATGCCTCACTTGATTTCGGGGTAGTTGCTCGCCTTGAATTCTATGATCGAGCCAAAATGGTTTATGCCATAGTCCACACTCTTGATTCCGAACCCTATGGCTGTTTTATCCTTCAAAAGGGCGTAATTTTCTAGCATTTTTGTGAATTCACTTGCCGCAAAGTTGTAGGACAACTACGCTCTGAGGCCAAGGGGGAATCATGTCAGGCTCGAAAAAATCCGTATCTGAAATAGCCGCCATGGCCCGTGGTATTCGGCGGCGAGTTTTCGCTCATACGCTGGCCAATAATGGCGGTTACTTGAGCCAGGCCTGCTCCTCTGCCGAAATTCTCGCTTGCCTATATAGCGGGATGGCAGACCTCGCTCCGCTTCCAAGACCAAGCAGTCCGAGAACTTTCACCAGAGTTCCGGCGATCGGGGCTAAAGACTCTTATTACACCGGCGCTGAATTTCATGGCGAACGCAGCAATGAACGGGATCGACTGATCATCAGTCCCGCGCATTACGCGCTAGTTGTTTACGCAGCTCTTATTGAAGCGGGTCGGCTAACCGAAGATTCGCTGGATCATTTCAACAAGGATGGGTCAACTGTTGAGATGATCGGTGCGGAACATTCGCCTGGATTTGAAACCACCACCGGATCATTGGCCCAAGCTATTTCCCAAGCCGGAGGTATAGCTCTAGCTCGAAAAATCCGAGGCGAGTCAGGTAAAACCTGGGTATTCATGAGCGACGGGGAGTTCCAGGAAGGACAAACCTGGGAAGCATTGACCGCGGCGAGCTACCACAAACTTTCCAATTTGCGAGTCATTGTCGATGTAAACCGTCAACAATGCGATGGCCCAATGGATTCGGTCATGACCATCGAACCACTCTCGCTCCGACTTAAATCATTTGGTTGGAATGTCACCGTTGTCCAGGGCCATGAAATCCCGGCGATTCTAAAAGCAGGGTCCGGTGAGAGCATGAACCCGCATGCGATCCTTTGCTACACCGACCCCGCCCAGGGCATTCCCATTTTGAATGAACGAGCTGCGGTTCTTCACTACCTTCGCTTCACCGGATCCGAAGAACGAGAGCGTTACGAAAAGGCATTTAAGGAGTTCTCCCATGGCGTTTGAAATTGTGGCTCGACCACATCAACAAAATTTCATTGATTGGGCCGCGGATAAACCAGAAGTGCTCGTGCTCTCTGCAGATCTCACCAATTCCTGTGAGGTCGGACGCTGGAGAGATACCTACCCGGATCGCTTTTTCTCTATGGGAATGGCAGAGCAAAACATGATGGGGTTTGCTGCCGGTCTTGCAAGGGAAGGTTTTGAGCCGTGGCTCCACACTTTCTCAGTGTTTCTATATCGACGCCCTCTTGATCAACTACAGATGTCCATTGCCTATCCATCACTCAAGGTGAGATTGGTTGGATTTCTCCCAGGAATCATGACGCCTGGCGGGGTCACCCACCAAGCTATTGAAGACATCGCAGTGCTCCGAGCGATTCCCAATATGACAATTTTGGAAACCGGGGATGCCACAGAAGTGGAATCAGTTCTGGATGTGGCGCATTCAATCGACGGCCCTGTCTATATTCGGATGCTTCGCGGCGAAGTTCCCAGACTCTTCCCAAAGCAAGATGGGTTCATTTTTAATCATGCCCGCACCTTGATGCAGGGTGAAGATATCTTGGTAATTACTTCCGGTGTATGCACTGAAGAAGCAATGCGGGTGTTGCCAACAATTCAAGATCGCGGCGTGAGCGTGACGCATCTACATATCTCAACCCATAAACCATTTGATGATCCAACTGTTCTGGCCGCATTGCAGCGAGCAAAAAAAGGAATCTTTACTTTAGAGAACCATACGGTGATTGGTGGCCTGGGTTCTGCCGTGGCGGAAATGATGGCAACCAATGGAATCGGAGTTCCACTTACTCGTCTTGGGCTGCAAGATACCTATGCCCATGGCGCTTCACAGAAGTTCCTGATGAAGGAGTACGGACTCGATGCTCGTACACTGCTAAAAGCCATAGAATCAAGACTTGAAATTTCTCTTGGAATTAATGAAGACGAGATTACCGAGGTGCGCACTACTGCCGTACACAGCTCTGCCAAGGTCGAAGCTCTCTGATGTCGAAATTTGTCGTCAACTACGAGATCTATGGAGACGATGCACCGGCCGTTGCCGAAGCGATTCGAGTCGAGCAGACGATCGAATTTCCCTACGACCTTGCGGCCAATTGGATCCAACAGGAAGTTGTTGGTGATGTTCTTTCCATAACACCGATTACCCCCACCATTACGATGGCCAGTATCGCTTATGACATTCGGACTACTGGATATGAACTTCCACAATTCTTAAATGTACTGTGGGGAAATGTCTCACTCTTTAAGGGTGTTCGAATTCGTACTCTTCAACTACCCGAGGAATTGACCACCCACTTCAAAGGACCGCGCTTCGGTGTCATTGGCCTTCGTGAATACTTTGAGGCGCCAACGCGCCCGCTCATGGCCACCGCCATCAAACCAATGGGCACCGATTCCAAGGGGTTTGCCGCCATCGCCTCGACGCTGGCTCGCGCCGGTCTTGACATCATTAAGGACGACCACAGTCTGGCAAATCAACCGTGGGCACCATGGCGTGAGCGGGTAGCGCGCGTCTGTGAAGCAGTCCAGAAAAGTAACGAGCAAACCGGATACAAAACAGTTTATGCGCCAAGTCTAAATTTGCCCGCTGATCAAATTTTGAATGCCGCATTGGAAGCTAAATCTCTCGGTGCCGGCGCACTCATGATGTTGCCTGGGGTAACCGGATTTGATTCGATGCGCACTATTGCCGACAACGATGAAGTTGGCTTGCCGATCATGTCACACCCATCAATGCTGGGCTCATATGTTTCAAACCCAACGCAGGGAATCTCACATGGAGTTCTTCTGGGCACGATCATGCGTCTTGCAGGAGCAGATATTTCAGTGTTTCCGAATTTTGGCGGACGCTTTGCATTCACCCCCGAAGAGTGCCTAGAAATCACTCAAGCAGCACAAGTTGAACTCTCTGGTCTCAAATCGATGTGGGTATCCCCTGCCGGCGGCATGACTCTGGACAGGATTCCTGACATGCGTTCTTTCTACGGAGACGACCTCACATTGTTGATTGGTGGTGCACTTCATCGCGGTGACCTATTTGAGAATGCGCAAGAAATGAAGACAGCGATCTCAAATTAGCCAGTAACGGTTGCTGCCAAGATCTCCCCAGCATGACCAGAAAGTAACGATGGCGCATGTCCACTATGCCGATGGACAGCAAAGTGCTGAGCAACTCTCAAAACCCCTCGCGCTGCACCCTCCCGTACAGATTCATCAAGAGTTTCGATATCCGAGGTCTTGGCAAGTCCAACAATGCGGCGAGCCATTTTTGCTGCCGCGAACCCCGCCGCATCAATTCCCCACTGGTGGAGCGTTCGCTCCAATACGCCATCAGAGAAAGTTGAAGGATCGATTCGCTCTGGCCACCGTTGGCGGAATGTTGATTCAAATGTTTCCCATGTTTTACCAAAAAGCGATAAAGCCCAATTAGCTTGCTCCTCATTGCCTAATGCAAATGCTCTAGCAGCAGCAATCACGTAATTTGCCCACAGCGCACCAAGATCAAATCCCACCGGGCCATAAAACGAAAATTCACTATCGATAACCTTGGTGGAGTGAAGACTGGCACCGTTTGAATTTCGAACCATAACCGATCCAGTATGAAGGTCTCCGTGGATCAAAGCTTCAGCATGGGTCATAAAAGACCACTTAAGTTCACCAATCTCAGTGATCATCGCTGTGTTATTCGCCAACTCTGCTGCATCTTTCTCATTAGCCATCAGCACACTGTTTCGGCCGACATTCGCATAAGGTTCGCTGAAAACTAGATCCTCTGTAATTCGGCACAACTCCGGATTTACCGCACGAGCAAGCGCGGCTTGTTCTTCCTCGGCGACCATCCCAAAGATTGATGTTCCAAAGGCAACCGACGCTACGTATCTGCCGAGATCTTCGGCGACCCCCTCATGGCGTAGCCCTTGGTTGAGTGCTCCGCGCCAAACCAAGTGATCTGAAAGATCTTCCATTCCCATAATGAATCGATCTCGGTCAAACAGATACATCTTGGGTACTAGATCGCCAACCCACCGCGAATGCGCAATAGTGGTTTCGTATTCAAAACGAGCCCGATCTGGAGTCATGGGCCAATCTGGTCCGACTAGACGAACATACGGAAGAGCCTGTTTTAAAACCACTCCCGATCCGAGTTCATCCTGAATGATGAAAACGAGATTCAGATTTCCATCACCAACCTCTTCTATGTTCTTGATCTTCTGCCAATCGATCAAAGAAGACAATTCTGGCTTCGAAGCCAGGTATCCGGGAATCAAGTCGACAGTGAGGTGCTCATAACTCATAGCGATTTCTGCACTTTCTCTAGACCGCAGGAACGAAACGAGATTTTTTACGCGACAAAGTGAATGAAAAAACCAAGGCCATCAACAGAACCAGACCCTTGACGACATCTTGGCCGTAATATGGAAAACCGGCAATGGTTAGTCCAGTAATAACGACTCCCATGAGGAATGCCCCGAGGGCAGTACCCCACGCATTGGGTCGACCGATTGCCAACACCGAGGTACCCACCAAAGCCACCGCGACCGAGTCGAGCAGAAGGGAATTTCCTGCGCTGATGTCCCCCTGTCCAATTCGAGAAGCTAGAATCAAACCCGCTATCGCAGAAAGAATGCCCGACAAAATATAAGCAAGAGCTCGATAACTTGAAACTCGAATGCCAGATAACCTGGCAGCCTCCGGATTAGACCCGACTGCGTACATTGCACGCCCCCAGCGGGTTCTAGTTAGGAAGAACCAAGTTAAAGCGCTGAGCAAAACAGAAATGATAACTGGCGTTGGAATGGGTCCCAGATATGAACTATCAATTTTAAGAAATGCATCAGTGAACTTGCCCGGCGCTGTTTTCCCGTTGACCAACATCATGCCTGATGAGACTGATTGGCCATTCACCGGTACCAATTTCAAACCCATAATTGTGAACATACAAGCCAAAGTTGCTAAAAGATCAGGGATCTTTAAAACTACGATCAAGAATGCATTTACAGCCCCAATAATTGCCCCAGCGAGTAGTACGAACATTACGGCCATCGCGCCAGTTTGGTTATAGATAACCATCGTCATGGCTGAGAGGGTTACCGACATTCCTGCTACCGCTCCAACAGAAAGGTCAAGACCGCCGACTGCCATTGTTAGCGTCACGCCAAGACCAGTGATAGCTACAACGGAAGTGTATTTCAGCATTGAAAAGAATGTCGTGGACATTCTGAATGTAGGTTCCGTAGTCAAGAAGATCACAAAAAGCAGGAGCGTCACTGCGATAAAGCCATACTTAACGAGCCATTCGCGAACCACCAAACTCGCTTTACTAGTCTTCTCATTACCTGGACTCATCACAGTACCTCCGACATCTTTTGGACAATTTCATCATGCGTGGTCTCGGTGGAATACTTATCAAGACGCATCGTTCCTTCAACCAGAACGCAAATCCTGTCTGCAACTTCAAGAATCTCGTCGATATCAGATGAAAAGACAAGAACAGCAGCACCCTCTTGGGACACATCTCTAATTCGCTTAGAGATATCTCTTCGCGCACCAATGTCTACACCACGAAATGGTTCATCCAGCAAAAGTAATTTAGGTAAACGGCGCAGCCATCGTCCAACGATTACTTTTTGCTGGTTTCCTCCTGAAAGAGAATCCAATGTCGCTTTCCCTGAAGTGGCTACGACCCCAAAATCCTCAATTACCTTTTCGCCCGCTCCGGCCTCCGCTTTGAAATCCAACAACCCGCGCCGGGAGACACTGTTCAGAAAAGGAAGGGTGGAAGTTCTAGCAATACTCCACTCCTCCAGAATCGCATCAGATGCCCGATCTTCAGATACTAGAAACACGTCATGTTGGACCGCTTCGCCAGGATATTTCGGTTCGTATGGTTTCCCAAGTAGGCTCATCTCGCCGGAGACGAGTTGATCAGCACCAAATATGCCTCTAGCCAGTTCGCTTTTACCCGAGCCGA
>Ga0315270_10002062_pt1 | contig 10657 bp, 8 predicted proteins | sample C1_bottom_MG_FD_204932 | JGI IMG/M metagenome (GOLD analysis project Ga0315270, IMG submission 204932) | Sediment microbial communities from Yellowstone Lake, YNP, Wyoming, USA - C1_bottom | ecosystem: Environmental > Aquatic > Freshwater > Lake > Sediment | place: USA: Wyoming | collected... | reverse complement strand
GGGACTGACCGACCGCATCGTCGTGATGGAGTTCGGCATCAAGCTGATCGAGGGCACGCCTGCCGAGGTGCAAGCCAGCCCCTTGGTGCGCGCCGCCTATCTTGGCACCGAGCATTGAGATGAGCGCATTGCTTCAGGTCACCGATCTGCACGCCGGCTACGGCCGAGCCGAGGTACTCACCGGCTTGAGCTTCAGTCTGCTCAAGGGCCAGGTGGTCACCGTCATCGGTCCCAACGGTGCCGGCAAGTCGACCACGCTGAATGCGCTGATGGGTGTGCTGCGAGGGCGTGGACGGATCGTCTTCGACGGCGCCGACATCATCGACATGGCGCTCGAAGATCGGGTGATGGCCGGCCTGGCGCTGGTACCCGAGACGCGCGAGCTGTTCGGCAGCATGACGGTCGAAGCGAACTTCATTCTCGGAGGCTACCGTGCGATGAAACTGCGCGTGCCGAACTGGCGACGCGAGATCGAGCGCATCTACGAACTCTTCCCGCGGCTCCAGGAGCGCCGCCTGCAACGCGCGGGCACGCTGTCGGGCGGCGAGCGACAGATGCTGGCGCTCGGGCGCGCACTGATGTCGGCGCCCAAGCTGCTGATGCTCGACGAGCCCAGCCTGGGGCTGGCGCCGCTGATCGTGCGCGAGATCTTCCGTATCATCGAGCGGCTGCGCGAGCAAGGCACGAGCATCCTGCTGGTAGAGCAGAACGCGCGCGCCGCGCTCGAAGTGGCCGACCACGCGTATGTGCTTGAGACCGGCGCCATCGTGCTCGAAGGCCCTGCCGATGCATTGGCAGGCGATCCGCTCGTGATCGAGACCTATCTCGGCGCGGCGCGCAAAGCCCCCTGAATGCCGGTGTCACCCATGCCAACCCGCCCGCTGTCCGTCGCTCACGCAAGACCGAATCTCGCGCATGAAGACCTTTCGCTGGGGGCCTTGAGCGAGCTGGTCGGCTACCACATTGCCCAGGCCGCGGTGACCACCACGGCGATGTTCGAGCGCCATATCGGTCAACCCCACGATCTGCGCAAGGTCGAGTGCTCGGTGTTGCTGCTGGTGTTGGCCAACGGACCCTTGTCGCCCAAACGGCTGGCGCGCGCGCTGGCGCTGTCGGCGCCTCAGCTCACGCTCTTGCTTGACCGGCTGCAGGCGCGCGGCCTGCTTATCCGCGAGTGCAACCTCGCCGATCGCCGATCACAGAACATCGTTCTCACCGATGCCGGCCTGCGCGTTGCGAAAGCCTCGGTGGCGGCAACAGCGTCAATGGAGGCCGAGCTGCGTGAGCGCCTGAGCACCGCCGAGCGACTGATGCTGGTCGAGCTGTTGCGCAAGGTCGCCGGCCGCTGATCGCTCCTGGCCGATTCGCTGCCAGCGTTGGCGTGAGCTGATGCGTCTATCACATGATGGGGCGAATCTCGCACGTCCTGCGAGATCAAGCTCAAGAAAAATTGGGCGGTCTGCGCGCGAACGAATCCATGCGTGTTCGATAATACGTCCATGTTCAAACAAACCCGAGGCCAAGAAATGCTGTGCCCAATGACCCGTCTCCCGGTCGAAAAACTTGTCGATGATGGCGTGGCGGTCGGCGCATGACCTGGTCGTTACTCGCACGTGATGAGCAGGGGCGTTTCGGTGTGGCCATTGCGAGCCGCTTCTTTGCGGTCGGTGCGCTGTGCGTGCACACGAAGGGCGGGGTCGGCGCGATTTCGACCCAGGCGCTGATGAATCCCCTCTACGGGAGCGAAGGCATCGCGCTGCTGGGCCAGGGCCTCAGCGCAGCTGAGGTGGTAGCCCGACTCACGTCGGCCGATGACGGCAGGCAGCAGCGTCAGCTGCATGTACTGCCTGCGTCTGGCGCGGCAGCGGCGCATACGGGCAGCGCCTGCGTCGATTGGTGCGGGCACCAAGTCTTCGAGAACTTTTCGGTCGCAGGCAATATGCTTGCCGGCCCTGGCGTGGTGCAAGCCACGGCCGACGCTTTCATGGCCAGCGAGGGGCGTCCGCTGGCGCAGCGGCTGATCGCGGCGATGCAGGCCGGCGAGGCAGCCGGCGGCGACAAGCGCGGCAAGCAGTCGGCCGCATTGCGTGTGCAAGGCCTCGAGGACTACGCTGAGCTCGACCTGCGGGTCGATGATCATGCTGATCCGCTGGCCGAATTGCAGCGCCTTTACGAGGTCAGTCTGGAGCGCTTTCAGCCATTTGTCGCTTGTCTGGCCAAGCGCGGCGACCCGACCGGCGAGCTTGATCGCAGCCGCATCGAAGCCTCCATCGAACGCTTTCACGCGAAATTGCGGGGCGAGGTCTGACCGTGGCGCTGCTCGAAGTCAAGAATTTACGTACGCTGTTTGCCACCGACGACGGTGAGTTCGCCGCGGTCGACGGCATCAGTTTTTCGGTCGACGCAGGCAAGACTCTGGCCATCGTCGGCGAGTCGGGTTGCGGCAAGAGCGTGACCTCGCTGTCCATCATGGGTCTGGTGCCGCCGCCGGGCCGTATCGCCGAAGGCTCGATCCGCTTCGACGGGCGCGAGTTGATGGGTCTGCCCGCCAGCGAGATGCAGGCGCTGCGCGGCAATGCGATCGCGATGATTTTCCAGGAGCCGATGAGTTCGCTGAACCCGGTCTTCACGATTGGCGAGCAGATCGTCGAGGGGCTGATGCAGCATCAAGCCATCACCCGCGCGCAAGCCGAGAAGCTGGCGCTGCAGATGCTGGCGCGCGTGCGCATTCCGGCGCCGGAGCAGCGTTTTCACGAGCATCCGCACAAACTCTCGGGCGGCATGCGCCAGCGCGCGATGATCGCGATGGCACTGGCCAACAATCCGCGGCTCTTGATTGCCGACGAGCCGACCACGGCGCTCGACGTCACGATACAGGCGCAGATTCTCGACCTGATGCGCGACCTGCAGCGCGAGACTGGTGCGGCCATCATGCTGATCACGCACGACCTCGGTGTCGTGGCTGAAGTGGCCGACGAGGTGCTGGTGATGTATGCGGGTCGTGTTGTCGAGCAAGCGCCCGTGGCGGCTCTTTTCAACGAGCCGCAGCACCCATACACCGTGGGTTTGCTGGGCTCGATGCCGACCTTGCACGGCCAGCAGTTGCGCTTGGCTGCGATCGATGGTCAGGTGCCGAGTCCCTTGCACCGTCCAGCGGGCTGCGGCTTTGCCGATCGCTGTCCGTTCGCCGACGCGCGTTGCCATGCCGAGCAGCCTGAGTTGAAAGAGGTGGGCCCGACACATCGTTCCGCTTGCTGGCACGCGCCGCTCGACGCCGACGTGCTGCTGGCGCAGCGGGCGAGGGCAGCATGAGCACGCCCTTGTTGCAGGTGGAGAACCTGGTCAAGCACTTCCCGGTGCGTCGCGGGCTGTTCGGGCGCGCCACCGGCGCGGTGCGAGCGGTCGACGGTGTCAGCTTCACGCTCGAAGCCGGGCAGACGCTCGGTGTGGTCGGCGAGTCGGGCTGCGGCAAGTCGACGCTGGGGCGCTTGGCGCTGCGGCTCATCGAACCCACGGGCGGGCGCGTCGTGTTCGCCGGCACCGATCTGGGCACGCTCGACGCCGCAGCGTTGCGCGCGCAGCGCCGCACGATGCAATTCATTTTTCAGGATCCGTATTCATCGCTGAATCCGCGCATGACGGTCGGCCAGATGCTGGTCGAGCCGCTGCGACTGCATGGCCTGCACCCGGGGCGTCATCGCGAGCGCGTGACTGAGCTGCTGCAGACGGTGGGTCTGGCCGCAGAGCATGCCGGGCGCTATCCGCATGAGTTCTCGGGCGGCCAGCGCCAGCGCGTCGGCATTGCACGGGCGCTCGCGGTCGAGCCCAAATTGATTGTCTGCGACGAGGCGGTGTCGGCGCTCGACGTGTCGGTCCAGGCGCAGGTCGTGAACCTGCTGCAGGATCTGCAACAGCGTTTTGGCCTGGCCTATATCTTCATCGCACACGACCTTGCTGTGGTCAAGCACATCGCCAGCCGGATCGCTGTGATGTACCTGGGTCGCATGGTCGAGGTGGCAGACAAACATCAACTGTTTGCCGCGCCGCGCCATCCTTACACCCAGGCGCTGCTGTCGGCCATTCCTTTGCCCGAGCCGGGTGGCGGAAAACAGCGCGTCTTGCTCGCCGGCGACGTGCCCAGCCCGAGCAACCCACCATCGGGCTGCCATTTCCATACGCGCTGCAAGTATGCTGAAGATCGCTGCAGGATAGAAGTGCCGCAGCTTGACGACGCTGCCGGTCACGCGGTGGCCTGTCACCGCTGGCAAGAAATCGAATCGCCGGTTGCGTTGCACGCGCCGCCGGTCAATGTCAGGCTGCAACGCCTGCAATCCGCTTTCGTTACTTGAACTTGGAGATCGTGATGAAGAAAAAACTATTGATCAGCTTGCTGTTGCTGGCCGGACTGGCGCAGGTGCATGCACAGACGCTGCGCGTGGGTCTGGCCGAAGATCCCGATGCGCTCGACCCCACGCGGGCACGCAGCTTTGTCGGGCGCATCGTGTTCTCGGCCTTGTGCGACAAACTGTTCGACATCGACGAGAAGCTCAACATCGTGCCGCAATTGGCGCAGAGTTATGCATGGTCGGCCGACAGCAAGGCGCTCACCATCAAGGTTCGCCCAGGCGTGACGTTTCATGACGGCGAAAAGCTCGACGCGGCGGCGGTCAAGTTCAATATCGAACGTCACAAGACCCTGCCGGGCTCGAACCGCCGGGGCGAGCTGGCACCGGTGACCAGCGTCGACGTGGTCGATGCGATGACGGTGCGTTTGAACCTCAAGGAGCCGTTTGCGCCGCTGCTGGCAACGCTGACCGACCGGGCCGGCATGATGGTCTCGCCGAAGGCTGCGCAGGCCGAGGGCGAAAAGTTTGCCTCGAACCCGGTGTGCTCGGGGCCGTTCAAGTTTGTCGAACGTGTCGCGCAGGACCGCATCGTGCTGGAACGCTACGACGGCTACTGGAACAAGCAGAACGTGCACTTTGACAAGGTCACGTACACGCCGATTCCGGACGCTACCGTGCGCCTGGCCAACCTGAAGTCGGGTCAGCTCGACTTCATCGAGCGCGTCGCATCAAGCGACATCGAGAAGCTGATCGCAGAGAAGAAGCTCAAGGTGGCGCGTATCACCGAGATCGGCTACCAGGGCATCACCATCAACATCGGCAAGAGCGAGCGCGCGCAGCAAAACCCGCTGGGTCGCGACCCGCGCGTGCGCGAAGCGTTCGAACTTTCGCTCGATCGCCAGGGTCTGGCCCAGGTGGTGATGGACAACGAAGCCACGGTCGGCAACCAGTGGGTCGCGCCGAGCAACGCCTTCTACGCCAAGAACGTGCCAGTGCCCAAGCGCGACATCGCCAAGGCCAAGGCCTTGCTCAAGGCGGCAGGCGTTCCGCATCCCAGCTTCACGCTGCTGACCTCGACCTCGTCGGATGCGCAACGCATTGCCTTGGTCGTGCAGGCGATGACGCGCGAAGCAGGCTTCGACGTGAAGATCCAAGCGGCCGAATTCGCGACCTCGCTGAACATGGCCGACAAGGGAGACTTCGACGCCTACGTGTTGGCGTGGAGCGGCCGTCCCGATCCGGACGGCAATCTGTTCAGCTTCCACGGCTGCAAGCAGCCGCTGAACTACGCGGGTTACTGCAGCGCCGAGACCGACAAGCTGCTTGATCAGTCGCGCGCGCTGCTCGATCCAGCCGCTCGCAAAAAGGTGTTCGAGCAGATTGCCGCACAGGTGCTGAAAGAGCGTCCCGTGGTCTATCTCTACCACCGCAACTGGCTGTGGGCCTATAGCCCGAAGCTCAGCGGCGTGCGCGACATTCCTGACGGACTGCTGCGCGTGACCGGCCTGAAGATGGCGCCCTGAGCCCGAGCTGCCACGATGTTCGAGTTCCTGCTTAAACGCCTGGCTTCGGTGGTGCCGACACTGATTCTGGTGTCGGTGCTGATCTTCGGCCTGCAGCAACTGCTGCCGGGTGATCCGGCCATGGTGCTGGCCGGCGAAGAGCAGGACCCGACCGTGGTGGCCTATCTGCGCGTCAAGCTGCATCTGGACAAGCCGCTGCCGGTGCGCTATGGCTACTGGGTGGCTGGCGTGTTGAAGGGAGATCTAGGCGAATCGATCCGGAGCCAGGAGCCGGTGCTGACGCTGGTGCTGCAAAAGCTGCCGGTCACCGTCGAGCTCGCGCTGTTGGCTTTTGCGATCGCGCTGTTGATCGGTATTCCGGCTGGCGTCGTCTCTGCGGTCGGCCGAGGCACGGCCTGGGACGCGCTGGCCAACGGTTTCTCGCTGTGGGGCATTTCGACGCCGAACTTTTGGCTCGGCATCCTGCTCATCATGCTGTTCTCGGTGCAACTGGGCTGGCTGCCTGCGTCGGGCTATGTGAGTCCATTTGTGGACTTGCGCGCCAATCTGGCGGCGATGATCATGCCGGCCTTCGTGCTTGGCAACGGCATTGCCGGGGTGCTGATGCGCCATACGCGCAGCGCGATGCTGCAAGTGATGTCGGCAGATTACGTGCGCACCGCCCGCGCCAAGGGTTTGAGCGAACGTGTCGTGGTGCTCAAGCATGCGCTGCGCAATGCGCTCACACCCATCATCACGCTCGGCGCGCTCGAGTTGGGCACGCTGCTCTCAGGCGCGGTGCTGACCGAACAGGTGTTCACGATTCCCGGTTTCGGCAAGCTCGTCGTCGACTCAGTGTTCAACCGCGACTACGCGGTCGTGCAGGGTGTCGTTCTCGTCACCGCGTCGGCCTACATCACGCTGAACCTGCTGGCCGACTTGGCCTACTTTGCGGTGAATCCGAAACTGAGGTCTTGATGAACGCGATTGCCATGCCAACCAGCCCCAAGCAAGCGGCAAAGCGAGAAGCCGGCCCGTGGCGGCGCGCCTTGCGCAAGCTGACGCGCCGGCGCAGTGCCTTGTTCGGTGCGGCGGTCGTGCTGGGCTTTGTCGTGCTGGCGATCTTTGCCGGCTGGATCGCGCCCTTGGATCCGATCGCCACCAGTTGGGGCGACATCCGCAAAGCGCCGTCCGCCGCGCACTGGTTCGGCACCGATGAGCTCGGCCGCGACGTGCTGTCGCGCGTAATCTGGGGCACGCAGGCCTCGCTGCTCGCAGGCATGGTGTCGGTGTCGATTGCGCTGATGCTGGGTGTACCGATCGGCCTGGCGGCGGGCTTTCTGGGCGGCGCGGTCGATCTGGTCATCTCGCGCATCACCGATGCCTTTCTGGCCTGCCCGTTCCTGATTCTGGCGATTGCCATGGCGGCTTTTCTTGGCCCCAGCCTGACCAACGCGATGATCGCCATCGGCGTTTCGGCGACGCCGATCTTTGTGCGCTTGACGCGTGCCCAGGTCATCAATGTCAAGGTCGAGGACTATGTTGAGGCGGCGCGCGCGGTGGGCAATCCGCCCTGGCGCATCGCGTTGCGTCATGTGCTGCCCAACGTCACCGCGCCGCTGATTGTGCAGGCCACGCTCTCGGTTGCGGCGGCGGTGATTGCCGAGGCGAGCCTGTCCTTTCTGGGCCTCGGTCAGCAGCCGCCGGCGCCGAGCTGGGGCAGCATGCTCAATACCGCGAAGAACTATATTGACAACGCGCCCTGGATGGCGATCTGGCCGGGGCTGTCAATCTTCCTGCTGGTGTTGGCGTTCAACTTGCTGGGCGACGGCTTGCGCGACGCGCTCGACCCGAGGCAACGCTGATTCGCTGCTGCCAAGCTTCGCCGGCTCATTCGCGGGAGCAAGCCGCCATGCCTCACCGGTCAACACCCGTCATGCATGCGTTCATCGGGCGGGCGGTGCAAGAGATGTGTACTCAGCCCCGTGCGCATCAACGTGCATCAGAAGATAACGGCAAGCGCGTCTGGCTTGCCGCGGTTTCTTCGATCGGTTGTTATTTCAGCTGACTGCGTGTTCCCGGTCGGGGCAGAAACATTTCCGGTGCCCTGCACTGAACCGGAAACGTGAGTTCATTCATGAACAGGAAAGCTAGCACATGAGTTCGGCGACAAATACTCGTGTCCAATTGATACAATTGAAAGAGGAGGAGCACGGCGTCAAGGGAGCATAACTTTGGCCTGCGCAAGCCGTATGACAGGATTCATCGTTTGTGACTTCAAACATTCCCGACGCACTGGCGCAACTGCGTCGTCAGTTCGCTGAACAACTGCCTGTCAGGCTCGACAGCATCCTGGTGCTCTTTCGAGAGATCCGCCTGAGCGACTGGCATGCAGGGTCGGCCGGGGAGCTGCATCGCCTGCTGCATGGACTGACCGGCTCGGCAGGCACCTTTGGCCTGCAGTCGGTATCGGACATCGCGCGTGAGCTGGAGACCAGGCTTGCGGCCCTCATGAAATCCGGCGTTGCGCCCAGCGCCGCCGACTGGCAGGCCGTGGGGGCGGATCTTGACAGCCTCAACCTGCTGGCGCGCGTCCAGCTCGATTCAGGCGTTCGCAGCCTGAAACCGCCACCCGTTCGTCACCGCGTCGATCGCTCCCCGCTGATCCATCTTGTCGAGGACGACCCGGCACAAGCCGCGCTCCTGAGCCAGGTGCTGCGCGACGACGGCTATCGCGTCGAAGTATTCACAACGCCGGCTGGGTTTCGGGCGGCGACTAAAGAGCCCGATGCGCAAGCACCCGCCGCGGTGGTGATGGACATGATTTTTCCCGAGGGCGATGACACCGGCGCGACCCTCGTCGCCGAGCTGGCCCTGAGCGAGCAAGCCGGGGTGCCGGTGGTGGTCGCTTCGGTACGCGATGACTTGGCCGGCCGCCTGGCCGCCTTCCGGGCCGGTGCGACGCGCTACCTGCTCAAGCCCATCAAGGGTCGGCTACTGATCGACCTGCTCGACAAGCTGACCGGACGCCAGCCGCAGCAAGCCTATCGGGTGTTGATCGTCGATGATGACACGCTGCTGCTCGAAGCCCACGCCCTGGTGCTGCGCGAGGCTGGCATGACTGTGCAGACCCTGTCCGAGCCGCTGCGCACGGTTGACGTGGTCGACGATTTCGATCCCGAGGTGGTGTTGCTCGATGTCTACATGCCCGACGCCAGCGGCCCCGAGCTGGCCGCCGTGCTGCGCGAACGCGATGCACAGTTGCACCTGCCTATCCTGTTTCTGTCGGCCGAGACCGACATGAGCAAGCAGCTGCTGGCGCTCAAGCTTGGCGGCGACGACTTCCTGGTCAAACCGGTGCAGGCCGACCACCTGGTCGCAGCCGTCACCACCCGCGCGCAGCGGGCCCGGCAGAACACCGCCTACCGGCGCCGGTTGGAGGTCTCGCTCTACGAGCGCGAGCGCGAGCATCTGGCGCTGGACCAGCACGCGATCGTCAGCATTGCCGACCGGGCCGGCAACATCACCTATGTCAACGACAAATTCTGCGAAATCAGCGGCTATACGCGGGCCGATCTGATCGGGCACAACCATCGCATCATCAAGTCAAGCGAACATCCGGAGGCGTTTTACAAAGACTTGTGGCAGACCATCGCCAGCGGCAAGGTCTGGCAGGGCGAGGTCTGCAACCGGCGCAAGGACGGCCGCCTGTACTGGGTGGGGTCCACCATCACGCCGTTCATCGACAACGAAGGCGACGGCCAGCCCTACCAGTATGTGTCGATCCGCACCGACATCACGCACATGAAGGCGGCCGAGGCGGCTGCTGAAGTGCACAAGGAGCGGCTGCGCCGCGGACAGAATTTTGCCAACATCGGCACCTGGGAGTGGGATATCCCGAGTGGCGGTCTGATCTGGTCGGAGCGCATCGCCCCGCTGTTCGGCTACCCGACGGGTGAACTCGAAGCGTCTTACGACAACTTCATCGCCGCTATCCACCCGGACGACCGGCTGCTGGTGATCGATGCCATCAAGGCATGCGTCGAGCACGACACGCCCTACGATATCGAGCGCCGCGTGGTCTGGCCCGACGGCACGGTGCGCTGGCTGCTGGAACGTGGCGCCGTGGTGCGCGACGCCAGCGGCAATGCTTTGCAGATGCTGGGCGTGGTGCAGGACATCGACAAGCGCAAGCGCGCAGAGCTGGAACTTGAATTTTTCCGCGAGATGGTCGAGCACACGGCGCAGCCGATCTTCATGATCGACGTCGAGAAGCAATACCAGCTGCGCTACGTCAATGCCGCCGCCGCCGCGCACTGGGGCGCGAGCCAGGAGGAGCTGCTGCGCTGGCGCATCCCGGACTGGGATCCGAACTTCGACGAGCAACGCACCGACGCCGACTTTGCCGAGACTGTGGGCAAGCCCGGCGTGCTGCTGGAAACCCAGCATCGACTCAAGGACGGGCAGATCGTGCAGGTCGAGGTGTTCACCAACGCACGGCTGATTGGCGGCAAGCCCTATATCTTCGGATCTTTCCTGAACATCTCGGCCCGCAAGGAAACCGAGCAACTCTTGCTCGCGGCCAAGGACGAGGCGGACCGCGCCAGCCGCGCCAAGTCCGACTTTCTCTCCAGCATGAGTCATGAGCTGCGCACACCGATGAACGCCATCCTCGGCTTCGGTCAGCTCTTGGAGTACGACGACAAGCTCAGCGCCGAGAACAAGGACAATGTGCACGAGATCATCAAGGCCGGCCATCACCTGCTGAACCTGATCAACGAAGTGCTCGACTTGGCGAAGGTCGAATCC
>Ga0315270_10002061_pt1 | contig 10658 bp, 9 predicted proteins | sample C1_bottom_MG_FD_204932 | JGI IMG/M metagenome (GOLD analysis project Ga0315270, IMG submission 204932) | Sediment microbial communities from Yellowstone Lake, YNP, Wyoming, USA - C1_bottom | ecosystem: Environmental > Aquatic > Freshwater > Lake > Sediment | place: USA: Wyoming | collected... | reverse complement strand
ACAGCGTGCGCCTCGAGAAGCCGATCGTCGCCGTCCGTCCGAGCACCGCCGCCACGATGGCTTTGGTGGGCGAGCTCGTGAGGCCCTGGTCGCGCCCGGGGCCGTACACCGTCATCGGCCGCAGGCCGATGCTCGACACCCCGTTCTCGGCCCAGTAGACCCGCGCGGTGCCCTCGTTCGCCTGCTTGTACACGCCGTAGTGGTTACCGGGATGCGCGGTCGCGTCGTTCTCGAGCCGGTTCGTGCCCGGGTCCGCATCGGCGGCGTCGAACATGCCGACCGAGCCCGTGTAGACGACCTTGCCGACTTGCTCGGGGCGACGGCGAGCGGCCTCGAAGATGTTCACCGTGCCGACGACGTTGACGCGGGCGCCGAGCGACGGGTCGGCCCGGCAGAACGGGACCTGGAGCGCGGCGAGATGGATGATGTTGGTGATCCCGTGCTCGTCGAGCGCCCGCTCGACGGACGAGAGCTCGGTGATGTCGCCGGACTCGAAGACGATCCGGCCGAATTCCTCGTCCGTGGAGATCTGCCGCACGCGGCGGGGATCGGTCGCCTGGTCGAACGTGACGACGTGGGCTCCCTCGGCCGCGAGGTTGCGCACGGTCCAGGCCCCGATGCAGCCGAGCGCGCCCGTGACCAGGAACCGCTCATCGCGTCCATCCGTGACTGCCGCTGTTCGCTCCATCGGGTCAGGCCTCCGTCGCCGGTCGTGTCCGGCAGGTGTTCACGAGCTCGCCGAGGCCCCCGATGGCAACGGTGACGACATCGCCGTCGCCCAGGAGGCGAGGCGGCTTGCGGAAGATGCCCACGCCACCCGGGGTCCCGGTTGCGATCACGTCGCCGGGCTCCAGGGTGAACGCCGCCGAGCAGTGGCTGATGATCTCGCGGACACCGTAGAACATGGACGAGGTCCGGTCGTGCTGGAGCACCTCGCCGTTCACCAGGCAAGAGATCTCGAGGTCGCCCGGGTCGCCGAGCTCGTCGCCGGTCACGAGCGCGGGGCCCATGGGGCAGAACGTGTCGAGCGACTTGCCGCGGACCCACTGGCCGTCGCCGAACTGGAGATCGCGGGCGCTGACGTCGTTGAGGCACGTGTAGCCGAGGACGTAGTCCAGCGCGTCCTGCGCCGAGACCCGACGGGCGCGCCGACCGATCACCACCGCGAGCTCGGCCTCGTAGTCGACCTGCTCGGTCAGCGCGGGGTCCCACTCGATGTCAGCGCCCGGGCCGACCACGGAGCTCGGGAACTTGGCGAAGATCAGCGGTGAGGGCGGGGGGACCGCCCCGTCCTCGGTGACGTGGTCGGCGTAGTTGCGCCCGATCGCGATGACCTTGCCCGGGCGCGGGACCGGCGCGAGCAGGCTTGCCTCCGCGAGCGCGAAGCCCTCCTCGGCGACCCTGCCGGAGCCCGCTGCCGCACGCAGCACGGGGAGCCAGCGGCCCGCGTCGCGCAGCAGCTCCTCCATGGTGTCCGGGCCCCCCGGGACGAGCGACGACGCGGCGAGCGCCCGGCCGCCGACCGCAATGCCGAGCTGCTCGCCGCCACCGACGGCGCGATAGGTGATGAGGCGCACGGCGTCAGTCCTCCGGGGGCGCGGCGGCCGCCGCAGGAGCCGCGGCGCCATCGGTGGGCGTGACCGCGTCAGGGTGGAGCAGGCCCTCGGCCTTGAGGTCGCCCCACAGCGCCGGCGGGATCGCGAGGCGCATGAGGCCGGGGTAGTCGTCGAGCTGGGCGGAGGTCCGGACGCCCGCGAGCATCGAGGTCACCGCCGGATGGGCCAGGGCGAACTGGATGGCCGCGGCCCGCAGCGGGACGCCGTGGCGCTCGCACGCGAGCCGGAGGCGATGGACCCGGCCCAGCACAGCGTCATCTGCCGGCAGGTAGCCGAACCGGCTCCCCGGGCGCGGGTCGGCGAGCACCCCGCTGTTGAACACGCCGCCCAGGACAACAGCGATCCCGCGCGCCTCGCAGATGGGGAAGAGCTCGGCGCTCGCCTCCTGGTCGAGGAGCGTGTAGCGGTTGGCCGCGAGGATGACGTCAACGTCGGTCTCGCGGGCGAATCGCGTGAGCATGGCCACCTGGTTCATGCCCACGCCGATCGCGCGGACGACACCCTCGTCCCGCAGGCGCGCCATCGCCGGGTAGGCGCCGCTGATCGCCTGCTCCCAGTGGTGGTCCGGGTCGTGGAGGTAGAGGATGTCGATCCGGTCGAGGCCGAGGCGCCCGAGGCTCGCCTCGACCGAGCGGCGGATCCCGTCCCCGGTGTAGTCGAACACGGGCCGGACGCCCGGGTTCGAGCGGTAGTAGTAGTCGTCCTGGTCGTCGATCCGCTGGGGGTCCACGTCCATGTCCGGCGTGATCTGGTCGCGGGCCACGATCAGGCGGCCGACCTTGGTGGACAGGACGAACGAGTCGCGCGGGACCGAGGCCAGGGCAGTGCCGACGCGGCGCTCCGCGGCCCCGTACCCGTAGAGGGGCGCTGTGTCGAAGTAGCGGACGCCGACGCGCTCGGCGTGCTGGACCGTGGCCACCGCATCTGCCTCGGGCACGTCTCGGAACAGGCCCCCGATGGTCGCGCTCCCGAACCCGAGGCGTGTCACCGCAAGGCCTGTGCGCCCGAGCGGCACCGCCTCGAACGGTTCGAACGTTACCTTCGGCTCCCCTGGGTCTGGTGTGGACGTCTGGCGGCTGCGGCGAACGGGCTCGAGCGCGGTCGCACGCGAAGAATAAACGATTGCTCATGATGGCGACAAGAGACTTGTGCGACGATATGGCACGAAACGCCGTCCGTGCCCAAGGTACGTTGTTCAGCGATATGGCGTTGGTATCGGTATCAGTGGCGAAGTAAGATGCATGAACCGTCGATCCATCATCCGCACGAGGCCGACCACATGACGCTGATCGAGCGGGTCGAGGTCTTCCATGTCGACCTGCCGCCCAAGGTCGTCCGCACGGACGCGATCCAGTCCTTCGCCAAGCAGGAGACGCCAATCGTCCGGATCACCTGCGCCGACGGGGCGCAGGGCGTCGGCTACGCCTACACCATCGGGACCGGCGGCTCGTCCGTGGTGGCCCTGCTGCGCGACCATCTCGTCCCGCGGCTGATCGGCCGTGACTCGCGTGAGGTCGAGCGCATCTGGCGAGACCTGTCCTTCGCAACGCACGCGACGACCGTGGGCGCGATCACGAGCCTCGCGCTCGCGGCGATCGACACGGCGCTCTGGGACCTGCGGTGTCGTCGTGCTGGCCTCTCGCTCGCCCATGCCGCCGGTGGCGCCCAGGGGCGGATCCCGGTCTACACGACCGAGGGCGGCTGGCTCCACCTGACGACCGGGGAGCTGGTCGGGGAGGCCGTGGCGGCGAAGGCGGCCGGCTTCCGGGGCGCGAAGGTGAAGGTCGGGCGGCCCGGGATCGCCGACGATGTGGCGAGGCTCGCCGCCGTGCGCGACGCCGTGGGCCCCGAGTTCGAGATCATGGTCGACGCGAATCAGGCGTGGACCGTCGCCGAGGCGATCCGTCGGGCGCACGCGTTCGAGCCATTCGGGCTCGCCTGGCTCGAGGAGCCGCTGCCGGCCGACGATCTGGGCGGTCACGCGGAGCTCGCCGCACGGGCGCCCATGCCGATCGCCATCGGCGAGTCGATCTACTCGGTGGCGCACTTCCGGGAATACCTCGAGCGGGACGCCTGCTCGATCGTGCAGGTGGACTGCGCGCGGATCGGTGGGATCACCCCATGGCTCAAGGTCGCCCACCTCGCCGAGGCCTTCAACGCCCCGGTGTGCCCGCACTTCCTGATGGAGCTGCACGCCTCGCTTGCAGGCGCGGTGCCGAACGCGTCGTGGATCGAGCACATCCCCCAGCTCGACGCCATCACGACGTCGCGGCTGGCCATCGAGGACGGCTACGCGGTCGTGCCCACCGCGCCCGGCCTGGGCATCGACTGGGACTTCGCGGCGATCGAGCGGCTGGCACTGACCAAGGTGGCCATCACCGCGTGACGGCCGAAGCGCCGACGATGCCGCGGGCGGTCTGCTCGCGGAGGGGCGGTCAGCGCGCCAGCGCGGCGACGGCGTCCCCGACTGGGCCTCCGCTGGAGCGCCGAACGACCAGCCGCGTGGGCAGGATGCGATCGCGCGTTGGCCCGTCCGGGTTGGCGAGCCGATCGAGCAGCAATGCCACGCTCTCCCGGCCGATCTCGAACGCGGGCTGGGCGACGACCGTCAGGAACGGGAAGGTGACCATGGCCTCGGGCAGGTCGTCGAAGCCCACCACCGCAACGTCCTCGGGCACCCCGACGCCCAGCTCGGCGAGCGCGTGCAGGGTGCCGATCGCGACGAAGTTGTTGGCGGCGAAGATCGCCGTCGGGCGCGGGGTCGCGGCCATCGCCGCCATCGCCATCTCGCGGCCGCTGTCGATGGTGAATGCGCCGTAGAGGACCAGCGGTTCCGGGAGGCCCGCTTCGTCCACCACCGCGCGCCGGAAGCCCGCGACCCGGTCGGCGGCCGTCGGGACCGACGCCGGGCCAGCCAGCGCGGCCGTGACACGGTGCCCAAGCTCGACCACGAGCCGACCCAGGCTGTACGCGCCCGCCTCGGAGTCCGTCCGCACGACGTCCGCCTCGACGCCCTCCGGCCGGCGGTCGACCGCCACGAACGGGACCTCGTGCTCGCGGCAGAGACGGAAGGTCTCCGCTCCCGTCCCGGCGGGGACGACGAGGATCCCGTCGACCTGCCGCTGGAGGAGCATCTGGGCGAGGCGGACCTCCTCGTCCTCCCGCTCGTCGCTGTTGGCGAGGATCATCGTGAGTCCGGCCTCGCGCGCCGCTGTCTCGACGCCGTGCGCGAGCGTCGTGAAGAACGGGTTCGTCATGTCCGGCAGGAGGAGGGCAATCGTGTCGGTCCGCCGCGCCCGGAGGCTGCGGGCGAGCTTGTTGGGCATGTAGCCCGTCTCGGCGAGCGCCTGCTCGACGCGCTCACGCAGCTTGGCGCTGACGGCATCGGAGCCGTTGACGACCCGCGACACGGTCATCGGCGAGACGCCTGCCCGCTTGGCGACGTCATGCAGGGTCGACATGCTGGGTTGGTGCCACCTTCAGGCGTGCTGGAAATGGTAACGCTAGCAACGCACGAGGTCGATGTCCAGCATTGGGCGCCAAACGGCGCTGCGACCCTAGAAACCCCGCAGTGACGTGCTCGATCGCGCGGGCAGGCCGGCGTGCGGCAGGCGCTCCAGCACCACGTACTCGATGCCGTGCTCCCGGCAGAACTCCCGCTTCTCGGGCTGGTCGCCGTCCTCGTTCACGACGTAGTGCGTGGGCCGGATCCAGGCGATCTCGGGCTCGGCGTCCATCCAGCCGCTCCCCGACGACACGAGGCAGCGGTGGACGCTCTTGACCGCCCCTACCATGTAGCGCCGCTCCTCCTCGCGTTGGAGCGGGTGCCCGGGGCCCTTGAGCAGGCCGACGTTGCGGTCGCTGCCCACGACGGCATAGACAGCACCGTAGGCGGCGGCGTCCATGAAGAATCGGATGTGGCCGGAGTGGAGCCAGTCGTAGCAGCCGGTGATCACGACCCGTGGGGCGCCGGACGGCGGGTCAGGCGGATCGGGAACCGGGAAACCGGCGCGGGCGGCGGGCGTCACCACGGTGAGTGCGATGCCGCAGGCCGCGGCCGCAGCGCCCAAGTCGGGGTCGGCGTCCTCCTCGCGCACCGCGAGCGACGCGCCCTCGGCCGCGAGCTCCGCCAGCGCCTCGGCGACCGGGACGTCCACGACCTCCGCGCGCTCGACGAACCGCAGGGACTCGGCAAGGAACAGCCGCTCGGCGGCCGGAAACATCGGCGCGGCCCCGGTCTGCGCCGTCAGGAGCGCGTCAGACGGGACGCGAACGCGCAGCGGGCCGAGGGCCGACGCCTCCTCGAGGAACCGCACGTCGTCGGACTTGAGGTTGTCGAGCGTCGCCTCGACCACGACGGGGCCCGAGGCGTCAGCCCTCACGCGCGCACCACCACCCGGAACGACCCCGGCGGCGGCGTCTCGGACGCCACGATCACATACCCGCCGCCGCAGCCCGACATCATGGCGCCGGCAGCATCCGCGGCATGCGCGGCGAGCAGGCCCCTGAGGTCCATGCTGATCGTGGGGTGCACGAACACCTGGGGCAGGATCGCGTCCCAAGCGCGTGAGCACTCGTTGAACGACTCGCCGAGCGCCCCGAGGTCCATCCCGACGATGGCGTCGTAACAGGCCCGACCGCTCGCGGAGAGCCGGGCGATCCAGCCGGGATCGAGGCGCTTGATCCCGAGCGGGCCATACCCCGGCGGCCGCTGCATGACCGGGACCAGGTGGAGCACCCGCTCAAGCCAGGCCACGACCTCGGGATCCGAGGTGGAGGTAACGGTTGCCGGGAACCAGCCCCCGTCAACGTCGATGTCGTAGTCGAGACGGCTGATCCCCCGATACACGAGCCCGCACATGTCCTGCGAGCCCGAGGGCTCGTCGCGGTCGGCGTTCTCGGCGGCGTACAGCTCCCGGACGAGGCTTGCTGGGGACCGGTCGGCCGGGAGCGTGCCGCCCCACAGCTTCTGGGCGACCACGCGCGTCCCGGTGGCCATGCCGCAGCGGTCCATGTAGCGCGTCAGCGGCTGGAGCGAGACGACGACCATGGACCCGGGCGGCTCCGGGTTGTGCGCCGAGAGGAACGGCTGGTCGATCCAGCCGCCGGCGAGCTGCAGGCGATACGGAAGCCCACCGATCGCCGTGGCGATCCCGGTCGGCGCCGCCGAGGATTCGGTGGCCGGCCCGCTCATCGGGTCAGCCCTCGACGACGCGCTTGCCGGCCTTGCGAGCCGCGAACTGCTCTGCGATCCAGGCGTACGTGGCGGCCATCCCGTCGCGGAGCGGCGTGTTGGGCTCCCAGCCGAGGACCCGCTGGATCATCGTGTTGTCGCTGTTGCGCCCGGCGACGCCCTTGGGCGCGTCGAGCTTGTAGCTGCGCTCGAGCTTGACCCCGGCGATGTCCTCGACGATCGAGACGAGCTCGTTGATCGAGACGAGCTCAGACGACCCGAGGTTGATCGGCGTGGCGATGAGCTCGGGCGTGTGCATGATCAGGTCGATGCCGTGGACGCAGTCGTCGATGTAGCAGAACGAGCGCGTCTGCGACCCGTCGCCCCAGATCTCGATCCGCATGTCGCCCGAGTCGAGCGCCTCGAGGACCTTGCGCGACATCGCCGCCGGCGCCTTCTCGCGGCCGCCGAACCAGGTGCCGTTGGGGCCGTAGATGTTGTGGAACCGCGCGATGTGCGTCTCGAGCCCGCGCTCTGCCCAGTACTCCTGGCAGAACATCTCGGAGATGAGCTTCTCCCAGCCGTAGCCGCGCTCGGCCATCGCCGGGTACGCGTCGGTCTCCTTGAGCGCGATGACCTCGGGGGACTTCTGGAGGTCCGTGTTGTAGGCGCACGCCGAGGAGGAGAAGAAGTAGCGCGACACCCCGGCGCGGTAGGACGCCTCGGTCAGGTGCGTGTTGACGAGGATGCTGCGCAGGCACTCCACGCGGAAGTTCTCGATGAAGCCCATGCCGCCCATGTCGGCCGCGAGGTTGTAGACCTCCTTCGCGCCGCGGACGGCCTCGATGGCGTTCTGCTCGTGCGAGAGGTCCATCGAGATGGACTCGACGCCCGGGACGCGCAGGTACCAGTCGGGCAGCGGCTTGCGGTCGATCGCCCGGATGTTGGTGTAGCCCTGCTCGGTGAAGTAGCGCGTGAGCGAGCCTGCGATGAAGCCACCGGCCCCGGCGATGACGATGAGGTCGTCCTTGGCCAGCCCGCGCGTGACCGCGGTGCCCGGGATGGTGTCGGTGAACGGGGCGGTCATCGCGGAGTACCTCAGTGCGTCTGGCGTCGCCGGCTCGGCGGCGGGTGGGGAGCGGTCTGTAATTTGCGTGGTAACGTTACCACTTACGCTTTGGGCATGTCCAGCCCCCAAAATGCGGCGAACTTGCCGGCCGCGACCCGCCAGGAGGAACCCGTGCACGCAGTCATTCTCGCCGGTGGCGGCGGCACCCGGCTGTGGCCCCTGTCCCGGCCGGAGTGCCCCAAGCCGTTCCTGCCGCTGGTCGGCGACCGGACCCTGCTGCAGCGCACGTGGGACCGGATCGTGCCCGACCTCGTGGACGCCGCCGACGTGGCCGTCGTGACCGACCGCCGGTACACCGAGCTGGTCCGCGCGCAGCTCCCCGACCTGCGGGCGGAGATGCTGCTCGCGGAGCCTGTGGCGCGCAACACCGCCGCGGCTGTGGCGCTGGCCGCCACGGCGCTGGGCCGACCGGACGACGAGGTGATGCTCGTGCTGCCGGCGGACCACCTCGTCGCGGACGAGCCGGCGTTCCGCGCGCTGCTGCTCCGGGCCGCGGCCCTCGCCGCAGAACCGGACGGGCGCCTGGTCACGCTCGGCATCGCACCGGACGGCCCGGAGACGGGCTACGGGTACATCGTCGCGGGCAGCCCGGTACCGGGGCACGACGGCGCCGTTGCGGTGGAGCGGTTCACCGAGAAGCCGTCCGCGGCAGAGGCTCGTGTCCTGCTCGACGGGCCCGCCCCGGTGGCCTGGAACGCGGGCATCTTCCTGTGGCGACTCGACGCGCTGCGAGCCGCCTTCGAGGCCGGCTCGGCGGACATCCTCGCCGACGTCGCGGCGGGCGCGGCATCCGGTCCGGCTGGCCTCGCCGCCGCCTACGAGCGCGTCCGTGCCACCTCGATCGACTACGCGGTCCTCGAGCCCGCCGCCCGCGACGGACGGGTCGCGATGCTGCGAGCCGACGTCGGGTGGAGCGACCTCGGCAGCTGGAGCTCGCTGCGGGACGCACTCGCGGAACGGGCAATGGCGGCGCCGGAGGGCACCGCGGCGGAGGGCGTCGTCGGCAGCGGGCCGCGGACCGATCTCGGCTCCCTCGGAACGCTGGTGCTGGCCCGCGACCGGCCGATCGTCACCATCGGCCTGCGCGACGTGATCGTCGTGGACGCGGGCGACGTGATCCTGGTCGCGGCCGCGGGCGCCTCACAGGAGGTCAAGGTCGCTGCCGAGCGCTGGGCGGCGGGTGAGATCGCGAGGGACTAGCGCTGCGCCAACACGACCGGGCGCTCGCTCAGGCGGAGGGGCGCGCGGACGGGAGGACCACGACCTTCGAGCCGGCGCGGCGGGCCGCCTCGGCCATGGCCGCCGGGGCAGCCTCGAGCAGGTAGGTGGCCGTCACCACTTCGGCCGGGCGGATCCGCCCCGCGAGCGCGATCGCCTCCTCGTGGACGCGGTTCATGCGCCGCGAGAAACGCAGGTCGAGGCCCTTGCGGCGCAGGAGCGACGCCGGCAGCTCGATCTCGTCGTGCGCGGGGATCCCCGCGACGACCACCCGCGAGCCGGGCCGGACGAGCAGTGCGGCGGTGCGAACCGCGTCGGCCTCGCCCGCGATCTCGATCGCCGTGTCGAGCGGCCGCCCGCCCAGGGCCTCGCGCAACTGGCCCACCTCACGCCCGCCGTCGACCAGTGCGGCGAACGCGCCGTCCGCGCGCGCAGACTCGACTCGGTGGGGCAGCCGGTCCGTGGCGACCACGGCCGAGGCACCGGACGCGAGCGCGAGCCGGATCAGCAGCCGGCCAATCGGCCCGGCGCCGAAGATCCCGATCGTGTCCCCGGGCCGCAGGCCGGCCAGCCGCATGGCGTGGATCGCAACGCCAAGCGGCTCGAGCATCGCCCCGGCCACGTCATCGATCGAGTCGGGGATCGGCACGAGGTGGCTCTCGGGCCAGGCAAGACGTTCGCGCATGGCGCCGTCCGTGGTGCTGTGGCCCAGGAAGCGGACGTCGGGGCACAGGTGCCCCAGCCCACGCGCGCACGTGTCGCAGCGTCCGCACGCGAGGCTCGGGTCGATCGCGACCCGCTGACCGGCGCGCTCGCCCGACTCGATGACCCCGGCCGCCTCGTGGCCCAGGCACAACGGGCCAGTGAGGGCAGCATCGCCGATCGCGGTCTCCTCGTACCAGTGCAGGTCCGAACCGCAGATGCCGACCGCGGTGACGCGCACGATGGCCTCGCCGGGTCCCGCGACTGGCTCCGGCTCGTCGGCGACGCGAAGGTCGCCCGCACCGTGGAGGCGCGCGACCCGCATCAGCCGGCTACGGCGATGAGCGCCGCCTCGGCCTCGGCGGTCCACTGCCCGTCGTGGAGCTTGGCGGCGACCGCGGGGAAGCGACCGGCCAGCTCGGACAGCCGGACGAGGCCGAGGTCGTGGAGCGCCGGGTACACGACGATCTTGCCGCCCGAGCTGCGCGCCTCGACCGCCGCCAGGGCCGCCGCCACGCCCTCGAGGCCACAGACCGCGTCAACGGAGATGTTCGTGTCGAGCCGACCGGCCTCGAGGCGGGCGAGCACCGCACGCATGTCCCGGATCTCCGAGCCGCTGGTGCCGAACAGGTACAGCCCGCTGCCCACCACGCGGTTGAGGTCGAGCATTGCGCGCGTGCCCACGGCGAACCCGGCGAACAGGTTGAGCCGGGCGCCCGGCGCCGCCATCGCGACCGCCTGCACGACGAGCGCGGGCGCCGGGACCATGACGCCCACGTAGGAGTACGCGCCCTCGGCCGGGGGCGTGACCCGGCTGTTG
>Ga0315270_10002060_pt1 | contig 10658 bp, 8 predicted proteins | sample C1_bottom_MG_FD_204932 | JGI IMG/M metagenome (GOLD analysis project Ga0315270, IMG submission 204932) | Sediment microbial communities from Yellowstone Lake, YNP, Wyoming, USA - C1_bottom | ecosystem: Environmental > Aquatic > Freshwater > Lake > Sediment | place: USA: Wyoming | collected... | reverse complement strand
GACAAAAATTAATTTGATTGCCTTCTCCACGTATAGGTTATTATTTGTTTGCCGGCTTATTTGATAAAACCCTTTCGCGAAGCAGGCGCATTGTTCTTACCGGCATTTCGGTAACCAGCATATTATAGAGCCAGGCTGGTACATCAGGATCAACAAATCCCTCAAGGTTAACTAGCACATTGCCTTTCTCCAGCGGTTTTACCGTCCATTTTTGCGAATACTTCTTTATACGGACCAGGCCAGGTTTTTCAGGAATTACATTTAAAAGTGGGGTGGACAGCACAGAATATTCACCGGTTGCTGAATCCGTTTTAACCGCTGCATTAACTGCCATGTCGCGGTCAGTAAGCGGCCAGGGCATGTCATAAACATAGTAAAACTGGACATACTTTCCGGGCACATAAGCCAACACTTTTATGTTATTGAAATCAGGCCCCCACCAATCAATGTTATTTGCATTACCAAACATGGAGCAAACCTTCTGATAGGGTGCGTGCAAAATCATTTCGCCTCTGTATGATTTAAGGGAGCTGTTTTTTTGATTCCTTGTGTATATTTTTATGCCATCTTCTTCCTTCGCAAAATTCCATGGTTGTCCCCATAAATCGCTATTCGCAACAATAAAAAAAACCACCAATAAGCTATGCCTGAAGTTATTCTTCATCAAATGCCCTGAATTATAATTGTAAATATGATGATTCCTTGAGATAATTATTTAATCAAAATCTTCTTTTTATCAAAAAGTATAACATCACCCAAACGCAACTTTTTACGTTTCTGGTACTCTATCTCATTATTAACTAAAACTTCACCATCCACAATCCGTTGATTAGCTTCCCCGCCGGTATCAACCAACCCGAGAAGCTTCAGAAGCTGGTTTAGCTGGATATAATCATGATCACTTAGTTCGAAGTCCATGGAGGATTAGGGTTTGAAATGTTTTAAGGGTTTGAAGAGTTAACAAAGTTCTTCAATTATTGTTTGGATTTTAGGATTCAGATTTTCAGGGTTTTAGAATCGTCCCTCACCCAATCACCTCTCGCAACTCACTTTTCACGAGGCAGAATAAATCTATTGTACAGCAATAGCCCGATAATAGTAGCAACTCCGATCAGGCTGAAAATAAACCACAATACGCCCGGCTGGTGAAGCTTATCAACAAAATGCACATAAAGCGTTGCTCCCAGTATTCCACCAATTCCGCTGCCGATGACCCCGTAAAGAAACGCATAACCCTGGTACAGGGCTTTTTTATCTGAAGGAGCTATTAATCCTACATAAGAAATGAATTTTGGATGGGCAGTCATTTCCCCGATGGAGAAAATTACAATTCCTGCAATAAATACCCAGGCATACGTGGAAATTGAAAGTATGGCCATTCCAAGAGTTCCCATAGCAATACCGGTAATCATGGTCGGCAAGGCAGGAATTTTACGCACAATTTTAGAAACAGCCAGTTGCAGGATAATTATGCTTGCTGCATTAATAACAGTAACATGTTCGGCATCAAATCTCCATGAAGGATTTCGCATAAAAATACCAAGAAAAGAATTTACCACATTATTCACCGGCGTCATATCAATATAATCCTTCAGGTACCAGAGCACTGTATCGAACATCTGGAAATACAAGATCCAGAAACCTGAATAAATGACAATCATCAGCACAAACCGAAAATCCTTAAGAACAAGGAATATCCCTTTAAAAACTTCAATCAAGGGTTGTGTGCTCCTGGGCTTTGGAGGTTCGCGATATACAAAAATATTGAGCAGTAACATAGATCCTGTCCCGACAGCTGCCATCACGAAAATATAACTCCATCCAATGCTTTTTAGGTATGGGACTAAAAGCAATGGGAAAATAAAAGCGCCCAGATTAATGCTCCAATAATAAATCCCAAATCCCAGCGATGAATTGCTTTCGTCAGTAACCCTGGCGATTGTTCCTGCTATAATTGGCTTAAAGAATCCTGCGCCTATGGCCATCAGAATAAGGCTCAGAAAAACCATTGCGTAAGATGTGGAAAGGCTTGTAAAGAAATAACCCGTACTCATAACCGCAAAAGCTATCATAAGTGTCCGGCGGTAGCCGAACCTGTCGGCCATAGCCCCGGCAAGTATTGGAAGAAAATACAACAAAGGTGTGATCGTACTTTTAATCACTCCAACACTTTCTTTCGAAAAACCCAATCCTCCTTCGGGAATACTCAAAACAAGGTAAACTGAAAGTACTGACATTACACCATAATATGATCCCCGCTCGAAAAACTCCATGGTGATAACAGTCCAGAAACTCCGGGGAAACGACTTTTTAGCTGGCCTTTCGGATGTGGTAGAAGGTTTATTCATATACAGGAAAAGGAATATGATTTGTAAAATGCAAATGAAAGCAAAATTATGATGCTATCACTTGATTATATTCGGGCAGGAAATAAAAGCAGGCATATTACTTTCCTTTATTTAAACAGGTTTCTTTACCTCAATTCGGTGAAAATAAATAATAACAGTAAATCATTCTGCATTTGATTTACACATTACAATCCCAAACCTCAAAATCTTGCTTCCATTTAAGTAGGGAATTCATTAGTCAAACGACAATATTTTGCATTTAAAGTTTTGGTATACTTGCATTTTAAAACTCAAAAAATAAAAGTCTTTCGCCGAGCCCCATGAAGAATTTTAAGCTATTAATAATCATATTCTTATGCCTATTTGCATCAGGAATATCGGCACAGGTAACATTTGTTATACAGTCGCTGCCTGCCAATACGCCTGCTCAGGATAACCTTTTTATCGCGGGTGATTTTACTGGCTGGCAACCCGGCATGCCACAATACATGTTGCAGAAAAACAACCAGGGCAAATGGAGTATAATCCTGGCAGAGCAACCGTCGGGCACAGTGCTGAATTTCAAATTCACACGTGGCACATGGGAAACTGTTGAAAAAGGAGCTTCCGGTGAAGAAATCGGCAACCGGATTTTTACTTTTGGCAGCAGTAGTTCGACAGTTGATGTTACAATTTTAAACTGGGCTGATTTAACCGGAGGGAGCAATTCAACAGCAGCCGCCAATGTAAAAATCATGACTACAGCTTTTTATATGCCACAATTGAACCGTTATCGCAGGATATGGCTATATTTTCCACCAGATTATGAAACCTCGGGAATCAGTTATCCTGTGTTGTATATGCACGATGGACAAAACCTTTTCGATAATTTAACTTCATTTGCAGGCGAATGGAAAGTGGATGAAACACTTAATTCGCTTGCAGGACAAGGCAAACAGGTCCCGATTGTTGTCGGAATTGATAACGGAGGTAGTGATAGAATCATAGAATATACACCATGGTCAAATCCTGAGTACGGCGGAGGTGATGGAGAAAAATATGTGCAGTTTATAGTTGAAACACTTAAACCTTATATTGACCAGCATTACCGAACGTTGCCCGACAGGGAAAATACAGGCATCATGGGTAGCTCACTCGGGGGACTGATTTCCAATTATGGTTCACTCAAATACCAGTCAACTTTCAGCAAAGCAGGGTTATTCTCCCCTTCCTACTGGTACTCGGACAGTATCTGGACATTTACTCACGATATGGGCAAACAGCTGAACATGCGTTTTTACCAGCTATGCGGAACAAATGAAGGCTCCAGTGCTGAAGGTAGCCTGGATGTTGTAAACAAGATGCAACGGATGAACGATTCACTGGTAAGCCTTGGCTTCGGCCGGGACCAGGTTTTCAATAAGGTTGTGGTTGGAGGGCAACACAACGAACAACTTTGGGCTAATGCATTTGGCGAGGCTTACTTATGGCTTTTCGACTCTTACATTACTTCCGTCAAAGAATCAGAAAAAGTGAAAGAAATTATATGCATCCCGAACCCGGTTACCAATGTATTAACATTCAGGTCTGACCGAAAAATCATTTTTGATACAATTCTGATTATTGATATGAAGGGCAGGCAGATAAAAACAATCAGGCATCCAAAGGAAAATAAAATAGATGTTCATGAACTGCTGCCGGGAACTTATTTAATCAGATGCATCTCAGGAAATGAAAACATGGAAGGAAAATTTATCAAAAAGTGATGATATCAATCACAACAAACCTAATTTGATATTCTGACTTTACCATAGAAGCAAAAAGTGTGAAGAGTCTAATTTGAGAGAAGGTTTAACAATCGCCTAATTATATACAGTGCCAATTCAATACGTTAGAAAAAAAAACGTCCCGGTCTTGCGATCGGGACGTTTTTAGTTGAAACAAAATATAGTCTTTTACTTGCCAATCGTAATATCAAGTCCAATCGATACGAGCCAGGTTGCCCTTGAATAGGTCTCATTTACTGGAATATACATATTTCCAAGCTTGTGGTTAAACGTCTTGCTATCGTCGCTGTACATGGTATACAGTGCGCCCAGGTTCAGGGCGATTGCTGGCGAGAATTTATATTGGCCGCCAAGACCTACTGTATTCGATGAAAGTTCATTGGTGAGGTCGTTCTGATAATCCTTTGTAACTCCGGTTTGTGCTCTCAGGTAGCCGCCACTTAAAAGGAATTTATCTGTTAGATTGTATTCGAGGCCGAAAGCCAGTTCCCAATTGTTCTTGTCGATGACCGAAGAATTTGGAACATGGTTTCCAAGGGTATCTTTTACATTGTAATCAGCACTTTTATCAAAATAATAATTCATCCCGAGCGAAGCAGTCAGCTTATCGGTTAAAGGGTATGAAGCCCCGATTGAAAGCAGTGCAGGCATATCGGCACGCGATACTTCACCGTCAGGAAATGAACCGGTTCCATCAACTTTGGTTTCGTTGGTAAGTTCAATTTTAGTGAGGAACTCGTACTTTATTGCAATGGTTAATTTTTCAGCAAGTGTAAGGTTAGCTCCTAGAATCGGAGTGAAGCCTGTGCCTTTTTGAAGTACATCCACTTCAGCATCACCAGTTTGGGCAGCCAGGCCGGTCATCTGAACAGCCCCAGAAGTAGCCTTGCTTGCTGCTGAAGTATATACAACTTGGGCTGTAGCTATTGGGGTAGCTTTATCAAATCCTGCGGCTTGCAAACCAAATTCTAATTTAGCAAGTTCCTCATCTGTTATAGGAACTCCAGCAGCCTTAGCTTGAGCAAATGATAATGATCCTAAACTAGCATTATAGGCAATAATATCAGCTGATTTTTGAGCCGCAGTTGTATAACTAGTAGCAACACCGGTATAATAAGTAGCCTGCTCTGTTCCAAAAAGATCAGCACGCATAAAGGCACCATTATAAGATGGACCAAGATATGGTAGATTCGGTGTTGATGGATTAATCATTATATCAGTGATAGCACCTTTATACGTATTCTTTGCTGTTACATAACGAAGGCCCGCAAATACAGAAATTGCCGGGTTAATTTCATATGAAACGCCAGCTTGATACCCAAAATAAACTGAAGTACCTTCAAAATTGATATCCGCCTTATAATCAGTTATTTTATAGTTAGGATCAGTTTCGCTTTTAGGAGCTAACTTAGGAACAAGATCGGAAATTGGCATTTCAAAGGATGGCAAACCTTTTGCATAAGTAGCGCCACCACCGCCGCCGACCGGGTTAAAACCAAAGGAAAAAGCAAATTTGTTAACTTTATAGGCAGCATAAATACCTGGAAATAAAGGAGCCTTTACATCACCCGTATATTTGGCATTCGGCGAATCATGCAAGTACTGATAGTCGTTAGTTACATCCTTTGTCTGGAAAATTGATTGATTGTTCAATGAAAGGTGAAATCCGTTTCCTAACTTTGTAAGCCCTGCGGGATTGTAATAAACACCGTCAATTCCCAATGAAGCATTCCTGGCAAGCAAACGTACATAGGCAGCACTTTGATTTGTATTGGTCATAATTCCACCGGCCATAAGGCTTGCACTTAGCAATGCTGCTGAGAGCGAAAGCAGTAATTTTCTTTTCATTTTTTCGGTTTTGGTTAATAGATAAATTTCGTTTGGCATTTTGAGGCAGCCAAAATATATAGTATTTTCTATAATTCCAAATAAAATTGATTGACAATATTTTACAATTATTCTACGTCCCTACGTATATGGCTGTTTGCATATGTTTTGCGATTTAACAATTTGTTAACAATCTAAACTGATAAAGCTAAATTTCATAGAATATGTAACGAAAAATCAAATACTCACACCTAAGAATTTCTGAAGGCAACTTTAGTTCCTGTAACTGATAATTCCGAAATTATCAATCTGTCCAATATCATTTTATATTTTGAAACATTGTTGTCCGCTAAAACCGGAATTCATCTCTAAAATTAGCGTAACGATTTGATTGTTAATTGCATTTATATTTTATTTCAAAAGTAAGCCCCCTCAAAATCGGGGAACAATGAATTTTGATAATTCGATTTGTTTTCCTTTATTAACTCCCTCCAACTCCCTTCTGGGTCTTCCAGAAAGCGATAGATGTTGATGTAATTCATTAATTGCTGCCTAACAACTGATACCAGATTGGAAAAAGCCCATTTGTGCTTCACTTGGCATTTGACAAGCGTTAACAACAAGTTTGCAAGCATGGCTGACCAAATTTGTATTTCAATAGCATTTTCATTGTCCCCTAAAAAGTATTTCAATGGGAAGTTCTGTTTAAGTTGCTTGAACAACAGTTCTATTTGCCATCTTTTCTTGTAGATCAGAGCGATTTTTTCGGCTGACAAGTCAAAGTTATTGGTGATGAACTCAAACAAGCGACCATTTTCACTATCCCAATAAGCTATTCGCCTGGCAAGGTGCTTTTCTTTCTTGTTCTCGCCATAGCTCAATACTATTTCTTCATCTTTCAGGACACCTGAATCAGCATCGTCTGGAATATCGAATTCTTTTCTGGCTTCATAGATCGCATTGTCTTTTAATCTTGTAACATACCAGATTGATTTGGTAGTAAACTCCTGATATTGGGCATAATCAACATATCCTTTGTCGAACGTGATGATAGACCCTTGAGCCAGATTAAGTACTTCCTTCAGAAAGGTATGGTCGTGCTTTACAGCTTCACTGTATCGAACCAAACAAGGTACATTTTCGCTGGCTTTTATGATGGTATGTGCTTTTATTCCTCCTTTCTTCCGTCCTTCTTTCGGATTCCGGCCAACGCCCTTCAGTATGTCCTTGAATAAGGATATTGTCGTGGAGTCCATAACATAAAGCCGTCTCATATCTGCATCACTCAACCGGCTGTCCGCTAAATCTGGTGCATGATTGCGATAAACACTCATATAGATTTCTCCGAACACCTCGCTACTGCGTCTAAGGTTTGCTTCCGAGAAGGTGCTACGTCTTACCAAATAGGAAAGACCTAAATGAGATAGCTTATGCGAGTTGGCCAGCAGTCCCAGTATGGCCTCTCTAATTGAATGATAGCTTTCAAAAACAACAAAAAGCATAACAACCATATGGTTATATGTAGAAAACTTTTTTACATAGCGTTCAGCTTTATACTGCTTGGCTATGCGTTTAACATCACCCTTGTCAATGAACTTTATCAACTGATTAAAAAGTGGCTGTCCGCTAAAATTTGTACTTTTACCCATGGTTACATTTTTTGCTTCGTAACTTCAAAGGTAACCTTACTGGGTTAGCTGTAAAAAGCTAACCCGGTTTTATTTTTTAACCGGACAACAGTGATTTGATATACAAATTCTTATTTCAGTCAGGAAGACAATTTTGTTTAACGTGTTATTGGTCGGCAGGTTTCCTACAATAGTTAAGCCAAATAAAAAAGTATAAGTGGTAATCTCGGATTTTTTTTGAATACTAATAATTCATTTCCTAAAAATTGTCGATTTCGCAGGCAGAGTTTGTTTGTTTCGGAAAAATTGGTAATTTTGCACCCCTTAAACATGGCGAGGTAGCTCAGTTGGTTAGAGCGTCGGATTCATAACCCGGAGGTCCCGAGTTCAATTCTCGGTCTCGCTACAATAAAAAAATGAGATTGTCAAAACGGCAATCTCATTTTTGTTTTATTAAGCTCTTTCTACTAAGTGATTATTTCCATATTCTCAGTATAAACGACTCCCCTTTCCTTTAAGCCATCCAATAAAAACTTGACTATTCCTTCTTCGGTGCCAAGAAATTCAGGAGCAGAAACACCTTTACGGTTGTATAATCCTTTGGATAAGAGCCTGGCAACCATGGTTGCGGTGTAGCCTGTGGTTCGTGCCATGGAATGAACGCCGGTTTCTTTATCAAGACGGTCATAAAGATCCCAGGTATAGCGTTTACGAATACCATCTTTTAATCCTTCTGTTATTACACGCATAATGGTAAGATCTTCCTCCCCTTTCTGCAGTTTCCATTTCGGAAAGAGTAAGCGTGATGTAAATTCAAGCGGGCTGATCATAACACCGTTGATCAGCATTGGTTCCTTGTCGAAAAAGCCTGTATCACGCAACACGGCCATCTTTTCGATATGGCCTTTATACCTGAGTGTTTTCTCAATCATATAATCGCCCTTGATTGTTGTTGCCAGGGTGCGTAAACCATCGCTGTTGAATGCCTCAAGTGTTCCTATATTAGGGAAATCAATCAGTTCAGGATCGGAAAGCGCTTCGCGAACCACTAACCTGCCACCGTCGATGTAGCGAGCTGGCCGAGTGTATTCTTCAATAACGTCGATTGGTGAAAATACTGCCTTATATTCAAATGGCCAGGTTCTAACAACCGGCAAACCTCCTACATAAGTTATCCCTTTTTCGAGGGTATCAAGCATCGATGCTCCATAACCAATCAGCACATTGCTCATGCCCGGTGCCACACCAATATCACATATTGCTGTGACATTCATTTCTTTTGCTTTTGCATCGAGCAAAAACATATCTTCAGGGAAAAAGGCAATATCCACCACATTTTTACCACATTCGATTACTCTCTCCAATGTTCGATATCCCATAAAACCGGGAACCGCACTGATAACAAGGTCATGCTCAACTACCAGAGATTTTAGTTTTTCGGCATCATCAAGCTCAGCCTGAACTGTGGTTATACCTGCAACTTCTGCCAGGCGTTTAAGAGCTTCAGCACTCCTGTCGGCTGATGTTACTTCAAATTCGCCATTCCGGGCAAGGTCCATTGCCATTGGACCTCCGACTAATCCAGCACCTAAAACAAGTATTTTCATCGTTACGTTTTTAGACTTATTATTTAATTGAAAGTATATTTTTAGAAATAGTTTTCAAACTGAAACTCTTTCAGCTATTTGATTCTGTTCATCAGTAATTTTTTCTGATGATCACGAAGGATCAGCTGAGCAATTCGACGGGATTGCGATACAAGCACACCGAACATAACCATGATCATGCCGGCAATTTTGAGAGCGGTAAAGTTCTCATCCAGGATAAAAAATGAGAAAATCCCGGTAAAAACCGGTATCAGGTTTGTAAACACATTGGCTTTGAGCATCCCGATTCCTTTAATGGCTGTGATGTAAAAAACATAAGCCAGTGTGGAAGCAAAAACCGAAAGCTGAAGCATAGCCAGTATTAATTCACGGGTTGGGGTAACCGTAATAAAATGTTGAAAATCAAAGATCAGGAACAAAGGAAGAAAATAGACTGCACCTATAAGGTTCTGATGCGTTATAATGGTAACCGGGTTGTATTCGTGCGAAATTTTACGGATGATAACCGAATATGCCACTGCTGCGAATACTGCAACAAATAATAGCAATACACCTTTAGGAGAGGCATTGAGCGAAAAGTCAGGGTTAAAAAGCATCATCAGTATTCCTACAAATGAAAATACAATACCCAGTATTATCGGAAGCGTGACTTTCTCCCGCACCATATAATATGCAGCAAAAGGAGTGAATAAAGGGATAGTTGCAATAATAACCGAAGCCATAGTTGACGAAACCAGTTTTAAACCAAAGCTTTCGCCAAGAAAATAGCAAAGAGGCTGGGCAAATGAGAGTAGCAGGAAGTATTTCAGGTGTTTCCGCTTAACGGTTTGCCACGACCGGGTGATCATCATGAAAACCAGCATCAAAGCGCCTGAAATGATTAGCCTGAGAAAAATAATTGTTATAGGTTCGTACCACTTAACAACAATTTTAAACCAAACAAAGGATAAGCCCCAGAACAGCATGGATAATACTGCAAAAAGGTAAACTTTAAAGGTTTGGAATGACATAAAAACAAGCAGGGTTTAAAGGTGCGAAGATACCTTTTTAGTTGAAGTTTTTTCAATAACCGGGAACAAAATATTATCAATTTAGGTTGCCCTGTTTGCTGCAGCAAACTGCTAATTTTTAGGCAAAAAAAACAGAGATTTAAGTCTGAATTGCCCAAATCTCTGTTTCCCTGAAAATTTATATTACCTTAATTTCCTTGCGAAAGTTTACGGAATAAAGCATCATTCTTGATTACTTCAATTGCCCTGTTAAGGTCGTCATCTGTTGAGCTTATTACCTGGAAATATGCGTTCAGATTATAAAGATTCCTGGCAATCAATGCTTTGAGAACCGTCTTAATCTGTGTTCCCGAGGCTGCAAGATCCTTATCGTTACGCGGCACTTCTTTGGTCGCCGCAAAAGCTACAAATTCGTCCAGCAATTTCTGATCATTAGTGAATCCTTTCTTAAAAGCAATCACATCAGGATAAG
>Ga0315270_10002058_pt1 | contig 10668 bp, 7 predicted proteins | sample C1_bottom_MG_FD_204932 | JGI IMG/M metagenome (GOLD analysis project Ga0315270, IMG submission 204932) | Sediment microbial communities from Yellowstone Lake, YNP, Wyoming, USA - C1_bottom | ecosystem: Environmental > Aquatic > Freshwater > Lake > Sediment | place: USA: Wyoming | collected... | reverse complement strand
CGCTGTTGACGATATACTCGCCCACCTGGCTCACCAATGCGACATCGGAATGCAAACGGCTACGGATAACCTGATCCACGGCTGCCATATCCGCCGCGAGCAATTTTTTGAGATTTTCTTGTGACACTCACGCACCCTGAAAATTTATCCCGGATTGTTCATCAGGATCGAAATGCCCCCGTGGGAGCGCAGATTTCTGCGCGATTATTGACTAAGCAATCGCCCGATACCCTAAAGGGCACAAGAACCTCTTCGAGGTAAATCGGGCTCCTACGTTAAAAATATTGGCCTTACCAGGCCAATGAACAATCAGGGTTGAATATTTGTGGAGCGCATTGTCGCATAAAATCCATTATCTGGGCTCTGGCGCCTGATCACCAGGTGACTGATCGCGACGCCACAAATAGACACCTATCAGCACCCCCAGCACACTCATCCCTGCCACATAGTGCGCCGGTGCAAAACTGTCCACAGGTAACAGCAAGGTGACTACAACCGGCGTCAGCCCGCCAAATACCGCGTAAGCCACGTTATAGGAAAATGACAAACCGGAAAATCTGACCGCGGGGGGAAACGCCTTAACTGCGGTGCTTGGCACCACACCGATCACCCCCACAAAGAAGCCGCAGAATGTGTAAAGCGCATTGATATGTTCTGCTGAAACCGATACTTGCTGGTATAACAGCATCGAACTGATACCCAGCATGATGCAACCTGCCGCCAGCACACGCCCGGGGCCAAAGCGGTCTGCAAGCGCGCCAAACACAACGCACCCCACACTCAATGCCAGGATCGCCAGGCTGTTGGCCAGCAGGGTGGTTGCAGCCGAAATGGCATAAAGTTTTTGAAACAAGGGTGGCGTCATCAGAATCATCACCACAATCGCGGCCGACAGCAGCCAGGTCAGCAGCATGGTCAGAACCACCGAAGAGCGGTGTTCCCGTAGCACGGTTTTTAACGGCAATTCTTTGGCCAATGCCTGCCTGGCTTGCATCTCTTTGAACACCGGCGTCTCCTGCAACCACTGGCGCAGCCAGAACGAAACAAAGCCAAACACGCCGCCGACAATAAATGGCACACGCCAGCCTTCAGCAAGCACTTCTGCGGGTGTATATATTTTATTCACCGACATCGCCACCAGCGAACCCAGCAGGATGCCGCCGGTCAAGCCTGCCGTCAGCACGCCGCAGGCGAAACCGACATGGCGCACTGGTACATGCTCGGACACAAATACCCAGGCACCCGGTACCTCACCGCCGATTGCCGCCCCCTGCAGCAGGCGGAAAGCCAGCAACAGCAATGGAGCCCAGATACCTATCACCACATAGGTGGGTAACAGGCCTATCGCCAGCGTCGGCACCGACATCAGCAAGATACTCAGCATGAACATGCGCTTGCGCCCGAGCAAGTCGCCAAAATGCGCCATCACAATACCGCCCAAGGGGCGCGCCAGATAGCCCGCAGCGAAAATCCCGAAGGTCTGTAGCGAGCGCAACCATTCCGGCATATCAGACGGGAAGAACAGCTTACCAATCACAACAGCAAAAAAAATATAAATAATGAAGTCGTAGAATTCCAGTGCGCCTCCCAGCGCTGCCAATACTAATGTCCGGTGATCCTGGCGGGTTAATTTCTGCATTATTATTCCTATATTAAGCGGCTCAATTTGCGATTTTACACTTCAAGTTCACTTGATTAACTTTTACATTTCTATACTTGCAATATTGCGACGGGATACCTTTAGCTATTACGTATTATTTTTTCGTTGAATTCCCGCAACGGTGGTTTTTCCCTGTCCAAATTACTTACCTGTTCAAGTTTCTTCGATCATTATGGCGGAATTAGCAAATTTACTGAATTCGCGCCAGCAAATATAACTCTATTAAGATGATTCGTTTGGTAAAAGTATTGAACTAAATGAAGGGATGAGGTAACGTGCTAAGTGATAAGGATCAAGCTACGCAATGGTAAGTAAATGACAATCCGTGTATTTGAATTCGATCAGTTAGAAATAATTCTAGCAACACTGCAAAATTTAGCGTTAACATTAAAGGGATAAAATGAATTCAATATTTCAATCCATCAAGAGAGCAGGATCGGTGCTTTTGCTCATCCTGGTCGCTTCATGTTCGGGTGGGAGTAATACGCCCAGCGGTACAATAACATTTTGGGCTGACGAATCTACAGATAGAATAGGCATGTGCTATGCAAATGGTCTTCAGGTTAGAATTTCACTGGATGGCAATGATCTCGGCCCAATAACATACAGAGTACCGGCTCCGACGAAATGCGGCGATTTCAGCGATCCTCGCGCCATCTCCCGTGTCATCGCAGAGGGTACTCATACTGTTACAGCTACAAATGGTGATGCGTCATGCGTTTGGGCTGCCAAAGACTATGTAGTGAATGCCGGTAGTTGCCAATTTATCAAGCTATACGTAACACCTGTAGTACCTTAAATTATCAACCACAACTCAACGACTAGGAAGCGGATATTGTTACAGCTGCGTCGTTTTCCAGTAGCTACATTTTGATTGATGGCTGGATTTAATGTTGGGTTGCAAACGTGACCTTAGTTTTTATCCATGCCGGACAAAACTGAAGAGTGTGGTATTCAAAAATGACCTGTTCTTCAGTCTAACTGGAAAATTCAGGAATCGGACGCCAGACTGTTGTTGAGTAATGTAAACAACGCACGTAGAATTGCGATCTTCGCGGGCGTCGTATAATGGTAATACCCTAGCTTCCCAAGCTAGAGCCGTGGGTTCGATTCCCATCGCCCGCTCCAGTTTTTGTATTACTACAAATTTCCTTATTTGCAACTTCACATTTTCGCGGTGTTATGCCGAAAGTATAAATCCCCCCAGATTCCCTTTGTCCCCCCAGAGGTTGCAAGATCTTCCGCGAAGTAAAGTGGGGAGCCATTACACTTTGATCGAAGAATATTTCCTACCTTTGGCCAGAGGCAGGGTCGTTGCGCAGCAGCAGGGCAGCCAACGGTGTACTCCTTGCGCCCAAAAAGGAGGCTACGAAGGATTTGTTTTTGAAAAATTATAGTTCTGATTATTTTTGAACACTAAGTGGCGACAGTTTCGATTTGTAAATCAGCAACACCAGCAACAATACCAGCAAGGCGGCACCACCATTGTGCAAAATGGCTATTACCATGGGCCACGACAAGTAAATGGTTGATATGCCGCTGGCGAATTGCAGCGCGAGCCCAATCAGAATCCACATGCCGGTTTTGCGCAGGCCTTCGATCTTGAAAGCTTTGCGTGCAAGCCAGGCAATGTAGGCAATCACAATAAACGCAAAGCTACGATGCACCCAATGTATGGCTGTTAGCGCTTCAAGCGGCAACAGGTCGCCAGAGGATGTTTTGCCCAGATCGCGCCATAAAGTAAAACCATGGCCGAAATCCATAGACGGTATGAGAGAGCCATTACACAGGGGAAAGTCAGTGCAGGCCAATACGGCATAGTTGGTGCTTACCCAGCCACCCAGAACGATCTGTAAAACCAGAAGTCCCAATGCCACAACTGCAGGAGTGAAAATTGCCCGTGCCCTTGCGGCAACAGCAATGTTGACGCTATGACGAGAAGCAAGTATCACTAACATTCCCAACATGGTGAGTCCCAACAGCAGATGAATGGTGACAACAATGGGTTGCAGTTTCATCGTCACAGTCCACGCGCCAAACGCACCTTGCAGACAGACAAGAAACAAAAGTGCAGTGGGTAGGGCGGGTGCAAAATTCAGTAATTGGCGGCCTGATTTTAGCCACTTGCGCCAGGCGACGACCATGATCGCAATGATAAGCACGCCGACCGCCATTGCCAGGTAGCGATGAATCATTTCTATCCAGGCTTTTACGACGGTGACAGGGCCTGTCGGCATCAGGGCTTCAGCTGCGCGTATGTCGGCGTGGGCTTGCACTGGATTGGCCTGGCCATAACAACCGGGCCAATCCGGGCAGCCTAGTCCGGAGTCGGTAAGCCGCGTAAATGAACCAAACATGATCAGGTCGAAGGTCAGGAAAAGCGTTATCCATACCAGTTTGCGATATTTATTGGCATCGTTGGAGGTTAGTACAATCGCAAGAGGAAGCAGGGCCACCAGTAATCCGGTGATAGCAAGTTGAAGCAGCATGGTAATGGTCAGCCAGGGAAGCGCAGATTTATTCGGTTTTGCCGTTCCCGTGAAGGCGGATACCCGGTAAATGAACTCACTGGATGCCGCGCCCGGGCGTGGATGACAAAGAAATCTACACTTCCCTGAGGCAATAAATTAAAGACCGAATCATCCCTGCTTGGGTTGATCAAGTCAACGCGCACCGAAGCAGGTGATGAATAAGCCGAATGCACAGGAAGGTAAACTTGCCTTAAATAGAGCAGGTTAAAGACGGTTGCAAGTAATGAATATCACTATCCTGGCAGGGTTTTTGTCGAGTTCAAAAGCATATATGCGCTTTCCAAGGTAAAATGACGAACTGATATGAACGGAAGGGTAGTAAATGAAGCGCGTAGATGATTTCCGCCTGAAATTCGGCAAGCATGAGTTAGTGCCTATTATGATAGGCGGGATGGGTGTGGATATTTCTACCGCTGAGTTGGCGCTGGAGATTGCGCGCCTGGGCGGGGTTGGGCATCTTTCCGATGCGATGATGCCAACCGTAACGGACAGGCTTTACAAGACCAAATTCGTCAAAGAAAAGACCAAGCAGTTCAAGTACAACGTGGAAAATACGGATAAATCCGCCGTTCAGTTTGACCTGGGACAGATTGCCGAGGCAACCCGGGTACACGTGAGCAAGGCCATGGAAGCCAAACGCGGCCCGGGTATGATCTTTGTAAATTGCATGGAAAAGCTCACCATGAATGCACCGCGCGAAACTTTGCGCGTGCGTTTGCATGAGGCGCTCTCGGCCGGAATCGATGGCATCACGCTGAGTGCCGGTCTGCATTTGGGTTCATTTGGACTGATGGAAGACCATCCGCGATTCCGCGATGCCAAACTCGGCATCATCGTTTCTTCTGTGCGCGCGCTGCAAATTTTCTTGCGCAAAAACTCCAAACTCAACCGTCTGCCCGATTTTATCGTGGTAGAAGGACCTCTGGCCGGCGGCCATCTCGGCTTCGGCATGGACTGGGCCGAATACGACCTGATGGAAATATTCAAGGAAATCCTTGCCTATTTGCAGGCCGAAAAATTGAATATCCCGCTCGTACCCGCCGGGGGTATTTTCACCGGCAGCGATGCCGCTGCATTTATGCAGGCGGGTGCAGCCGCGGTTCAGGTGGCGACACGTTTTACCGCGACGCATGAGTGCGGCTTGCCGGAAAAAATTGTGCAGGAATACTTCAGGGCCAGTGAAGCGGACGTTGTGGTGAACACTATATCGCCCACCGGCTATCCTATGCGCATGTTGAAAGGCAGCCCGGCCATAGGTGCGGGTATACGCCCCAATTGTGAGGCCTATGGCTACCTGCTCGACGCGACTGGCAGTTGCGCTTACATCACGGCGTACAATGAGCAGGTGGCTCTGCATCCGAATGCGAAGAAGATAGTGGTGATGGACAAAACCTGTTTGTGTACCCACATGCGCAATTTCGATTGCTGGACCTGTGGGCATTACACTTACCGGCTCAAGGACACCACGAACCGCCGCGCGGATGGCACATACCAGACGCTGACAGCGGAGCACGTGTTCAGGGATTACCAGTTCAGTGTCGACAATAAAATAGCTTTGCCTGCGAAAGAAAGCTAAGGAATTTAACTTTGTAGATGGATGTTGACGAAGCGCAAATCGAGTTCCGGTTTGTGCTTCCCTTTTTAATGGACTCGGCATAATGGGGTCGGCATAATCAAGCTAATGTTTCTACTGGTGAGTGAGAAATGAAAAAAATACTTAAATATGGTTTACTCGGGCTGGTGATTGTACTTGTGCTGATTGCGGGCGTTATCAGCTACTTCATGGCTACATTCAATCCTAACGAATACAAGCCGCAAATCATCCAGGCGGTAAAAGACAAACAGAAGCGAACCCTGAAGCTGGATGGCGACATCAGGCTGACCTTCTTTCCCAGCATAGGCGCCAAACTCGAAAACATTTCCCTGTCCGAATTCAAAAGCGATAAAGAATTTGCTGCGATAGCAAGCGCGCGCGTTTCTCTGGCACTGTTGCCGCTGCTTGCCAAGCAGGTGGTGGTGAGCGAGGTCGGGCTGAGTGGCGTGAAGGTGAGGGTGGTTAAATTCAAGGATGGTACGACCAACCTTGATGATTTGATCGGCAAACAGGAGGTAAAAGAAGCGCCTCAGCCCGAAGCGGAAGCCAAGCAAGTCTCTGCGGTCAAATTCGACATCGCCGGTGTGAAGGTTGAAAAAACAGAATTAAGCTATCACGATGAAAGCACGGGCGCTCAATATTCGTTGAAAGACCTTAACCTGAAAACCGGCAGGATAGTGAATGGTGTGCCGGGTGAGATTAATTTCAAAGCTGAGATAAAGGCAAATAAACCCAAATTGGATATCGTAACAAATATTCAAACGACGCTTACTTTCGATCTGGAAAAACAGTTTTACCAGATCAAGGGGCTGGACATGCAAGTCCAGGGTGAAGTGCTGGATATCAGCAAGCTGCAGATAAAGGCGACAGGGGATGCCAGTGCCAATCTTGCCACGCAGGAATACAAAGCAAAAAAATTGGCAATTTCAGCATCCGGTGAAAAAGGGAAAGATAAGTTCGATGCAAATCTTCATATGCCCGCATTAACGTTTACCAAGGATAAAGTGGCGGCGGAAAAACTGCTGCTCAATGCCAGCCTGGATGGGGAGATGGGCAACGTCATCGCTGCCCTGAGCTTGCTGGATATGCAGGGTAATGCGATGTCATTCAAGAGCAGCGCACTTGTGCTGGATGTTGATTTGAAGCAGCCGGAGCGAGTGTACAAGCTGAAGATGTCAACACCGCTTGTGGGAAGTCTGGACGCCAAACAAATCAATCTGTCCAGCCTCATTATTGGGCTCGATGCAAGAGGTGACAATTTGCCCAACAAATCCATCAGCAGTGAGATGAAGGGCAGTGTGCAGGTGGATGGGGGACGCGAAAGTGTGCAGCTCAACCTGGCAGGCGGCTTGCTGCAAAGCCAGGTGAAGGCCAAGCTGGCTGTCAAAGGATTTGCCGAACCTGCATTACGTTTTGATGTGGAAGTAGACCAGTTTGACGCTGATTTGTATCTGCCGAAAAAATCTGCCGTCACACCCGCACAAGCAGAAGCCGCGCCCGAGCAGCCATTTGATTTGTCTGCGCTGCAAAAATTGAATCTTGAAGGCAGCTTGCGCGTAGGTGCACTTAAAGTTGCCAAGGTGAAATCTACTCAACTGCGTATCGATGTGAAAGCAAACAAGGGACAAATAAATGTCAGTCCACTGTCGGCCAGTCTTTATCAGGGCAGCATAAATGGAAGCCTGGCCCTGAATGCGGCTCAGGCCAAACCGGGTTTTGTCATCAAACAGAATTTAAGCGGGGTTAACCTGGGACCGTTGATCAAGGATGCGCTTGATCTGGATATGGTAGAGGGCAAGGGCAATGTCACCGTCAATCTTACGACTCAAGGCAATACTGTGACAGCACTCAAAAAAGGTCTGAATGGTGCACTGGCGCTCAATTTGAATGAAGGTGCAATCAAGGGCATCAATCTGACCAAGCTGCTTCGTGGTGCGCAGAATTTGTGACAAGGCGGGGGCGTACAAACGCTCAAGCCCGCTGCGGATGACAAGACCGAATTTAGCGAGTTCAAGGCAAATTTCAAGGTGAGTAATGGCGTGGCTCACAATGACGATCTGCTGGTGAAGTCGCCTTCTTTGCGTGTAAGCGGAAACGGTGATGTTGATATCGGCAACAGCAGTATCAATTTTTTCACCAAGACCACTTTGGCAGAGTCAGTGGATGGCAAGAGCAGCAGTATTACCGTGCCTGTCCAGTTGTATGGATCATTTGCCGAGCTGAAGTTCAAGGTTGATTATGGTGCCGTTCTCGTGGATATAGTCAAACAAAAAGTTGACGCGAAGATAGACGCAAAAAAGGAAGAACTCAAGCAGCAATTACAGGAGAAATTAAAAGGCGGTTTGAAAGACTTGTTTAAGTAATCCCATGAGTGAATTTTCCGCCCGTGTCATTGCCTGGCAACACCAGCACGGTCGTCACGGTCTTCCATGGCAGGGCGCAGATGCGTATCGGGTGTGGTTGTCCGAGATCATGCTGCAGCAGACACAGGTAGCCACGGTCATTCCCTATTTCCTGCGTTTTGTAACGACGTTTCCTTCTGTCGCAATACTAGCAGCAGCCGATACAGATGAAGTACTGGCGCTCTGGAGCGGCCTTGGCTATTACGCGCGCGGTCGCAATCTGCATCGTGCCGCAAAGATCATCGTGGAAAAATATCAGGGCGAATTCCCGCGAGAGTTTGCACAAATACTCGAATTGCCAGGCATCGGTCGCTCTACCGCCGCCGCCATCTGCGCGCTGGCCTGGCACGAACGTCGCGCGATACTGGACGGAAACGTCAAGCGCGTGCTGTCGCGCCACTGTGGCATCAGCGGATGGACAGGCAATAAAAAAGTCGAAGAACAACTCTGGCAACAAGCTGAAAACCTGCTCCCTCTCCCCTCGCGGGAGAGGGGGGAGGATGACAGCGCAATCGCCACCTATACCCAAGCCCTGATGGATATGGGGGCAACACTATGCACGCGCAGCAAACCCAAATGCACAGTCTGTCCCGTGCAGGCCGACTGTGCCGCATTACAGACCAACCGCATCGCCGAATTGCCCACCCCGCGGCCGCGTAAAGCCGTGCCGCAAAGATACTCCACGTTTCTGTTGTTTGTGCATGACAACGATATCCTGCTGGAGAAACGCGCGCCGCATGGTGTCTGGGGTGGCTTGTGGTGCCCGCCACAGATTGATGACGGCAGCGGTATACCGTCAGATTACGTGCAGCTCAACGGCATGGAGGTGAGTGAAAGAATCGATCTTGCCGAGTTCTCCCACACCTTCACGCATTTCAAATTGCACATTACGCCTGTATTGATGAGAGTGACCCACAAACCCCAACGTGTGCAGCAAACTGGCAGCGAGTGGCTGGATGTGGAAGAAGCTTTGCAGGCGGCGATTCCAACGCCGGTGCGCAAGCTGCTCGAAAAATTACAGTCCATGCAGGGCGCTATATTTTGTTAACGGAACCGGGCCAATTCAGGATCGTCAATTGTTTGTTCAGCCAGCCCGGTAATTGCTGGCAACTCGAATAAGCGCGGCATGCCGGCTTTCATTTGAATTTTCCCCTGGGCGTCTTTCCAGACAATTGCGGGTGTGCCGGTAATCCCCAGCTTATGCATAAACTCACTATTGGCTTGCAACTGCTTAATGCTCGCAGAAGTGGGTTTTAACGGTTTGATGCCACCCTCATGATTTTTAAGATTGTACTTCTGCTCATTCTCTCTAAAGGCGGCAAGGCGATCTTTTGCCTGCAAAATGGCAGCTGCTTTATCTGTTGAAGTCTCCATCAAATAAGCCACCGGAATCCAGCGCACCTGTAATCCGGCCGCTTCATAGGGCTGAAACGCTTTCCAGGAAAAATGACAGAATGGGCAATTGGGATCAAAGAATGCATAGACCACTGACTTGGGTACTTTTTGTGTGCCCTCTGCAATAAATGTCGATTTCTCCAGGGCAGAGTAGAGGGGTGACAGATCAGGTTTGGGAATATATAAATCGGCATACTGTTCAGTCAGGTTTTTTCCATTCTCATCGATCAAATCTCCCGCAAACAGTGTCTGATTATCCGAACTCGAAAAAAGAATCATGTAGCGATCATCCTTGGAGATGACCCAACCTTTCATTTGCGCTGCGGCGGGGAAGGTTTTAATGACCTTGGCGCCGGAATCGATAATGCCCTGAATCTGCTTGGGGATGTCCTCTGCATGTGCATAGACTGCGAAAGATGCGAGGGAAAGGAAAGTGAGTGCGGCGAGTGTTTTAGCGAAAGACAATTTAAATTCTCCAGAATTGGTTTGTTGTAATGGCCGCGGAATAATCTGTGGTGCGTCGATTAGTGTGTGAGGAGTGGGTTAAGTTCCGGCATAAGTGGGATAGTAATAACAATTGTATAGACGTACTGTTGTGAAGGAATATTCCACTACTTTAAGACTGTGGGATGTGTAACGTTTGCCGGGGGTAGCCCGGCGGCTAGTTGCTTTTGGCTCCGACATAACCTAAAGATTAGTCTACACCGAAACTTCGTTGTCTTGCTTCGCCAAGAAAAGTAACCAAAAGAAGGCGAACCCCCGGTTTACCGCCCCTGCGGGGTACCCTTGCTCGATTGCAAACAAGCGGGGCTGCGGAACTCGCACGATCCGCTGCGCGTCCACGTGCTCAGACAGTCCTCGCCTAACCCCACCGCTTGTTTGCAATCGAGCAAGGCGGTGCACAGGGGTGAATAAGTCAAAGACACAAACCAAAGCAGTGTGCGTTTTTCGCTCACCACTGAGGTTCCCCTGGTTTTTAGTCTTCCAAGAGGTGGCGTTCATGCTACCAGCTTCTCTTTCTTCTGAGCAATAAGCCAAGCATCCAGAAATTGGATTGGTGACTTGTAACCCAATGTCGAGTGCTGG
>Ga0315270_10002056_pt1 | contig 10673 bp, 9 predicted proteins | sample C1_bottom_MG_FD_204932 | JGI IMG/M metagenome (GOLD analysis project Ga0315270, IMG submission 204932) | Sediment microbial communities from Yellowstone Lake, YNP, Wyoming, USA - C1_bottom | ecosystem: Environmental > Aquatic > Freshwater > Lake > Sediment | place: USA: Wyoming | collected... | reverse complement strand
AACCAGCTGGTCGCCAGCGTGTGCACCTGCTCGGTGATGGGAACCGCCAGCACCATGGCCTGTATTGCCGAAGCCCTGGGCATGACTGTTCCTGGCGGTGCATCGCCCCCGGCCGTGACTGCCGACCGTATCCGTGTAGCCGAGGAAACGGGCATGCGTGCCGTGGAGATGGCGCGTCAGCAACTGACCATCGACAAGATCCTGACGCCCGATGCCTTCGAGAACGCCATGCGTGTTCTTCTGGCCATTGGTGGCTCGACCAACGGCATCGTGCACCTGGCTGCTATCGCTGGCCGCGTGGGTCTGGAAATTGACATGGAAGCCTTGGACCGCATGGGGCGTGAAACCCCTGTGTTGCTGGACCTGAAGCCTTCGGGTCAGCACTATATGGAAGACTTTCATAAGGCTGGCGGCATGGCAACTTTGCTGCGTCAGCTCAAGCCTTTGCTGCACCTCGATGCTTTGACTGTCACGGGTCGTACGCTGGGCGAGGAGCTTGAAATTGCCGGCCCCGGCTTTGCACAGGACGTGGTTCGTCCGCTTGACAACCCGATTTACCCGCAAGGTGGCATCGCCGTGCTGCGTGGCAACCTGGCACCCGGTGGCGCCATCATCAAACAGTCTGCAGCGGACGCCAATTTGATGGAGCATGAAGGTCGCGCCGTGGTCTTTGAAAACATCGAAGACCTGGTCAATCGGATTGACAGCGAAGACCTGGATGTGACGGCGCAAGACGTTCTGGTTCTCAAGAACATTGGCCCCAAGGGCGCACCTGGAATGCCCGAGGCCGGGTATATCCCCATCCCTCAAAAGCTGGCTCGTGCCGGCGTCAAGGACATGGTGCGCATCTCCGACGGTCGCATGAGCGGTACCGCATTCGGCACCATCGTGCTGCATGTCACGCCTGAGTCCGCGGTGGGTGGTCCTCTGGCCCAGGTGAAGACCGGAGATCGGATCTGTCTGAGCGTGAAGAAGCGCGAAATCAGCCTGCTTGTTTCCGATGAGGACCTCGCTCGCCGCACCCGCGAGAACATCGTCATTGAGCCGACCGCTGAGCGCGGCTATCGCAAGCTGTTCCTGCAAACGGTGACACAGGCCGACCAGGGTGTGGACTTTGACTTCCTCCGCTGCCCGCAGATCAAAGGGAAGATTCCTCGAAAGTAAGCACGGAACATCTGCTGGCACTGTCAACTTGTTGGTCATCGAGCGTCGACGAGAGTGACGGCATGAAGCCGACCGATCACACGCACTGAACCGGCCCGGGAATTCGATGGCGCCCTTTTTTGTTGGACCATGCCGGGTCTGCGTGCAGCAATCGGTGCTTCGCCCGATGGACGACCTTATTGATTCAGCATATAAAGGATTAACACACCAGAAGGACAATGCATGGCATCGGTGCAGATTCGGGGAATAGAGAAATTCTTTGGCTCGACGCAGGTCATCTGCGGCGTTGATATTGACATCGAGGACGGTCAGTTCGCTGTCCTGGTGGGGCCCTCGGGTTGCGGCAAGTCCACGCTGCTGCGCATGCTCGCTGGTCTGGAAGAGATCACGCACGGCGAAATCCTGATAGGCGGCAAGGTCGTCAACAGGCTGCCTCCCAAAGAGCGAGACATCGCCATGGTGTTCCAGAACTATGCGCTCTATCCGCACATGACGGTGCGCGAAAACATGGCGTTTGCGCTCGAACTGGCCAAGCAGGACAAGGCCACGATAGAAGGCAAGGTCTCCCGTGCCGCAGGTATTCTGGCGCTCGGTGCGCTGTTGGACCGCTATCCACGCCAGCTCTCGGGCGGTCAGCGCCAGCGCGTCGCGATGGGGCGTGCCATCGTGCGCGATCCCCAGGTATTCTTGTTCGACGAGCCGCTGTCAAATCTGGACGCCAAGCTGCGCGTGGCGATGCGCAGCGAGATCAAGGAACTGCACCAGCGACTGAAGACAACGTCGGTGTATGTCACGCACGACCAGATCGAAGCGATGACGATGGGCGACAAGATCGTCGTCATGCGCGACGGCCGGATCGAGCAGACCGGCAGCCCGCTGGACCTGTACGACCACCCGGCCAATCAGTTCGTCGCAGGCTTCATCGGTTCGCCGGCCATGAACTTCCTGCCCGGCACGCTCAGGCGCTCCGGCGACGCAGTGCGCGTCGAACTCAAGGATGGCGTCCAGTTCGACGCGCCGCCCGGTTCGGCAGGCGTGGACGGCCAGCCAGTGATCTTCGGCACGCGGCCTGAGCATTTGACGCTGGTCGACACCGGCGGCATCCCGACCGAAGTTGTCGTGATGGAGCCCACCGGCATGGATACCTTCATCGCCTGCCGCCACGAGGGTATCGAGCTCTCCGCCGTATTCCGGGAACGGCACGATTTCGCCCCCGGAAGCACGATCCATCTGCTGCCTGATCTGCAGCGCTCGCACCTGTTCGACGCAGGCACAGGCAAACGCCTTGCAGCCTGAAATATTTCACCCCGAGCAATCGTCACTAAAGGAGACTCACAATGAGCCAGTTCAACCGTCGCAAATTCCTTGAAGGCTCGGTAGGCATCGCCGCTACCGCCACCCTGGGCACTGGCGCCGCCGTCTGGGCGCCAGCGGTTCAGGCACAGTCGCTGGCGTTCAAACCAGAGAAAGGCGCCAAGCTGCGCGTGCTGCGCTGGAGCCGCTTCGTGCAGGGCGACATCGACGCCTATATGGTCAACGTGAAGAAGTTCATCGAAAAGACCGGCATCGAAGTGCGCGTCGACAACGAAGGCTGGGAAGACGTTCGCCCGAAGGCCGCGGTGGCCGCCAACACCGGCGCCGGCCCTGACATCATCCTGTCGACCAACGACGACGCGAATCTCTACCCCGAAAAGCTGCTCGATGTCAGCGACTTGGCCGAATACCTGGGCAAGAAGTACGGCGGCTGGTACCCGGCCGGCCAGGCCTATATGCGACCGGACGGCAAGAAGTGGCTCGGCCTGCCGCTGGGCTGCGCAGGCTCGATGATGGTGTACCGCGAGAGCGTGGTCAAAGCCGCCGGCTTCGACAGCTTCCCGAAGGACACTGACGGCTTTCTGAAGCTGCTCCAGGGCGTCAAGGCCAAGGGCATGCCCGGTGGCATGGCGTTGGGCAACGCCACCGGCGACGGCATGTGGTGCAACTGGCTGATCTGGGCCTTCGGCGGCAAGCTCGTCGACACCAACAACAAGGTCGTCATCAACAGCGCCGAGACGCTCAAGGCGCTCGAGTACGGCAAGGAGTTGTACGCTGCCTTCATCCCCGGCACGCTGTCGTGGCTGGACCCGAACAACAACAAGGCCTTCCTCGATGGCCAGATCAGCGTCACCAACAACGGCATTTCGATCTACTACGCGGCGAAGAACTCGACCGACCCGAAGGTCAAGGAGATGGCTGCCGACATCCAGCACGCGTCGTTCCCGGTCGGGCCGGTCGGTGTACCAACCGAGTCGCACATCTTCTTCAACCAGATGATCATGAAGTACACCAAGTACCCGCAGGCGGCCAAGGAGTTCCTGCGCTTCATGATGGAGGCTGAGCAGTTCGACCCGTGGCAGACCGCGGCCGGCGGCTACGTCGCGCCGCCGCTGGCGGCCTACGCCAAGGGCGCGGTCTGGACCGCCGACCCGAAGAACACGCCGTACCGCGACGCCGTCAAGAACCTGCGCCCCGCGGGCTATGCCGGCAAGCTCGGCTATGCGTCAGCCGGTGCCGCGGCCGACTTCATCGTCGTCAATATGGTGGCCGAGGCGGTGAGCGGCGACAAGACTCCCAAGGAGGCGATGGAGCGCGCGCAGAAGCGTGCCGAGCGGTATTACAAGGTCTGATATCGCGGACAGCTGCGCTGCCGCAATATCGCGCCGCGTTCGAACGGTCAAGCCGCAGCTGCTTGCCGTTGAATGCGGCGCCTCCGCCCTGCAAGCGCCGACTCGCGTCTGGCTTTCAATGATGATGTTCGGATTCTGACCATGCTCGAGAAGCTGCAAAACAGCCGCAACGCCCTGGGGCTGATCTTCATGCTGCCAGCGGCGGTGCTGCTGCTGCTGTTCCTGACCTACCCGCTCGGGTTGGGCGTCTGGCTGGGTTTTACAGACGCCAAGATCGGCCGGCCCGGAGAGTGGATCGGCATCGACAACTACGTCTACCTCGCCACAGACAGCGTCATGCAGTTGGCGCTGTTCAACACGCTCTTCTACACGACGGTGGCCAGCGTCGCGAAGTTCTTTCTCGGCTTGTGGCTGGCGTTGCTGCTGAACCGGGATCTCCGGTTCAAGAGTTTCTTCCGCGCGGTGATTCTGCTGCCCTACATCGTGCCGACGGCGCTGTCGGCAATTGCGTTCTGGTGGATCCTGGACTCGCAGTTTTCCATCATCAGCTGGGCCCTGGTGAAGATGGGCGTGATCGACCAGTACATCGACTTCCTCGGCAGCCCGTGGAATGCGCGCTTCTCGGTCATCGCTGCCAATGTGTGGCGCGGCGTGCCCTTTGTCGCGATCACGCTGTTGGCCGGGCTGCAGACGATCTCGCCGTCATATTACGAAGCGTCGGCGATTGACGGCGCAACCAGCTGGCAGCAGTTCCGCCATGTCACGCTGCCGCTGCTGACCCCGATCATCGCGGTGGTGATGACGTTCTCGGTGCTGTTCACCTTCACCGACTTCCAACTGATCTACGTGATCACGCGCGGCGGCCCCCTCAACTCCACCCACCTGATGGCCACGCTGGCGTTTCAGCGTGCGATCAACGGCGGCGCGCTCGGTGAAGGTGCGGCGATCTCGATCGCGATGGTGCCCTTCCTGCTGGCGGCGATCATGTTCAGTTACTTCGGCCTGCAGCGCCGCACCTGGCAACAAGGCGGAGCCGACAAATGAGCGCAAGCGACAAGGACGCGACCGACACCGTCGGCATGAGCTTTCTCGACTCGACGCCGCGCAAGCTGGTCACGGTCTATCTGCCGCTGGTCATCTTCCTGTTCGTGCTGCTGTTTCCGTTCTACTGGATGGCGATCACCGCGTTCAAGCCGAACAATGAACTGCTGGCACGCGACGGCAACCCGTTCTGGGTCGTTGCGCCGACGCTGGACCATATCAAGAAGCTGCTGTTCGAAACCGCTTACCCACAATGGATGTGGAACACCGTGGTCGTGTCAGTGGTCTCCACCGTCTTCTCGCTCGGCGCGTCGGTGCTGGCCGCGTATGCGATCGAGCGGCTGCGCTTCTCGGGCGCCAAGCATGTTGGGCTGGCGATCTTCCTGGCCTATCTGGTGCCGCCGTCGATCCTGTTCATCCCGCTCGCGTCGGTGGTGTTCCAGCTCGGACTGTTCGACACGCGGATGGCGCTGATCCTGACCTACCCGACCTTCCTGATCCCGTTCTGCACCTGGCTGTTGATGGGCTACTTCCGTTCGATCCCATTCGAGTTGGAAGAGTGCGCGCTGATCGACGGCGCTACGCGCTGGCAGATCCTCACCAAGATCGTGTTGCCGCTGGCCGTGCCGGGTCTGATCTCGGCCGGCATCTTCGCCTTCACGCTGTCATGGAACGAGTTCATTTATGCGCTGACCTTCGTCTCTTCGAGCGAGATCAAGACGATTCCGGTCGGCGTCGTCACCGAACTGGTCGAAGGCGACGTCTATCACTGGGGCTCACTGATGGCAGGGGCGCTGTTCGGCTCGCTGCCGGTCGCGTTCATCTACTCGTTCTTTGTCGAGTACTACGTGTCTGGCATGACGGGGTCGGTCAAAGAGTGAAGCGCGTAGTGGCCTGAGGTGCACTTCCATGACCTTCGCCACTCATGCGCCACGCATCATGTTGCAGCTCCGCGTCGATCTGCATGTGGTGCGCGAGGCGCTGAATTCAGCGCACGCCAATGATCCGGAATTCGTATGAATTCAGTACGGGCATGAAAAAAGCACCTGGCGTTTCCGCCAGGTGCTTTAGTTTACTGGTGGGCGGTGCAAGTTTCGAACTTGCGACCCCTGCCGTGTGAAGGCAGTGCTCTACCACTGAGCTAACCGCCCGGTAATCTGTTTGTGAAGCAGCCGAAAAACACGCCGCTTCAACCCTCGCTTACCGGCAATCCGTCTTTCGAGAAGCCTCAAATTATGCCACAGCCTCGTCGCGCGTTCTCCAGACTGTTTTGCGTCCGCTCGCTTTGTCCAGGTCGGTCAGCACAGCCTCGTGCGCAGCCAGTTCGGCTTGGCTGGGCGCCAGCACGGCAAGCGTGTAGCTCGAGAAGTCGACTGCTTTGACTTCGAATTCGGCGCTGCCGCCACCGCTTGCGTCCATCACCAGTGAGTCCTGACCGCGCGTCATGCGGATATAGACCTCGGCCAGCAAGCCCGCATCGAGCAGTGCGCCGTGCAGCGTTCGGTTCGAGTTGTCGACTTCGAGCCGCTTGCACAAAGCGTCCAGCGAGTTGGACTTGCCCGGAAACATTTCGCGCGCCATCAGCAAGCTGTCTTTGACGCTGCCCACACTTTGCGCAAACATCGGTTTGCCCAGGCGACGCAGTTCCGCGTTCAGGAATCCGACGTCAAAGGGTGCGTTGTGGATGATGACTTCGGCGTCCGCCAGATAAGCCATCAATTCGTCGGCGACGCTGGAAAAAACCGGCTTGTCGGCCAGGAATTCTTCGGTCAGGCCGTGGATGCGCAAGGCCTCTTCGTGGCTGGCGCGCTCGGGATTGACGTAGAAATGCTTGTTCTCGCCGGTGAGTTGGCGGTTCACCATTTCGACGCAGCCCACTTCGACCAAGCGGTCGCCCGATTCGGGACTCAGTCCTGTGGTTTCGGTATCAAGAAAGATTTGACGCATGGTTCAGTCCTTCACCGCAGCCCGGCGGCTGGCAATGCCCCAGATCAGCGCTCCGAGCACAACCATCGGCACGCACAGCCATTGGCCCATGCTCATGTTCAGCGCCAGCAAGCCCAGAAAGTCATCGGGCTCGCGGAAATATTCGGCGATGAAGCGGAACACACCGTAGCCGATCAGGAACATGCCCGACACCTGCCCGGTGGCACGCGGCTTCTTGGCGTAAAACCATAGCAGCACGAATAGCAAGATGCCTTCCATCGAGAATTGATAGAGCTGCGAGGGATGACGCGGCATGTCGCTGCCAGACTGCGGAAACACCATGGCCCAGGGCAGCGAAGGGTCAGCCGCCCTGCCCCACAACTCGCCGTTGATGAAGTTGCCGATGCGACCGGCGGCCAGGCCGGTGGGCACGCAAGGAGCGATCAAGTCGGTGACTTCGAAGAAGTTGCGCTTGCGAAGGTAGGCAAACAAGGCCATCGCCGCGATCACGCCCAGCAAGCCGCCATGAAACGACATGCCTCCCTTCCAGACGGCAAACACCTGGCTCAGGTGATCGAGGTAGAACCCGGGCTTGTAGAACAGCACATAGCCCAGGCGTCCACCCAGGACAACGCCGAGCACGCCGAAGAACAGCATGTCATCAACGTCCTGACGCTGCCAGCCCTTGGCCGCGAACTGGGCTTGCTTGACGCGCAGGCTGGCGAGCAGCAGGAACAGGCCGAAAGCGGCCAGATAGGTCAGCCCGTACCAATGGATGGCCAAGGGCCCCAGCTTCAGGGCAATCGGATCGAACTGGGGATGTACCAACATTGGCGGGGTCCTTGCACGGCAGACAAACAGCGGCCCATCATAGTGGCAACGCTGCGGGGTCAGGTCTTGATCGGTGGCGATCTCTTCTGCGCCTGCTTGCGCACATGTGCGACGAAGTGCTGAACCACGGGCGAGGGATTGGGCGACCAGAGCAAACTCGTTTCGCACAGCGGCACCGGCCCCTGGATGCGTTTGTAGACCACACCCGGGCGCTGCAGACCCATCACCGCCTCGGGAACCCAGGCAGCGCCGATGCCGGCCGACACCAGATTCACGATGGTCTGCATCTGGATCGCCTCTTGCGCAATATGCGGCGCCACCCGGTGCGCGCTGTACAGGCTGAGCAGCGCATCAAACAGCGAGGGCGCAATCTCGCGTGGGTACATCACGAGTGGCAAGGCCAGCGCTAGCGCGAGCCCGATACGCTGCTTTGAAGCCAGCGGATCGGCACTGCTGAGCGCCAGCACCATCGCCTCGCGGCTGATCGTCAAGGACTCGAAGCCCGGTGGCACGCCGCTTGGCGCGTGGATCACAAAGCCTGCGTCGATGTCGCCGCTGGCAAAGGCCTGCAACTGCACGTCCCAGGTGGCTTCGCGCAGGCTGAGTTCGATATCGGGGTGTGCCTCGCGAAAGCTGCGCAGCCAGTTCGGCAGTTCGCCGTAGCCGACCGTCGAGACAAAGCCCAGGCGCAGGCGGCCGCGCCTCCCTTCGGCCGTGGCTTTGACCATAGGCAGCAGCGCGTCGGCATCTGCCAGCAGGCGCCGCGCCGGCGCCAGCAAGGCAGCGCCAGCCTCGGTGAGCGCCACGCTGCGCCTGGTGCGCTCGAACAGCGGCGCGCCGAACTCGCGCTCCAGGCCTTGAATCGCCTGCGTCAACGGCGGTTGGGTCATGTGCAGGCGTGCGGCGGCGCGGCCGAAGTGCAGCTCCTCGGCCAGGATCACAAATTGACGCAGCTTGCGAAAATCGATCATTGATATACCCTGCGTATCAATTGAGGTCTAAACATATATTGGAACAGAGCTTGCGAGCGACGCATACTTCGCAGCATTCACTTGCCGGAGACATCGCATGAACTACAACCGCCGCTCCAAGAACATCACCGAGGGCGTGGCCCGCGCACCGAACCGCTCGATGTATTACGCGCTGGGCTACGAGAGCGAAGACTTCGTCAAGCCGATGGTGGGCGTGGCCAATGGCCACTCGACCATCACGCCCTGCAACTCGGGCTTGCAGCGCCTGGCTGATGCGGCCGTGATCGGATTGAAGGCGGCCGGAGCGAATCCGCAGATCTTCGGCACCCCCACCATCAGCGACGGCATGGCGATGGGCACCGAGGGCATGAAGTACAGCCTGGTGTCGCGCGAGGTGATTTCGGACTGCGTTGAAACCTGCGTCGGTGGCCAATGGATGGACGGCGTGCTGGTGATCGGCGGCTGCGACAAGAACATGCCCGGCGGCCTGATGGGCATGCTGCGCGCCAATGTGCCTGCCATCTACGTCTATGGCGGCACCATCCTGCCCGGCCACTACAAGGGCCAGGACCTCAACATCGTCAGCGTGTTCGAGGCCGTCGGGCAATTCAGCGCCGGCAATATGAACGAAGAAGACTTCTGCCAGATCGAGCGCCGCGCCATTCCGGGCAGCGGATCGTGCGGCGGCATGTACACCGCCAACACGATGAGTTCGGCCTTCGAGGCGCTCGGCGTGAGCCTGCCGTTTTCATCGACGATGGCCAATGTCGAAGAAGAGATCGTCGCGCACACCACGCAAGCGGCGCGGGTGCTGGTCGAGGCCATCAAGATCGACTTGAAGCCGCGCGACATCGTCACCAAGAAAGCGATCGAGAACGCCGTCGCGGTGATCATGGCCACCGGCGGGTCGACCAATGCGGTGCTGCACTTCCTGGCGATCGCCCATGCGGCCGAAGTCGAGTGGAGCATCGATGACTTCGAGCGCATGCGCAAGAAGATTCCGGTGCTGTGCGACCTCAAGCCCAGCGGCAAGTATCTGGCCATCGACCTGCACCGCGCCGGCGGCATTCCGCAAGTGATGAAGCAGCTCTTGAAGGCCGGCCTGCTGCACGGCGACTGCATCACCATCACCGGCAAGACCGTCGCCGAGAACCTGGCCGAAATACCCGACGTGCCGCGCGCCGACCAGGACGTGATCCGCACCGTCGACAAGCCCATCTACGCGCAAGGCCACCTGGCCATCCTGAAGGGCAATCTCTCACCCGAAGGCTGCGTGGCCAAGATCACCGGTGTCAAGAACCCGGTGATGACCGGGCCGGCGCGCGTGTTCGAAGACGAGCAATCGGCGCTGGCCGCCATCATGGCCAACAAGATCGTGGCCGGCGATGTGATGGTGCTGCGCTACCTCGGCCCCAAGGGCGGACCCGGCATGCCCGAAATGCTGGCACCCACCGGCGCGCTGATCGGTCAAGGTCTGGGCGAATCGGTGGGTCTGATCACCGATGGCCGCTTCTCGGGTGGTACCTGGGGCATGGTGGTTGGTCATGTGGCGCCCGAAGCCTATGCGGGCGGCACGATTGCGCTCGTGCATGAAGGCGACAGCATCACCATCGACGCGCACCGCTTGCTGCTGGAGCTGCATGTCGACGATACCGAACTCGCCAAACGCCGAGCTGCCTGGAAGGCGCCTGCCCCCCGCTACACGCGTGGCGTGCTCGCCAAGTTTGCGAAGAATGCATCGAGTGCGAGCACCGGAGCTGTGCTGGACTGATTTCAGGTCGGCTTCGGATCGGCCCCTGCGGCGCGGCATGGCCGCCCGCAGGCTGGACCGGGCCGGTCAGTTCAACTCACTTCTTGCGTCGATACTTGGTCGGGTCAAGTCCCAGCGACCGCAGCGCTTTGTGCCGCCGCGACTCCTTGCGCTGCTGGAGCTTGTCCATCTCGGCTTTTTGCGTATAGCCCATTGCGTCGGCCCAGGCCCACCACAGCACGGCCAAGCCGAAGGGCGTGAACACCCATAACCAGCCCAGGCCTGCCACTGGCGACACCTCGGCAAGCTTGAGCACCAACAGCA
>Ga0315270_10002054_pt1 | contig 10678 bp, 9 predicted proteins | sample C1_bottom_MG_FD_204932 | JGI IMG/M metagenome (GOLD analysis project Ga0315270, IMG submission 204932) | Sediment microbial communities from Yellowstone Lake, YNP, Wyoming, USA - C1_bottom | ecosystem: Environmental > Aquatic > Freshwater > Lake > Sediment | place: USA: Wyoming | collected... | reverse complement strand
ACTAACGTGAGCCCCGCTGGCAATCCGCTCACTGAGAAAAAGAGTGGCTTGCCTTGGGAGTCCGTTGCTGCCAGTGGAATTTTAAGCGGAACACCAACGATGCCGGCCCAGTCATTGATCAATGACAATTGCAGATCGGCTACAGGTGGAATGGGTGCGTCCGTGATTTTGGCTGTTGTTTTCGCTGTTGAACTGTCAACGGTGCCATCGTTTACCACCAGCGCCACGGCATAAGATCCGGCCGTCGCATACGTGTGAGAAGGTTTTGCGCCACTTGTTTTGTCGACGTTACCATCGCCGAAATCCCAGCGATATGTCAGCGAGTGTTTCTCGGCGTCCGCTGATGCGCTGCCATCAAACAATACAGGATGTCCGACTTGCGCACTGTACGGACCGCCTGGATTTGCAATGGGCGCAGCGTTCGCTGCAGCAACGGGACAAAAATAATTCCAGTTCGATGCCAAGTACGCTGTTTTCCCGGCGCCGGGTCCGCCTGCTCCGTCGTCATGACATTGGGTGCAGTTGCCTGCAGTGTAAGGTTGAGATGGCGTACCGCCGCGACTTGCGCAAGTCGTGTTCAGGCTTGTGCCCAATGAGCCAAATGCGAGCGCTGCACCGGAATAGGTGAAGAGTGCAGACAACGCGAGTGAGCCGATGATGGCTGGTCGTTTATGAAATCGTTCCATGTCTTCTTTTCTCCAAATTAGATCATTGTTGAGAATTGATCGTGAGCATCCATGGCTACGCAGCACTGCAACACAGCGCTACGGGAAACGTTTCAACACCGACGGTGCGATACGTTTCCGTACCTGCTATCGCAAGGAGAGTGCCAAGACAGTGCAGTTGGACGGTAAGTGAAGGAGTGCTAACGCAAATCAGCAGTATTAGCGGTTCGCGCAACACGCGCGGTGTTTGGAAATTGTGATGGGCATAGACCACAAATCTTTTTGACGACATGTCCGCGGCGGGTACCACTTGCTGCTGTTGCAGCTAGAGGTGTAGCTATTTTTCGTGAAAATTAATGACCGGGTGGTGTGTCGTTGGTTTTAATTGTTGGTAGATAGTGACGGTGTTAGGAATGGCAGACAAAACAAATCGACGTCGGTTATCGTCACGCGCGTGATGCGACTTCGTGCGAGTGAGAACTGGATCCCGGCTTTCGCCGGGATGACGATGGCCTTGTCGTTGACCAAGCTGCACCGCAACTGCATAGCCCGTCATCCCGGCGAACGCCGGGATCCACGGTGATCAGCAGGTCTTTTTTCGGCTGGTTTGTGCAAGTCCAGTTCGTCATCCCGGCGAACGCCGGGATCCATCTTTATTTGCGGCGTGCGCAACGTTGGGTCACACCTCAGATCGATTACTCAGGCGGAACTGAATCTTCCAATTTCCCTGTGTCTGGCGGTAGATGCCAACTCACGAGCGTCGTCGCGATCAGAATAACAATACCAAGCGTGGCGACGGTCGGAATCGCTTTAGCGCCGGCGGCGGTTGCAATCGCATAGACGCCTGATGCAATCAACATCGATAGATTCTCGAAGAAACTTTGCACGGCAACCGCACCGCCAGCGCCAATACTCTTGTGACCAATTTCCTGCAGCGCTGCATTGATTGGCACGACGAACATGCCGCCCGCGACGCCAGTGAGAAAGAGCGCGACGCGCGCGCTCCACGGATCCGTTACCACAGCTAGCAATAATACAATCAAGCCCATTGCATACGCGGCTAAACGCGCGCGGCGCAAATACGCAAGCGGAATGAAGCGCGGCACGAGAAACGCGCCGACCGCGATGCCGATGGCGAGAAACAGTGTAAGCTCGGCCACTTTCTCGGTATTGGTAATCAACAACACTTCGGCCGCCCAACTTACCAACAAAACACGCAAGACGACCGATGCCGCCCAAAACAAACTGACGCCCAGTGTTGCAAAACGTGCGCGTGGGGTCGCGAGCAAACGTCGCGTGAGCTGAACGAAAAGCGGCAGCAGCGGCGCATTGGTTTTTTCGGCGGCGGGTTGCGAGACAATCCACTTGGCTGCAAAAGCGGAAACGCCGTAGAGTGTCGTGACGCAAATGAGCGCAAAGGTTACCGAAATCGATTCGGCTAAATAGGCGCCGCCGATGGTGCCGCCGAGAATCGCGAGTATTGTTGATCCTTCGATCCAACCGTTCGCTTTGACTAATTCGGTTTCACCGACTAACTCCGGCAAAATGCCGTATTTAGCGGGGCCGTACATCGCTGCGCCCAAGCCTACGATCGCGTAAGCCAGCAACGGTTCAGTGTGCAAAAACAACAATCCCGCACCCATCGCTTTGATGATGTTGGCGTAGGTCATGACCTTTGATTTGGCGCGCGTATCGGCGAAGAATCCAACCCAAGGTGCTAGCAAAACAAACGCGACGAGAAATGAAGCTTGCAATGCAGGGATGTACCAATCACCGCGTTGCGCACTTTGTTTCACCATCGTGATAATGGTGAACATCAATGCGTTGTCGGCGAATGCTGTTAGAAACTGCGTTATCAATACCAGCGCGACATTAGATCTCATCGGTCGGCTCGGTCGTGTTGGCAAATTGTTGCGTGGCCAATGCAAGTGCGGCGACATAATCTGTCTTGCCGGTTGCGAGCAGCGGAATTTGTTTCAATGGGATGAATTTTTTCGGCACGTTAATTTCGCCGATGCCATCTCGTTTGGCGCGCTCCAGTAACACGCTTCGTTCGATCGGTGATTGAGTCGTCAATAAAATAAGTTGTTCGCCTTTTTGCGCGTCAGGAATTGCGACGACAGCGTGTAGCGCGTTGGGCCAGGTTTTGCTGGCCAGCGTTTCCACGGCGGTGAGCGAGACCATTTCGCCGGCAATTTTCGCGAAACGTTTGGCCCGACCGCGAATGGTGATGTAACCGTCGGCATCGAAGGTGACAATATCGCCCGTGTCGTACCAGCCATCGCCGTGGCTGCTTTTCGGCGGTACGAGAACGCCGGGTGCGCTGTTGAGCAAATAGCCGGACATGATATTGGGGCCGCGCACGTGTAGGCGGCCACCCTCGCTCACGCCAGCTACCGGCTCCAAATAATATTCAATCGCCGGTAATAAACGACCGACTGTGCCGGTGCGACTGGCCATCGCCGTATTCGACGCCAAGGCAGGACTGGTTTCCGTTGCGCCATAACCTTCAAAAATGCGTACACCGAATTTTTCTTCCCAGACGATACGCACTTCGTCGCGCAGTTTTTCCGCGCCGGCGAAGACGTAACGCAGACTGTTGAAATCGTAGGGGTGAGCAAAGCGCGCATAGCCGGCAAGAAATGTGCTCGTGCCGAACAGAATGGTGGCGTTGATGTCGTAAGCTATCTCGGGAATGATGCGATAGTGCAACGGAGAGGGATAGAAAAAAGTCCGCATGCCCGTTAGCAACGGCAGAATCGTTCCCGCCGTCAGGCCAAATGAATGAAACAAAGGCAGCGCATTTAAAATAATGTCTTGTGAACTGAAATCGACGCGCGAAGCGAGTTGCTGCAAATTGGCCAACAGATTGCGATGGGATAAAACAACGCCTTTTGGCGTTCCTTCTGAACCGGAAGTAAATAGCACGACAGCGGCATCTGTGGCTGTGGGCTGATTCGCTTGTCGTCGATAGAGTTGGCGTGCAACGGGTTGCGTGAGCCAGCAGCTAAGTTTCGTAACGAAGCCTAGTTGGGTGGATATGTCTTCCAAATAAATAATGCGAACATGTTCACTTAGCGCGGCAACAGTTTTTTCCAATTTCGCCGTTTGAACAAAGCGACGCGCCGTGTAGATCGTTTTAATTTTCGCGGTGTCACAAGCGGCGAGTAGACCTTGACTGCCGACGGTGAAATTCAGCATCGCCGGAACGCGACCGCGCAAATGCAGCGCAATAAATAACGTGATGTTGGCAAGGCTGCTCGGCAACAACACGCCGACATATTCGCGGCTGTCTGTTTGTTGAGCAATATGGCTGCTCAGAATGCGCGCGCGCAGCATCAATTGCCCATAGTTGAGCGGCTGCCGTTCCGGGTCTTCAACGATGACATGGTCGCGGCCGTGAATCCGATGTGCGTCGAATAATTGATTCACAATCGTTGATCGCCACTGCGACGTCGCAAACATCATTTCCGTCATGATGTCCGATAATTCTTGCCCGGCACGATTGCGACGCTCGCGCGCCGAAAGGCTTGTGTCGATTTTTAATTTTCGCGGTGGCAAGAGGGTGAGGGAAATTGCTGGAAACCAACGGATGCGTACGCGCCCGCGTAACTTTGAAAAAGGCGTGTATTGGGCGCCTTCGATACGAATCGGTAAGACAACGGCGTCGGCGCGATCAGCGATGAGTCCGGGGCCTTGATAAATTTTCATGAGTGAGCCGGTAATCGTGATCCGGCCTTCGGGAAAAATCACGGCGCGATGATCTTCACGCATATATTTGATGAGCGACTTGGTTGAGAGCGGATTGAGCGGGTCCATGGGGAACAGATCCACCAGTAAACGCGCTGCGCGGGAATACCAGCGGCGGCTCTCGCGCGTATCGATAGCGAACGTTAATTTGTCCGGCAAGAAAGTTGCGAGCAACGCAGCGTCGAGAAACGAGGTGTGATTGGCGATAATAAGCACGCGCGGTCCCGCTTGCTGATAGTGCTCAAGGCCATGGATCTGCACGCCATAACAAAATTGTAGTAGTTGGCGGATCAGTGAGCGGACCAGGGCGTAGAGTATTTGCATCGGGCACCTTGTGCGGGTTGTTGTTGCGCTTATCGACAATTGGCAAGATTTCCAAACAACTGGGGGCGAATTGTCTTCATAACCTGCAAGAATACAAATTCTCCTGGAGCTGCGCTAGGAGATGAACCTTGATTGGGTAACGCAAAATATTTCTTAGTCAACGGCGATTGCGCTGGCATGACATAATAACAAGCTATGAAATTTTTCAAGCTATTTGACGGTCGATGAATATTTCCAATACATCCATTCCAGTTCTTGTGATTATGGGGCCCACCGCGGCGGGTAAAACCGATCTGGCGGTGGCGATCGCGCGCGAGTTGCCGGTGGATATTATTAGCGTCGATTCGGCCTTAGTTTATCGCGGCATGGATATTGGGACGGCCAAGCCGCCTCCGGATGTGTTGGCCGAATTTCCTCATCGATTGATCGATATTCGCGATCCTGCCGAAGCGTATTCCGCCGCGAATTTTCGTAGCGATGCTTTGCGCGAGATTGAAGCGTCGTTTGCCGCGGGCCGGATTCCATTATTGGTCGGCGGAACGATGCTTTATTTTCGCGCACTCTTCTCTGGTTTGTCCGCATTGCCGAGTGCCGATCCAGTCGTGCGTGCGCGCTTGGATGCGGAGGCTGTTAGTTTGGGGTGGGCGGCGATGCACGAGCGGCTGACGGCGGTTGATCCAATCGCGGGACAAAAAATCCATCGCAACGATCCGCAGCGGATTCAGCGAGCGCTCGAGGTTTACGAAATATCCGGCGTACCGTGGAGCGAATTGTGCGCCGCGCCTCCGCCGTTGGAATTTCCTTACCGAATATCGTCGGTCATCATTGCGCCGAACGATCGTGGGGTGTTGCATGATCGCATTGCGCAGCGTTTTGACGCCATGTTGGCGCAGGGATTTATCGATGAGGTGGAGAAGCTAAGGGCGCGCGGTGATCTGCATCTTGGTTTACCCGCACTGCGTGCTGTGGGATACAGGCAAGCGTGGCAGTATTTGGACGGACACTGTGATTTCACCACGATGTGTTATCGTGCCGTCGCTGCGACACGGCAGCTCGCTAAGCGGCAATTGACTTGGTTGCGGCGCGATTGGGGTGCGCAGTGGTTCGACGGCAGTGGCGAAGAACTTGTGCAGCAAGTCTTGAAATCCTTTGCTGTAAACATCAAGTAGTGTTTTCTAATGAGCGCGGTCGGCGAATACCACGGATTTGTAGTCGAAGCAATATGCCTTGGTGTGGCGACAATGCGCGGCGAATTGTGTTCGGCGTTGCGCGTTCTTGTTCTTTTCGTCCGTCGTACAGGTGAAGCTTGTGCTATGATTGTTATAGCGGGTTACGGCAGGTTATTTGGCGTGCGCAGTTGCCGAAGTTGGTAATGCGTCGCGCCCTGAGGAGCGAAGATTTTTGTTGTGAGATCGATCCGCTATGGAAGCCGTCTCACTGTGTTAGTCAGCGCTTCTTGGTATAACAGAACAAGAATTTCGATTTAATAATAAGGAGAAAGACCATGTCAAAAGGGCATAGCCTACAAGACCCTTTTTTGAATGCATTGCGGAAAGAACGTGTGCCGGTCTCGATATATTTAGTGAACGGAATTAAATTGCAGGGACAGATTGAATCGTTTGATCAGTTCGTTGTGTTGTTGAAAAACAGCGTCAGCCAAATGGTCTATAAACATGCCATATCAACGGTGGTTCCAGCTCGCAATGTCAAGATGGCGAGCGAGGACGACGCGCCTCCTCCAAGTGCGACCAAATAATTCTTCTCATAGCGTAGGTCATCGTGCAGCTATTTGAGCGTCCCCGTAAGGGGGAGCGTGCCGTTCTTGTTGCCTATTTACCCCCCTCGATCGACGTTGAAGAAACTCTGATCGAATTTCGCGATCTTGCCGTTTCGGCGGGTGCAGATGTTCTGCACATGATTCCGGCCAAGCGCCGGGAGCCGGATGCGACATTTCTCATCGGTCGCGGCAAGCTGCAAGAAATCAAAGAAATCGTGCAGCGCGATTGTGCTGAAGTGGTGATTTTCAGTCATCCGTTGGCGCCGGCCCAAGAGCGCAATCTCGAGCGCGAACTGCAATGCCGCGTGATCGATCGCACGGGCCTCATTCTCGATATTTTCGCGCAGCGCGCTCGCTCCTTTGAAGGGAAGCTCCAGGTCGAGTTGGCGCAGTTGCGACATTTGTCGACGCGTTTAATTCGCGGCTGGACTCACCTTGAAAGGCAGAAGGGCGGGATCGGTCTGCGTGGTCCAGGTGAAACGCAGCTCGAGACAGATCGTCGCTTGATTGGCGAACGCATCAAGCAGCTGAAAAAGCGCTTGGAAAAAGTTTCCCGCCATCGACATGAGCAGCGTAAACGTCGCGTGCGTTCAACGCTCATGGCCGTTTCTGTTGTCGGTTACACCAATGCGGGCAAGTCGACGCTTTTTAATAAGCTGACTGGCGCGCAAGTTTATGCCGCTGATCAGTTGTTCGCGACGCTTGATCCTACTTTGCGGCGTGTGGAGCTGCCGGGCGCGGCGCCCGTGATTCTTGCCGACACCGTGGGCTTTATCCGCGATTTACCGCACAGCTTGGTGGCGGCGTTCCGCGCCACGTTGGAAGAAACCATCGAAGCGGATTTGTTGCTTCATGTGATTGACGGTCACGATGAAAACTCCCAAGAACGCATCGATCAGGTCAACGCGGTGCTTGCGGAGATTGGCGCGGATCAGGTGCCGCAGCTCCTTGTCATCAATAAAATAGATTTAATTCCGGGTCGAGAGCCGCGTTTGGAACATAATATTGACCAGCTGCCAACGCGCGTTTGGGTGTCGGCCGTAACGGGCGCCGGCATGGAGCTGTTGCTCGTCGCCCTTGGTGAGCTGAGTCGCGCGTATTCCCAGACTCTTGAGAGTGGCGATGGCGATCGAACGACGCCGCTACTAAGTGGGCGTGAGAATTTCATTGTTCATTTAGCGCCGAAAGCGGGGCGCTTGCACGCGCTGCTATGCCAGCACAAAGTCGTTAGCAACGAGGTGGCCGCGGAAGATGGTGGTTGGTTGCTCACGTTGAAGCAGTTGCCGCCTTCGCTTGTTGAGCTATTGGAACGTGCGATTGAGTTGGGTGAGGCTGAGCTGCCGGACTGAGGGGGAAGACGTGCGGCGCGCGCGGCAATTGCTCTTTGATGAATGGCGTTGCGTGCTTTACTGAGTAAGTAACGTTCGGTTTTACGGCGGGAATGGCGCGGAAAAATTGTGTGTTTCGCGATGGTTTTTTGTAACTCTTTTTCAACAGACTTGCAGCATGCATAGGTCAGACCCTAAAATCGCGGTACACTTTACGTCGAGTGCGGCGCGCAACACGCGTTACCCCTCAAGATAGTGCACGTTGGATAACGATAAATATTGTGTGCACTCTTATTTTCTCTGCGACCAAGAACGGAGCACGGAATGGCATGGAATGAACCAGGCGGTTCGAAGGATAACGATCCTTGGGGCAAGTCCACTAACAATCAAAATCCACCTGATTTGGATGAAATCGTTCGCAAACTGCAAGACAAAGTGACGGCTTTGTTTGGTGGTCGCCGCGATAAAACAGGCGGCCCGCAAGGCGGCGGCAGCGGATCGGGAGCGGGCTTGCCCAGCTCGTTGATCGTGATCGCCGTTGTCTTGGGCATTGGCGTTTGGCTTGCGATGGGTGCTTACGTGGTCGCTCCCGCCGAGCGCGGCGTGGTGACGCGTTTCGGTGCCGTTCAAGAAAGCGCAATGCCCGGGTTGCATTGGAATTGGCCGAGCCCGATTGGCCGGGTCGAAAAGGTCAATGTTGACGAGATCCGTACCTTGGAGATCGGCTACCGTAGCGCGGCGCGTGGCCAGAAAACTTCACTGGCCAAGCCCGACGAAGCGTTGATGTTGACGCGCGATGAAAACATCGTCGATATCAAATTCGCGGTGCAATACCGAATCAAAGACGCACAGGAATACCTCTACAAAGTCAGCGACCCCGAAGATACCTTGCAGCAAGTTATCGAAAGTGCGGTGCGCGAAGTGGTTGGCAAAAGCGACATGGACTTTGTCTTGACGGAAGGTCGCAGCGAAATTACTGCGCGTGTATCGACCATTTCGCAGGAAACGCTCAATAGCTACAACACGGGTTTGTTGATCACTGGCATCAATATGCAAAATGCGCAGCCGCCCGAGCAGGTGCAAGAGTCTTTTCATGACGCCGTCCGTGCGCGTGAAGATGAGCAGCGGCTGAAGAACGACGCTGAGGCCTATGCCAACGACGTCATTCCGAAAGCCCGTGGTGCCTCAGCGCGACAAGTTGAAGAAGCCAACGCTTACAAAGAAAAAGTTGTTGCTCAAGCGCAAGGGGACGCCGATCGGTTTAAGGCAATCCTTGAGCAATATCGCAAGGCGCCCGAGGTAACGCGCCAGCGTATGTATATGGATACGATGGAAGATGTTCTCGCCGGCAATAGCAAGGTCATTGTGGACGTGAAGCGGGATGGCAACTTGCTCGTGTTGCCCCTCGACAAGTTGAAGTTCGGCGCGACGGCAGCGTTGGGTGCGTCCTCGGATGGTTCGGCGGCGCCGGAAGTTGCGTCGGCGCCAGCCGCGAGCGTGGATGAGAAGGATGATCGCAGCACAGGACGAGACCCGTTGCGCAGCAGGGAGAGACGTTAATGAATCAGGGTAAACTGCTGTTTGGTGCCATCGGGTTGGTGGTGCTCATAATGATGTTTTCGGTGTCAGTGTTTACTGTTCGCCAAAACGAGCGCGCCTTGGTGCTGCGGCTTGGCCAGATTCGGGCCACCGATTATGCTCCTGGCATCCATCTGAAATTGCCTATATTCGACACGGTGCGGCTTTTTGATGCGCGGATTATCACGATGGACGCCGAGCGTGAGCGTTACCTCACGGCGGAAAAGAAAAACGTCGTGGTCGACGCGTTTGCCAAGTGGCGCATTGCCAACGTGCCGATGTATTTCACATCAATGGGCGGCGACATCAACCGGGCCAATAGTCGTATTGCGCAAATTCTAAAGCAGGAGCTGCGTAGCCAGTTCGGTAAGCGGTCCATCCAAGAAGTGGTGTCGGGTGAACGCGATCAAGTGATGGGTTTGCTTACGACTAATACGGCGCAGCAGGTCAAAGATTTTGGCATTGAAGTTGTTGATGTGCGCATCAAGCGCGTTGACTTGCCAGAGGAAGTGAGTGGCGCTGTGTACCAGCGCATGGAAGCCGAGCGGACTCGTGTAGCGAAAGATCTGCGCTCCCGCGGTGCGGAAGCGGCTGAAAGAATTCGCGCCGACGCTGATCGTCAGCGGACCGTTCTGTTGGCAGAGGCGTATGGTCAGGGCGAGCGGCTGCGCGGTGAGGGCGATGCCAAAGCGTCCGAGATTTATGCGCAGGCTTATCAGCAGGATGCCGAGTTCTACGATTTTTATCGCAGCATGACTTCCTATAAAAAAGCGTTCAGAGATAAGAATGGACTACTGGTGTTGCAGCCGGATACGCCATTTTTCAAATATTTTGATGGCGTCAACAAGTCACAGAAACAGTAACCGCGCGGAAAACTAGAACGTCTCTGGGCTTCAACGCGTAGGTGAAGCAACGACTATGCTCGCGCGAGGTATAGTTTGCGGCAGACGCGAACAGATGGGTTGGAAGGGGACGCGGTGTTGCTCTGGGATGAAATGTGGGTTGCGATGGCCCTGATGCTTGTTTTCGAGGGTATAATACCTTTTCTTAGTCCCAGCACCCTGCGTCGCGCGTTAGAGTTGGTGGCTCAAGTTGACGACCGCACCCTGCGCGTTTCCGGTTTGGTGAGCATGGTAGTGGGCGTGTTGATTCTATACCTCGCGCGGTCATAGATTGCGCTTTTTAGGGAATGCGAATGCGCCTCGTATTTGGACGCTCTGATTGAAAAAAAGCGCAGGTGTAGTTGCGCTACATCG
>Ga0315270_10002053_pt1 | contig 10681 bp, 6 predicted proteins | sample C1_bottom_MG_FD_204932 | JGI IMG/M metagenome (GOLD analysis project Ga0315270, IMG submission 204932) | Sediment microbial communities from Yellowstone Lake, YNP, Wyoming, USA - C1_bottom | ecosystem: Environmental > Aquatic > Freshwater > Lake > Sediment | place: USA: Wyoming | collected... | reverse complement strand
CTTCATCACCACCGGATAAACGAACTCCCGATATGGCCAAGCAATCACATTCAGCACCACGGTCGTGGTGTATTTCGACCGCTCAACAACAATGAATCCGAGCTCAATACGGCCGTCTTTGGTACGGACCGAGTTACAAATTGCCGTACGCACATCCGGAACCATGTCGCACAATACGCGATAGCTCATTTCATATAGCGCGAGCCTACTTGGCCGTTCGGCAATTTCCAACATTTCTACTCCCCGACCATCTATTCATGTGGCTTCAAGTCTAACAAAGAACTTGCGCGCGGGGAAAGGCGACAACCTTAGGAACCCGTCCCCCAATCCTTCATACGTGCCCGCAAGCGAATCATGGCTTGACTCAGTAATTGGCTGATTCGCGATTCGCTCACACCCAGTACTGAACCAATCTCACGCAAATTCAGTTCCGAATCGTAGTACAAGGTCACAACTATTTTCTCACGCTCAGGCAAGCCCCCAATAGATTCGAGCAGTTTGGCGCGGAAACGTTCGTCCTGAATGTCTTCATACGGGCTCGGCGAATGCTCGCTCATGCCGTTGGCCAAGGCTTCTTCATCCACACCTAGGTCATCGAAGCCGAACATTCGGGCCGTTGATGAATCCTGCAGAATCTTGTAGTAGTCGTCCAGGCTGATGCCCATGCCCTTGGCAATCTCATCGTCGCGCGCATCGCGCCCTTCCCGCGCTTCAATTCCGCGCACAACCTCAGCCATTTCCCTGGCCTTGCGGTGCACCGATTTGGGCGCCCAATCGTTGCGCCTGAGTTCGTCCAACATAGCGCCACGAATGCGAATTCCGGCGTAGGTTTCAAAACTCGCACCGAGCTCCGACTTGTAGTTGCGGGAGGCCTCCAGCAGGCCCACCATGCCTGCCTGAATGAGATCATCCACCAACACCGACGCGGGTAAACGCGCCATTAAGTGATAGGCGATGCGCTTGACCAGCGGCGCATACTTGATGATAACCTGGTCCGCTTCCTGGTTACTGACGATCGATTGGTACGACTTAGATCCCATTCAAGAAACCGCCACCGGCACTAGCCAGACAAATTGAGACACGCGTTTTACTCATGTCACTGGTGTCGACCTAATTGGCGGAAATCTTTAACCAGGCGGGACGCGCCAATTAACTAAAAGCTCCGGAGGGCACTAAAGCCGATCAGGACGGGAAATCTCGGGGCACAAAAAAGCCCGGCGGCCATCATCTGGCTGCCGGGCTCTTTTGACCTCCGGTCGCTGGTTAAACGAGAACTACGCTGCTGGCTTGTGGGCCATCGAAACCTTGTTTCTCGGAGTAACGCACCTCCGTGCCGATTTCCAAACTGTCCAAATCGCCGTCCACCATACTATTGGTGGAAAAATAGACTTCGCGACCATCGTCCGTTTCCAGAAAACCGTAACCCAGCACCGGGGACACACTGGTAACCCGACCGGTCGGCACCGCGACGTGTTTCTTCACCTCTCCTTTACGACGGCGACTGAAGTTTGTTAATTGTTTACGTGCGGCGTCAAACGCATCACGAATTGCTACGTATAAATCCTCGTTCGGCTCACGCCGGACCACTAGCTCGGACCCAGGGACCGTAATGTCGAGACGAACGTTATACAACATGCCGTGTGACTTATGACGATGCGGTGCTTCCACCATCACTCTACAGCTCATCACTTGGCTACAAAAGGTTTCGAGTTTTTCCGCCTTTTGTTTAATCGTCTCCATTGCGGCATCAGAAAGGGATAAATTACGCGAGCTAATCTGCAAGGGTATCTTCACAGCCGAACCTCCATCTACCTGGTCAGCAAGAACATGACCGACAATGGTGCACACCCTAAACGCGAGGAGGAAATGGTTCGCCCAACTCAAAGATGGCCAGCGAAACCATTGTATTTACACATCAGTTAGCGGACAATATTTCCGCCTTGAATCAGCTCTTGCCTTTCGTGGTTCGTTCCATGCGCCCAGTTCGACAAGCTACTGCCACCAACTGCCCTGCCCCACGCCACCACGACGGACGTGAAATGGGAACGCAAGAAAAACAGCGCCCAAACGCCGCGCGCTCTTTCCCGCGATCCACGCAACCAATGTAGGCCCAGCGCCGCCCACAAAACAAATTCGAATCTTCTATGAGCGGCCATTAGTTTTATTGCTAATGCGCGCTACCCGAACAAAGTGCCTGTGAATTTGTCAGAACATATAGAGCCTCCACACCCGTTAGCCAACCTGAAATTAATTCGCGTCATATAACCGTCATTCAAACTGCAGGGCGCTAGTGTGCTGTGGCAATGGCGCGAACGAGCCGATCTTCAGTTCCAGAAGCTATAAAAAGTCCGCACTGGCAGGACACGGAACAGACTGGCGTGGATATTGCTCAAAAAAGTTAGCAAGGCAGCAGATGTTGACCACAACATCAGAGAATTTTTGGGACACTCGGTGGATACCGATACGGAGGTACGCATAATGAGCATTTTCGGACATTATCAGCAGCGATTTGAGCGCTCCAAGGAAGAAGATTATTCTATCCAAGAGTATCTCGAAATCTGCAAGAAAGAGCCGAGCGCCTATGCGAGCGCTTCCGAGCGCATGCTAATGGCCATCGGCGAACCCGAGCTATTGGACACACGCAACGACCCTCGACTCTCGCGCATTTTCTCTAACAGGGTAATCAAGATTTACCCTGCCTTCAAAGAATTTTACGGGATGGAAGAAACGATTGAACAAATCGTTGCTTATTTCCGCCATGCCGCTCAAGGACTGGAAGAAAAGAAACAAATTCTCTATCTGCTCGGCCCCGTGGGTGGTGGTAAATCTTCGCTCGCTGAGAAACTGAAATCCTTGATGGAAAATCAGCCCATCTACGCGCTCAAAGGATCGCCAGTTAACGAGTCCCCTCTCGCGCTTTTCTCGCAAGACGAAGACGCGAAAATCTTGGAGGAAGACTACGGCATTCCGACGCGCTACATAAATAGCATTATGTCGCCCTGGGCGGTTAAACGCTTGCATGAGTTCAACGGTGACATCACCAAATTCCGCGTTGTAAAACTTCACCCTTCAGTTCTCCGCCAAACGGCGATTGCCAAAACCGAACCGGGTGACGAGAACAACCAAGACATTTCATCGCTGGTCGGCAAGGTCGACATTCGCAAGCTCGAAAAATATGCCCAAGACGATCCGGATGCCTACAGCTATTCGGGTGGCCTGTGCCTAGCCAATCAAGGCTTGCTCGAATTCGTCGAAATGTTCAAAGCGCCCATCAAGGTTTTGCATCCACTGTTGACTGCCACGCAGGAAGGCAATTACAAGGGAACGGAAGGATTTTCGGCCATTCCATTTAGCGGCATCATTCTGGCCCATTCCAATGAATCAGAGTGGGTCACCTTCAAGAATAACAAGAACAATGAAGCATTCTTGGATCGCATCTACATCGTCAAGGTACCTTACTGCCTACGCGTATCCGACGAAGTGAAGATTTACAAAAAACTGCTGCGGAATAGTGCATTGGCGGAAGCAGCCTGTGCCCCAGACACACTGAAAATGATGGCGCAATTTGCCGCCCTCTCACGCCTGAAAGAGCCCGAAAACTCTAACGTTTTCTCCAAAATGCGCGTTTACGATGGCGAAAACTTGAAGGACACCGATCCTAACGCCAAGTCGTACCAGGAATATCGGGACTTTGCCGGCGTCGATGAGGGAATGACAGGTTTATCGACCCGCTTTGCCTTTAAGATTATTTCCCGCGTATTCAACTTCGACAACACCGAAGTGGCCGCGAATCCAGTGCACCTTCTTTATGTGCTTGAGCAACAGATTGAACAGGAACAATTTCCACCCGAAGTGGAGGAAAAGTATCTTTCCTACATCAAAGGTTATTTGGTCCCGCAATATGTTGAATTCATTGGCAAGGAAATCCAAACGGCTTACCTTGAATCCTATTCGGAATACGGTCAAAACATTTTCGATCGTTACGTCACCTATGCCGACTATTGGATTCAAGACGAGGAATACCGCGACACCGACACCGGCGAGGCATTCAACCGTGGCGCGTTGAACAACGAGTTGGAAAAGATCGAAAAACCAGCAGGAATCAGCAATCCCAAAGATTTCCGCAACGAAATTGTTAACTTCGTGCTGCGTGCGCGGGCTAGCAACAATGGCAAGAATCCGAAATGGACAACGTACGAGAAGTTGCGCAACGTTATCGAGAAGAAGATGTTCTCCAACACCGAAGAATTGCTACCGGTAGTCTCGTTTAACGTCAAGTCATCGGCCGATGATAAGAAGAAGCACGAGGATTTCTTGAACCGAATGATGGATAAAGGGTACACCGGCAAACAAGTGCGCTTGTTATGTGACTGGTACTTGCGCGTCCGCAAATCGTCGTAATTAAGGAGAGCGGATTTGTCACTCATCGTTGACAAACGACCCAACAGTAAGAATAAAAGCGCTGTCAATCGGCAGCGCTTTATTCACCGATTCAAGGCGCAAATTAAGAAGGCCGTTTCCGACGCCGTTGCAGGTCGTAGCATTACCGACATTGAAGACGGCGAAAACATATCTATCCCGACCAAGGACATCGCCGAACCCAGCATTCACCACGGGTCTGGCGGCCATCGAGACATAGTTCAGCCCGGCAACAAGGAATTTATTCCCGGTGACCGTATCCCACGCCCCAGTGGCGGCCAAGGCGGCCGTGGCAACAAAGCGTCCAACTCCGGCGAGGGTATGGATGACTTTGTTTTCACGCTCAGCAAAGAAGAATTCATGGATTTCTTCTTTGATGATCTGGCCTTGCCCAACATGATCAAGCGGCAGCTTGCCACCGTTTATGAAAATAAGACGGTACGTGCCGGCTTCACATCCAGCGGCATGCCGACTAACATCAACATCGTCCGCTCGTTACGCGGTGCTCACGCCCGCCGCATTGCCGTCGGGGGGCCATTTCGCGCACGTTTACGCGAAGCGGAAGAGGAACTGGCGCTCCTGCTTGAAACATCGGTGGCCACTGCTCCGCGTGCCGTTGAATTGCAGGAAGAAATTGAAGTTCTCAGGCGAAAAATAGGTGCGATCCCGTTCATCGATACCTTTGATTTACGTTACAACAATCGCGTCACGCAACCCAAACCGACTACGCAGGCTGTCATGTTTTGCGTGATGGACGTTTCAGGCTCTATGGATCAAGCCAAAAAGGATATGGCGAAGCGGTTTTTTATACTGCTTTACCTGTTCCTGACACGAAACTACGAGCGCATTGAACTCGTGTTTATTTGCCATCATACCGTGGCCCGTGAAGTGGACGAAGAAGAGTTCTTCCACTCTCGGGAAACAGGTGGCACGGTGGTGTCGAGCGCGCTCGAGCTCACACAAGAAATCATCATGGCGCGATTCCCCACCAGCGCCTGGAACATCTACGTCGCCCAGGCCTCTGACGGGGACAATTGGCACGACGACTCGCCACGCTGCAAAGAGATATTGCGCGATAAAATCATGCCGCTTGTGCAACATTTTGCCTATGTAGAGATTACCCCAGACGAACACCAGAGCCTGTGGCACGAATACGAGCACGTGTTATCGGCTTGGAGCAATTTCGCGATGCAGCGCATTGTGACCCCGGCTGATATCTACCCGGTCTTTAGGGAATTGTTCAAGAAACAGCCTGCAGGAGCAAAGTAACGCCATGGCGAACACCCCTCTGTCCACCGGATCGGAATGGACCTTCGAATTACTGGAAATTTACGACAAGGCCATTGCCAAAATTGCAGCCGAGTATCGGCTGAGCACCTACCCCAACCAGATCGAAATCATCACCGCTGAACAAATGATGGACGCCTATTCGTCGGTAGGCATGCCGGTCGGCTATAACCACTGGTCGTTCGGCAAGCAATTTATCGATACGGAAAAAAGGTACAAACGCGGCGAGATGGGATTGGCCTATGAAATTGTCATCAATTCCAACCCCTGCATCGCCTATTTAATGGAAGAAAACACGATGACCATGCAAGCGCTGGTCATCGCCCACGCCAGTTATGGCCACAATTCATTTTTCAAAAACAACTATCTATTCACACAATGGACAGCGGCCGACGCCATTATTGATTATTTGGTGTTCGCGCGAAATTATGTTGCCGAATGTGAGAAACGCTACGGTGTTGAAGCCGTAGAGCAAATCTTGGATTCCTGCCACGCACTGATGAATTATGGGGTGGACAGGTACAAGCGGCCGCAAGAGCTTACTTTACGCAAAGAGCAAGAGCGTCAGCAGGAACGCGAAGCGTACCTGCAATCGCAAATTAACGAATTGTGGCGCACGATTCCAGGCTATGGGGTAGAAGACAAGGCCGAAGGGAGCCGTCGCTTCCCGTCGGAGCCGCAAGAAAATATTCTGTATTTCGTTGAAAAGAATGCACCACTGCTCGAACCCTGGCAGCGCGAACTAGTACGTATTGTCCGCAAAATTGCCCAATACTTCTACCCGCAACGGCAAACCAAGGTGATGAATGAGGGCTGGGCTACGTTTTGGCACTACACCCTGCTAAACCGACTTTACACCGACGGACTTGTTACCGATGGCTTCATGATGGAATTTTTGCAGTCGCACACCAACGTTGTGGCTCAGCCAGCCTTCGACAGCAAGTATTTCAGCGGCATCAATCCGTACGCGCTCGGCTTTACGATGATGAGTGATATTCGACGCATTTGCGAAAGCCCAACTGACGAAGACCGGCGCTGGTTCCCCCATTTGGCCGACACCGATTGGGTGACCTCGCTTGATTTCGCGATGCGTAATTTTAAAGACGAGAGTTTTATTGCCCAATACCTCTCGCCAAAGGTCATTCGGGATTTCAAACTTTTTGCCGTCACCGACGACGACAAAGACAGCCACGTGCAGATCGCGGCGATCCATAATGACGAAGGCTATCAACGCATTCGGCAGTTACTGGCCGAACAGTATAATTTGGGCAGCAGTGAGCCCAATATTCAGGTCTACAACGTCAACCGTCGCGGCGATCGCTCCTTGACCTTGCGCCACTATCAGTACAATCGTCGCCCACTGACAAAGGAATCGCTACAGGAAGTTATGAAACACCTGGCTCGGCTTTGGGGGTTTACGGTCCGCATTGAGACAGTGGGCGAAGACGACCGGGTCGAATTGACGCACGAGTGTCGCTCGGCTGCCTGATATGGCGCGCGAGCACGCTAACATTAATGTTCTCGCAGTTTGAGGATGTTAACCGTCGGCAGCCAGGGACGGCCGCCGACGAGCGTAAAAGGGCGCATTTATGGCGTATTGTCGTCCTCGAACAGCGAGAACATTCGGGAAGTTTGATTTTAGTTAGCGTGCCGCGTCCGCCACGTACGAGTGGTGAAACCCGGTAATTTTGATCTGCCCATCGATCTTCTCGAAATCGATATCGATCGTCCCCGAAAAATTCTTGGTATCGGCACTCCCTTTTCGCACTACGCTCACTTTGAAGTCGCCTTTAGCGCTGGCCGAATTGGCGCCTCGCACCCAGCGTAATCGTTTTAACTCCATGGCACGGGATTCGGTGCCGGCAAAGAGTTCGCGATAGTCATTCTCGATTCCCGCTTTGTCCTGCCGATCATTCGTCGATGCATTGGCCCCGAACACCGCCATAAATCGGTTTAAGTCGCCCGATTCGTAGGCGGACGTCAATGTGTTGAGGGTTTGGCGCAAGTCGCGCTCGGAGAGTGTTGCGCTAACAGGGGCGCTCTCCACCGGCGCTTCCGCAACGCCCGTATCGCTCGACGTGGTAGTGCTACTACCGGCTGAGGACTGCGATTCCGTCGATTTGCGTTTTGACTTGCTTGGTCTTGCTTCGGTATCGATTGGCGCCGGCTCAATGGCCGGGGCAACTAATGCCGGTTTGGCTTGAGCGTCAGGCACAGCATTGCTCGCTGTTGTACCGTCTGTAGTCGTGGCAACTACGTTTTCCACCGTGACTTCCGGTTCGACGGGAGCCGAAGGTGGCGCGCTGGGTTCGAGCGTCGGCTCCGCGACCGGTGACAACGCAACCGTCTCACCCGGCTTTCCACCCGAAAAAACGTCGGCGATACGCCCGCCAATATTGGTTTGCGTCAAGGCGACCGCGATGGCAACGAGCAGAACGGCCAAGCCCAAATACAGTACGCGCAGTCTGCGCTTCTGGCTTACTTTGGGCACAGCAAACGAAACTGGATCACTCGACTTGACCGGCTCCGGCTCCAGCATCCGACGGGATTCAGGCTCGGCCCGCAAAGCAGGCAACGGCTTCCCTTCAGGCTTTGGCCGCGGCGTGTCCTGATCCACTAAAGCGGTAACCATCGTGTCAGACATCCGCGAGCCGGAAGGCCCGCCGCGTTTCTCGTAGGTCGCCAGGAATTCGTCATACGACGCGCGTTTTTTCGGATCGCGCAGCGTTGCATACGCCTGGTTAATGCGCCGGGCGTAGATTTCGTTCCACTGGGTTGGATCTTTTTCTTGGTCCGGCTGGAATAGCCTGAACAAATATTTGTAATGGCGTTTGGCCAAGTCGATATCCGCATCGCGCGGAATGCCCAAACGGCGGTAATAGTCGGCTGTTCCAGACAGTAATACATTCTTGACGTAATCACGGACGGCCGCCCGAACCTCAGCGATTGACGCCCCACCAAACCGCTCCGTCAACAAGTGGTTGGAAAGCTCAAGCTTGCCGACAGCCAAGCGCAACACTTCAGTCAGGCCACTGGGCAATGGCGCCTTCGGGTCCGACATTCTTGGATACTTGCTCGGGGTCTTGCCGTATTGGAAACAGGCTACCAGGGTCTCCAACTCCGGCAAACTCGCCTCGGCCATCAAGGGCATGCTGGACAATTCTGGTGCCCGGCTCGACATCTGATCGTCAAGCGTGACGGAGACCGACGGGGTCTCGGCCATTGCAAATGCTGACTGGGCCGACGGCTTCGCCGTTGGCCGTGCAACGGTTTCAGGCACTACGCGAGCCCCGGGTTCAATCGACTTGTGCGGCGAGGACGCTATTGCCGTCGGCTCGGCGGAAGCGACTGTCGCTGCCGGCACCGATTCACCTGTAGGCGCCGCATCGCCCAAGTCCCCTGCATCAATCCCAAACGACGACACTTCATTGAGCAACTCGTGGGCAACCGTATTTACCGTTTGATCGGTAATCTCGTGCAGGCCCTCGAGGGAGCTGTACAGCATGAGGCGATCGCAAAACGTATTGATTCGGCGTGGCACGCCTTTTGAGATACCGAAGATGCGCACAAAGGCTTGTTCAGTGAAGGCCGGATCGCCCTTCCAACCGACAAAACGCAAACGATGCTCGATATACTCTCGCGTTTCCGTTACATCAAGCGGTACTAGATGACACGAGGCCACAACGCGTTGCCGTAACTGCTCCATCCGGTCGGACTGGAGCGTGTCGCGGAACTGTTCCTGACCCATCAAGAAGATTTGGACTAGCGGATGATTGCCCACATGAAAATTGGACAACATGCGCAGCTCTTCAACCGTTGTGGCCGGCAGGTTCTGTGACTCGTCAACCAGCAATAAGGCATGGTAGCCCGCGCGAAAGCGACCGATGAAAAAGGATTCTAGGCTCTTTAGCAGTGTTGATTTGGACACGCCATCGTGCGCTAAACCAAAGGAGGCGGCGGTAAGACGAAGCATGTCGTCGCTTTCAAGGTGAGTCGTATTGATTTCCGATACAACGACCTTTTCCTTACCCAATTCCTTGAGCAAAGCCCGTGCAAGCGTGGTTTTTCCGGTTCCGGGCGCACCGGTAATGACGACAAACCCTTCTTTCTGGGTGATGCCGTAGCGAAGGTAAGCCAGCGCTTTGGTGTGCCCCTTGCTCCCGAAAAAGAATTCAGGATCGGGACTCAACCGAAATGGCGCACCGGTCAGCCCATAGAAACTTTCGTACACCTAATTCCCCTAGTCTTAGCCAGCACTTCAAACAACCCCGGACTTCCGCCAAGTCCGAAACTCATCGTGGCGCTATGTATAGCGGCCTCACCCTCCAACCTCTTTACGGGCCAGGCGCATCCGCTGTGGGGCTGCTTTTTTCCGGCGTCGGCAACTCCACGGGCTCGGCTTTATGGGCATTGAGTTCGGCGAAATTTCCTAGATATTCAATCTTTGCATTCTCGACCAGCTTTTTGACTTCTCCAAGCAGGAAGGTCTGCCGTCGGTTGGCTAGCAAATATTGCTGCGCGGCTAGGTTAATTTTGTCAGCCGAAATCGGTTGAGGCTGAACCGCCACCAATTGCGCAATGCTGATACGGTCTTTCCCCGTTGGCGTCAACACAATATCGCCCACATGCATTTGGTGTATCGACTTGACCTTGTCCAACGGAATTTGTTCCGAACTTTTCGCAATACGTCCACCTTGCAGACCTGTATTAAGGGACTGCAGCCATTTCGCAATCTCCATTAATGGCGGCTTTGTCGCCGCTCTGCGTTCGAGCTCCTTAATGTCGAGATTTTTCGCCGTCGCGATCAATTCATCGAACTGGAAAACGCGGCGATCCTCGAACAGTTCGAGGTAGTCCTTGTGTAGCGTTTCCGCTTCTTGAGTGGTCGGAGCCGGCACCGTTGCCGCCGCTTTTTCCAAATAGGCTTGGGCTAGCACGCGCCGCCGGGCACTGTCGAGAGCGAGCGCAACGGTGG
>Ga0315270_10002052_pt1 | contig 10683 bp, 6 predicted proteins | sample C1_bottom_MG_FD_204932 | JGI IMG/M metagenome (GOLD analysis project Ga0315270, IMG submission 204932) | Sediment microbial communities from Yellowstone Lake, YNP, Wyoming, USA - C1_bottom | ecosystem: Environmental > Aquatic > Freshwater > Lake > Sediment | place: USA: Wyoming | collected... | reverse complement strand
GGGTCCTGTCCGAGGCGTTTCCATCCGTCCTCGGCTGAGCTTCGTGTGTGCTGCCTGCGGGCGGAATGGAAAGCGTCTCGGCCACCCGAGGCCTCCGTGCACCGACTCGGAATCGCGTACTCGTATCTAGACCGTCTTCGTGACCTTCTGCAGTCCGCGCGGGCGATCCGGATCGAAGCCCCGCGCGCGGCTCAACGCCAGCGCGAGCCGCTGGCCCGGCACGATTGCCGCCATCGGCGACAGCCACTCCGGCATGTCCTCGGCCAGCGCGATGGGCGACGCCGCCAGCGCCAGCGAGGCGCGCTGGTTCGACAGCACGACGGGCCGGGCGCCGCGCGCCACGATGGTGCGCAGCAGGTCCTCGACTTCGGCGCTCACCGCGCCGGTGACGTTCACCACAATCGCGGCGAACCCGGTGTCGATGAGCGCGATCGGGCCGTGCTGGAAGTCTGCCGACGAATAGGGCTCGACGGCGACGTACGCCAGTTCCTTGGCCTTCAGCGCGATCTCGAACGCGGTCGCGAAGTTGAAGCCGCGGCCGAGGACAACGCCGTGGCCGGCGCTTTTCAGCGTCTCGGCCGCGGCCACGATCGCCCCGTCCTCGATGGCGAGCGCGGCCGCCACGAACTCGGGCGCGCGCTGCAGTTCGCGCTGCCAGGCAGCCTCGCCCGCCAGCGCGGTCGACAGCATGGCCAGCGCCGTCAACTGCGCCGTGTACGTCTTGGTCGCCGCGATGCTCCGCTCCTGCCCGGCCCGCAGGAGGATCGTGTGGTCGGCCACGCGCGTCAGCGGCGATCCCGCCACGTTCGTAATCGCCAGCGTCGGGCAGCCCTGCCGCCGCCCCTCCTCGACGACCGCCACCAGGTCCGGCGACTCGCCCGACTGCGACACGCCCACAACCAGCGCACCGGACATCTGCGGCGGGGCCTGGTAGCGCGTGAAGAGCGACGGCGTGGCCAGGGTCACGGTGAGACGGTTGTGCGCGCCGAACAGGTACTGCGCGTAGCGCGCGGCGTTGTCCGACGACCCGCGGGCGGCCATCACCACGTGGTGCACGCCCCTGGCGCGAATCCCGGCGGCAATGGCCTCGACGCCCGCCGCGCCCTCCCGCAGCAGGCGCGCGATGACGTCCGGCTGTTCGGCGATTTCGGACCGCAATACCGACTCGCTCACGACGTGCTCCTGTCCTGTCGTCCGGCCCCTGACGATGGTCCGTGCGTCCGTCTTCTTCCTACTGTTTCCCGACCACGATCAGCGCGTCACTGACCCGCCGCGGCCCGGTCGCGTCCGAGGGCCGGTTCACCACCTTCCCCTTCACCACCATCGTCGTGGACCCGCCGCCGTCGAGGTTGAGCGCCGCGGTGAGACTCAGCTGCGTCGCGAGCCGCAGCAGTTCGGCGAAGGTCATGCCCGCGCTCACGCCGGGGTTGCGGCCGTCCACGGTGACGAGCCAGATCGAGTTGCCGCGGCCCGTGCCGATCATCGTCCGCGGGTGCCGCTCGGTGTCGAACCCCGCGCGCAGCTGCTCGTCGGTCCAGTCCGCCGCCGGCCGGCCGTTGAGCATCAGCAGGCCCGCGCCGCCGATGATGTCTTGCGCGCCGGCCCACTGCGCGGGCGTCGTGCCGAGCCGCGTCGTGAAGCGCCGCTCGAGGGTGACCGCCTGGCCGCGATCGAGGCGCTCGAGCGCCGTCGGCAGGATCGTGCCGCCAAAGGAGAGCACGACGCCGTCGAACGGGATGGGTGTGCGCCCCTGGTTGGGGCGCCTCTCGACGACGGTCAGCGGCGAGCCGGCGAGTTGCCACTCGACGCCGGTGTCAGCCATGTCGCTGTCGGGCCCGAAGCGCGGCGTGTAGAGCATCAGCTTGCCGCGGGCGCGGGTCGTGTCGATGCCGTCGATCGGCTGCGCGAACTCTTCGCCCCGGGACTGGAACCGCAGCGCGGCCGACGCGCCCACGCGATCGAAGATGAGCGCGAGCGGCTTCCCGGGCCGGCGCAGGATGCCGACCGCGCCGCGCGTGAGCGTCGCGTCGCTGACCAGTTCGCCGCCGATCTCGAGCACGCCCGCCGGGTCGCCGTTCTTGACGACGAAGAACCCCGCGTTCACGGCGGCAATCGCCTTCGCCCGGGCCGCGATGTCCGGCACGGTCTCGAGCTGCATCACGCGATCCTGGGCAAGCGCGCTTCGCAGGTCGACGCGCGACGCATCGAGGCGCAGCATCTGGATCGCGATCGGCTGCGGAGGGTCGAGCAGCGTGGGATCGGTCAGGCGATAGAGCTGGACCCCGTCGGCCACGCGCTCCGGCGTGCCGAGATCGATCGATGTCTCGCGCGGGCAGGCCGCGGTGAGGCACGCCGCGGCGAGCAGCAGCACGGCCGCATACGCCCGGCGGCGAGGGGCGGGGAGGCGGGCTGGCCGATCGGACTCACAGCGCACGGCTCTATTATCCTTCGGCTCGTCGCCCGGGCGGGATCGCGGCGCTCAACGCGCCCGGTCGGCGAGGCGCGCAAGCAACGCGGCGAACTCCGGCTGGGCCTGCAGCGGCTTGAACAGCGGCTCGATCGGAATGGTCCACCCGGGGAACCCCGGCGGCGCTTCGGCGAGGAGACGGCCGAGCAGCGCGATCGCGTCGCTCGGGCGGCCGCGCACCACGGCGATCATCGCGTCGAGCCCGATCGCCTCGAGGCGTCGGCCGGTGCGGTCGAGCTCGGCGATCGACGCCTCGGCCCGCCCGATCTCGATCAGGGACTCGGCCCGGCGCCCCGCCGCCCCGTGGCAGGCCGCCAGCCCGATGATCGACCGCGCGTGGCCGGGATAGAGCGTCAGGGCGCGGTTGAACGCTACGAGGGCATCGTCCGGCTGCCGCAGCACGAGCAGCGCGAAGCCGCGGCCGTCGTGGGCATTCATCACGAACTCGTGGCCGTACAGGCGGGCCGCGGACCCGGCGTCGATCTCGCAGCGGAACTCGTCAAGCGCCGATTTCGCGTCCCCCTCTGCCAGCAGCACGAGGCCGAGCAGCCAGTGCAGCCCCGAGGCGGGGTAGCGCCACGACCGCCCGGCCTGCCGATCCTGCAGATCGATCCCCTGGCGCAGCACGCCGGAGGCCGACGCCATCTGGCCGCGCGCGATGTGCACCATCGCGACCTCGAAGTGGACGAACGCCAGTTCACCGTAGATCGCGAGCGCCCGCCGCAGGGCATCCAGCCGCTCGCTGCCCCACGCCGCGTGGCCCAGGCGGAACAGGTGCCGCCAGTCCTGCGGCTCGAGCGCGACGGCGCGGCGCCCCGCGGCAACGCCCTCGGCGAACCGGCCCGCGCTCACCAGCAGGAACGCGAGCGTCGCATGCCCCTCGGCCAGCGTGTCGTCCAGGTCCACGGCGCGGCGGGCGTGGCCGATGGCCGTGGCCAGCCCCCGCGCATCCGGCGCGTTGCGGGCGCGCGTCGCCTCGTAGAGCAGGAAGTGCGCATTGGCAAGCCCCGCGTACGCGATCGCGTAGCGCGGGTCGAGGCGCACGGCCTTCTCGAAGCCCTCGACAGCCGCCGCCAGTTGCGCGGGCTCGAGGCTGTCCAGTTTCACCCGCGCCTCGGAGGCCGCGCGGAATGCCTCGAGGTTCGCCGTCTCGCGCACGCCGACCCGCGTGGTGCTGCCATGCGCGCTCTCGACCCCGAGCGCGGCCGAGAACTGCCGCACGATGCGATCCTGCAGGTCGAACACGTCTTCGAGCTGCCCGTCCACCTTCGCGTCCGCCATCGTCTGGCCCGACAGCGCGTCGACGATGCGCGCCGTGATGCGCAGGTGCTCGCCGACGCGCTGGTAGCTGCCGACCACGACCAGCGGCACACCGAGATCGCGCGCGACGGCGGAGGCCGAGCCGTCGGTGCGCCGCGCCGACTCCCCGACCCGGTCGCGATCGACGACGCGCAGGACACGGAAGCCCGTGAGATCGTTGGTGACCGTCTCGGCGATGCCCGTGGCCAGCCAGGCCAGGTCGCGGTCGCCGCTGAGGTTGGTGAAGTCCAGCACCGCCACGGATCGCAGCATGCCGGCCTCGCCGCCGAGCGACGGCTCGTCAGGCGCCGCGCCATCCCGCGTCTCGATGCCCGGCAGCGCTTCGACCGGCGCGATGAACCGGTAGCCCCGGCGGGCGACGGTCTGGATGTAGGTCGGCGACGAGGAATCGTCGCCCAGCGACTGGCGGAGATCAGAGATGGCCTGCGTCAGCGCGTTCTCGGTCACCGTCACGTCGGGCCAGATGGCCGACAGCAGTTCGTCTTTCGTGATGAGCACCGACGGCCGCGACACGAAGTAGAGGAGCAGGTCGACCAGCTTGGGCGTGAGCGTGATCGTCTGGCCCTCGCGCAACAGGCGGTAGGCGGCGCGCTCGACGACGAACGGGCCGAAACGGAAGCGGCTGCTCGCAGGTCCCATGCGGCCCGGATTGTACACCGGCGGGCCTGTCCCGTTTCCGGGAGTAATTCAGCAATAGATCACGGTTCGACCGGCGCGCTTTCCGGTATCGTGAAGCCGGAGCTTCGACTTGATGCGGCCCTGTACCCACGCCCTCGCGGCGGTCGTCGCCCTCTCGGTCGTGGCCGCACCGTCCGCGCCGCGCGCGCAGGACGCGCTGCCGCTGCCCGACAACAAGGCGTTCCTCGCCGAGACGGTGAAGCACCTGCGCAGCAACGACCTCGTGCGCAGCCAGTACGTCTTCCGCCAGACCGATACCCGCGTGTCGCGCGACTCGTCGGGACGCGCGAAGAAGACCGACGTGAAGGTGTACGAGGTCTTTCCGGGGCCCGATCCGTCGCTCACCTACCAGCGGCTGATCCTGGTCAACGGCGTCGCGCCGGCGGATCTCGCAGAGAAGGACCGCGCGCAGGCGGCGAAAGTGAACCGGTGGGCGGACCAGCGCGCGCGGGAGGGCGTCAGCGCCAGGTCCGCGCGCGAGCGCAAGCGGGCCGAGGATGACCGTCACGAGGCCGCGGTGGTCGACGAGATTCTGGCGCTGTATCGGATCACGATGACGGGGCGGGAGTGGATCGCCGGCCGGAGCGCCATCAGGTTCACGCTGGACCCGCGCCGCGACTACGAGGCGAAGACCGACGAAGCGGCCATCATCCGCAAGTTCGCGGGCCGCGCCTGGATCGACGAAGAGGACCACGAACTGGCGCGGCTGGAGATGGAAGTGGCCGAACCGGTGTCGATCGGCCTCGGGATCATCGCCCGGCTCTATTCCGGCAGCCACGCCAGGATCGAGCGCGCAAAGGCCGACGGCGAGATCTGGGTGCCGACGCGGTCGCACTTCGTCGGCAGCGCCCGCATTCTGCTCGTGCGCCGCATCGACGTTGATCTCCTGTCCGAGTTCGGCAGCTACAGGCGGCTGACGGCCGAGACCGCGACCACCTTCACGATTCCCAGGTAGCGCGGGCCCCGCCAGCCTCCCTACTTCAGCAGTTCGATCTTCGCGATGACGTCGCCTTCGAGGATGGCGTCCACCTCCTCCATGCCTTCCGACACCTCGCCGAAGATCGTGTACTCGTGGTCCAGGCGCGCGTTGTCGATGAGGTTGATGTAGAACTGCGCGTCGCCGGTGTCGCGCCCGCGCGACGAAATGCCGACCGTGCCGCGCGACTGCGATCGCGTGCTGAACTCGTCGCGCATGAAGGGCCCGTCGCCGATGAACTCGCTCGCGCCCGGGCTGCCGCCCTGCAGGACGAAGTTCGGCACGAGGCGGTGGAACGTCAGGCCGTCGTAGTAGCCGGCGCGCGCGAGTCGCACGATGCGCCACGTCGAGATTGGGGCTTCGTCGATGAAGCACCGGATGACGAAGCTGCGGCCCGACGCCATCGTGACGCGCAGGCCCCCGGGCAGGTCGCGCAGTTCCTGCACGGGCGGCAGCGGCAGCGTCCGCAGGCGCACGGTCACGGGCGACACGGGCTGGCCGGTCCACGCGCCGAGCACCTCGGCCGCGCGCGCGGCCACGCGCGGGTCGGCGTCGCTCAGATACGGCCGCAGGGCCGGGCCGTCGGCCGGCGCGCCGGCGTCGCGCACGCAATCGAGCAGCGCCAGCCGGGGATCGCGCGATGTGTCGCGATGCTCCGCGCTCAGCGTGGCGAGGGCCTTCAGGCAGGCCGCACACGCCGGGGCCTTCGCCGGCGTGCCTTTCAGCGCCGCCGCGGCCGCCAGCGCCACCGGCGGGTCCGGCCGTTCGAGCGCGCGCAGGTAGACCGCATCGGCCTCGTGCGCCTTCAACTTCGACAGCCCGGCGATCGCGGCCTCGCGGACGTTTGCGTGCGCGTCCCCCGCCAGCGCCTCCAGGGCGGCGGCGTCCTGGGCCGCGGCGGCCGCCCGCGCGGCGTACATCCGCACCTGCCAGACGCCGTGCCCGGCGAACCCCTTGAGCTCGGCGCGCGCGATCTCGGGCGCGCGCTTCGCCAGCGACACGAGGGCGTGCGCCGGCGCGTGCCAGGTCAGCGTCCCGCCCGGCTTGCCGACCATCCCCATCGACGCGACGATAGCGCGCAGGGCCGAGGTGGCCTGCGCATCGGCCGGGCACGCGGCCGCCAGCAGGTCGATGGCGAGCAGCGCGACGAGCGGGCTCGCGTCCTTCGTCGCCTCGATCTCCACGCGGCAATCCACCGCCGCGTAGTGACGGCCGTGCACGCGCAGCGCCTCGTACTTCACCATCGGCGTCGGGTCGATCAGGCCCACGCCGACGATGGGATCGCGCAACTCGGCGGGCACCTGCCCCATCACGCCCGCCACTGCCAGGCGACGCACTTGGGGGTCGGGGTCCACGATCGCGCGGGCGAAGGTGTCGTCCACCGCGCCCAGCGTGACCAGCGTCGTCAGCGCGAGCCGGCGGATGCGCGCGGCGTCCTGGCGCGCCCGGTCCGGCCTGGCAACGCCGGATGCGGATCGCCGCAGCGCCTCGAGCGTGGCCGGCGAGGCGATGAAGCCCGTGCCGCGCGCGCCCCGGGCCAGGCCGTCGAGGCCGCGGACCGCGCCGAGTTGGACGGCGATGGCCGTGAAATCCGATCCGAGCGCCTCGCCCAGCACGTCGCCGGTGGCCTGGCGGTCGGCGTTGGAGGCATGCCGCGCCCGGCCCAGCGCGTCGAGCAGCGCGCCGCGCGCGACCGGATCGCGTTCGAAGGGCAGGCGATTGCGCAGAACGCGGAGGATGCCGGCCGGGTCGGACGGGCTCAACTGGGCGAGCGCGTTGGCCGCCTCGGCGCGGACGGCCGGGTCCTGGTCGCCGAGGGTCCGGACGATGTCCGGCACGAACAGCGGGAGTTCGAGGCGACCGAGCGCGCGCACGGCCAGACGCACGATCGCGGAATCGGGGCTGGCCAGGGCTTCGAGGATCGGCGCCGCCTCGGCGCGCGTCGCCGCGCGGGCATCCTCGGCGACGAGCATGCGGTAGCGCAGTCCCGGCGGCGCGGGCGGCTCCCGTGGGGCCTGTTCCTGTGCGGGGCTGGCCAGCGGCAGCAGCAGGAGGACGGCAGCGACGATGACTGGGAGCCGATTCACACCGAGCAGTGTAACTGAGGTTGGCCGGGCCGCCGCTGCTCACGCTCCCGTCCCCGCAGGTCTGCAGCACGCCTGCACCCTCACCAGCAGGTCACAGCGCAAACCGCTCGACACGGCGGGCACCGAAGATTGGGGACAGGTACAATTTCCTTGATGGGACCCCGGAAAATGTACCTGTCCCTATTTTCGGTTTGTCGAGCATTCGCGATCGCCGTGCTTGCATGGTTTGCGCCGTGACCCGTTGGTGGGCGCGCGGTCTGACGCGGTGACGGGCCGGGCCGCGGCTTACCGAGCGGCCCCTCGAACCAAGCCGAGCGGCGTCAGTCTGAAAAACGCATCGCGAGGGCCGAAATCCGCGCTGGGTGGGGGACCCAGCGCCAACCGCCGACGGAACCCGGGAGATGCGTTTTTCCGGCTTGTGTTCGCGGGGACGGGAGCGTGAGCCGCGGTCCGGCCCGCAGTGTCTCCGTGTCGAGCGGTTTGAGAAGTGATGTGGCGGCGGGTGCGCGAGCGAGAGCTGCGGCGCGGCCAGACTCCGCCGTGTCGAGCGGTTTGAGAGGCGGCCTGCCGTCGGGCGCCTGACTACTGGCTGCCGGCCGCCGTCTTCCCCGAGTACTCGAGCATCTGCCTGGTGAAGTCGAGCGGGTAGCTGAGGCGCACGTTGACGATCTGGCCGTCGGCGCCGTGCACGGGCTCGAGCGACGGCATGACGAACCCGGTGTAGGACGGCAGGCCGATGCGCTGGACCCGCGCGACGATCTCGTCGCGAAGCGCGGCGTCGAAGTGCACGCCGTAGGTCTCGACCAGGGCGCGGGCGGCCTCGGCGTCGCCCTGGCTCTTGATGCGCTGGACCTCAGCGAGCAGCCGGCCCGTGCCCTCGTGGAACGCGTGGACGTCCGTCACGACGTAGAACGTCTTCCCGTCGCGCCACCGCTCCTGCACGGCGTGGGTGTGCGCCATCAGCCACCGCACGATCAGCTGGCGGTTGCGCATGTGGTCTTCTTCGAGCTGCGACCCTTCGCGCACGCGCCGGAGCTGGACGAGCGCGTTGCGCGCGTACGCCTCGTAGGCGGCGCAGGCGATTTCGGCCTGGTGCCCGGCCGCCACCAGGCCCAGTTCGGCCAGCTTGGGATGCGGCACGAAGTGCAGGGCCACCAGGTCCGCGCGCGCCTCCTCGAGCGTCGAGTAGTGCTCGCGCAGCGCCGCCTGCGGGCTGGCGGCCAGGCGCGCGTCGGCCTGCCCCGACGCGTGCCCGATGACCTCGTGCATGTTGGTCGTCAGCTCGGCGGCCACGCCGTTCCAGCGCGCCGCGCGCGCCGCTTCCTCGCGCGTCCAGGAGAACTCGGCCCAGTACGCCTCGGGCAGCGACCGGTCGTAGGCGTCCATCACGTTGACGAGCGACACCGACTTGCTGCCGTGCGCCTCGCGGATGCGCTCGTCGTTCGGGAGGTTGATGCCGATCGGCGTGACCGGCCCGGCGTCGCCCGCCTCCACCACAACGTCGATCGCGTTGGCCGAGATGCCGAGCACGCCTTGCTTGCGATAGCGCGGGTCCCACGGCATGTGGTCCTCGAACCACTGGGCGTGGCGGGCGAGCGACCGGATCTGGTCGGTCTTCTCGTGGTTCACGTGGAAGACGAGCGACTCCCACGCGCCCTTGACGCCGCGCGCGTCGAGGTAGACCTCGACGAAGCCGTTGATGGTGTCGACCTGCGCGTCCCGGTCGCGGACCCACGCGATGTCGCAGGCCTCGCGATCGGCGGCCTCCCCGGTCCGGTAGAAGCGGACCAGCGCGGCCAGCGAGGCAGCCGTCGCGGGCGGCGCGTACGGGATCGCCGCCTCGAGGTGCCGGACGATTTCCTCGATGCACCGGCTGTAGCGGCCGCCGACGCGGTACACCTCTTCCACCAGCCGGCCGCCGCGCTTCACGAGGCGCGAGTTGAGCGGGTAGCGCTCCTCGAACCCCGCCAGGTCGGCCAGCGTCACGCCGTCGTAGAGGTTGTTCGCGCTCACCGTCAGGATGTCGCGGCCCTCGCCCGGCGTCTTACTCGTGACGACGGCATCGACGTCGGGGTCGAAGAACGCGGGCCCCAGCCTGGCGAGCAGGCCGTCGAGCGATTCGCCCGGCTGCGTCGGGAAGCGCGCGCCGTCGCCCGCGGCCGCCGCCGCGGCCGCCGCCAGGTGCCCGGGGTCGCAGCGCAGGAGGAACTTGCGCGCCGTGAGGTTGTTGTGCGGCCCGCAGTTGAGCCAGAACAGCTTCGCGTAGTGGTGCACGCGCGCCAGCGTGTCGGGGTCGACCAGCGCGGGGTGCGTCAGGATCTGCTCGACGACCTCGCGCATGTCGAGGCTGCACGCGTAGCGCTGGTCGTAGTAGATGTCGCGCCCGGCGACGGCCGCCCGGGACAGGTGGTAGACGAGCGTCTTCTCGCGCGGCGCGAGCTGGTCGAAGCCGTCGGCGTACAGCTGCACGACGGCGGCATCGTCGACGCGCTCGAGGAGGTACGGGCGATCGGATCCGGTGTTCACAGGGTGACGCCCTCCAGGTAGTCCGGGACGTGGAGCGCCCATCCCAGCTCGTTCTCGATCCGGATCCGCAGCGCGTCCTGCGCCGGCGGCTCGCCGTGTACCAGGTACGTCATCGACGGGCGGCGGGTGAATAGCCGGAGCCACCGCAGGATTTCGTCCGCGTCGGCATGCGCCGACATCGAGTCGATGCGCTCGATGCGCGCGGCCACCTGGATGGGCTGCCCGTGGATCTTCACCGTGTCGGCGCCCTCGATGAGCGTGCGGCCGCGCGTCCCCGCGGCCTGGTAGCCGACAAAGAGCACGGTGTGCCGCGGGTTGGGAAGCGCCGCCTTCAGGTGGTGCAGGACACGCCCGCCGGTGGCCATGCCGCTGGACGAAATGACGATCGACGGCAGGCGCGACGCCTGGATCTCACGCGACTGCTGCGGCGAGGACACCGCCGTGAAGCGCGTCGTGGTGAACGCCGACATCTCGCCGCGCCGCGTGCGCATGTCGGGATCGAGGTCGTTGCTGTGGCTCGCGTAGTACCGCAGGGCCTGCACGGCCATCGGGCTGTCGAGGTACACGGGCACGACCGGGATCCGGCGCGAGGCCTCGAGCGCGCGCAGCCAGTAGATCACTTCTTCGAC
>Ga0315270_10002051_pt1 | contig 10690 bp, 12 predicted proteins | sample C1_bottom_MG_FD_204932 | JGI IMG/M metagenome (GOLD analysis project Ga0315270, IMG submission 204932) | Sediment microbial communities from Yellowstone Lake, YNP, Wyoming, USA - C1_bottom | ecosystem: Environmental > Aquatic > Freshwater > Lake > Sediment | place: USA: Wyoming | collected... | reverse complement strand
AGTGGTATAACAAAAGAAATAAATATTTATTTAGGATTAATGACATGTGAAGAAAGAGAAGAATTTGTTGTTTGGGTAATTAAAATTTACGGAGAATTATTTTACGGGGAAACTTTTTTGTCTCTCGTATCTTAGAATTTTATGGTATAGGTATAAATATGTATGGTTCGTATGTGTCATTTTATGTGTTTGTCTTAATGTCGTGGTTGGTTCTGCCTCGGCGGTAGTGTGTGTCTTTAAGTAGTAATAGTAAAAAGTAATAAAAAATTGAAGTAAAGATATATGAATATATAAAGTATATAAAGAAAGAATGGAGCGTCGTATCAATAAAAAGATAGAAAATTATATATCTGAGTTTAAAGAGAATGTAAAAAATAAAGCGTCTGAATTAGGGATATTAGGAAAAGACATAGGTCTAGTTCAATATATGTATGATTATGAGCGTTTAATATTGGTAAAAGAAGATTTTCAGAAACGAAAAAGAGTAAAAAATGCGGTAAATTTATCAGACCGTTGTTGCGCAAAAAGAGCAAATGGTGAACAATGTACAAGGCGTCGTAAAGATTTAAGTATAGAATTTTGTGGCACACATTTAAAGGGAAGACCACATGGAACGTGTGATTTGGAAAAGGATGCCTTAGGCAGCGAAGGCACAAAAGTAGAAGTCTGGGCACAAGATATTCAAGGAATAATCTATTATATAGATAAAAATTTAAATGTATATCAAGTAGAAGATATAATGCAAGGCAAGGTAAACCCAAAAATAATAGCAAAGTATATTAAAGTTGGCGAAAATTATAGCATCCCTGAATTTAATCTGGGTTGCCATAGTAAATAAATATCTTTTTTACAAGTTTTTTACAAGTTTTTTACAAGTTTTTTACAAGTGATAAAAAAAGTATTAATTACTTAATTATTTAAAAACTTATCTAAAAACTTATCTAAAAACTTATCTAACAATATTGTTTAATATATTCTTTAATAGGATGATTATCATCATCAGGTCTTAATAACTGTTTCATTTCAGTAATCTGATTTTCACTATAAGATAACATACAAGTTTTTTCTTTAAGTTCTTCGTGTAAACCAACACATTCGTAATATTTTCTTTCCAAATGAGAACGCAATAGTTGATTTTCGCTGATTAATGTCTCCATATCTTCTTTAAAATCAGCAGCAATCCAAGTTTGTTCTACATCTTTGTCCTCCAGTTTGGCATGTAACTCAATATTATTTAAATGATGCTGAGTATCTTTATGCTCATAGTCCATCATATTTCTTTCAGAACGTTCCTGTCTAGTTTGCATATAATTTATTTTAGAAGACATAGATTTAACCAAATCCTCAAGCTGTTTAATTCGATCTTTATCTGATAGCGTAGAGCAGTCCAGCAGACTATTAATATCAATATCAATAGACGCAGGTTCTTTTTCAGGCTCTTTATGAACATTAATAAACCAGTAGGAATTATTAAAATTAAATTTGACAGTTCCATTTTGAGAAGAATTAATTTCATCAATCAAATCCCTTAAGGGATTGTACAATTTGTCAAATGTAACAATAACTCCATTATAAGACTTACCCACATTATTTTGTTTTTTAATAAATGTAACATCATTTACCTTACCTATATTTTTTTTGTGAAACACATTAATAATAAATTCTTTAGTTTGATATTCTTCCGCTCGTTTTATAAAAAGTGATTTGTTCATTGTTTATTATTTATTATTTATAATTTAAATCATACACTCATATATAATTCAATTTTTTAAATAATTATGTATTATTTAAAAAACTAAAAATAATTAAAATTTTTCATATATAATAGTTGACTGATTCTTTTAGCATTTAATAAATATTTAATAAATTTTTAGTTCTACAATTTTTATATATTCAAAAAAAAAAATTGAAATACTTTTTTAGAATTAGATATTCTGTATCCTTACCCAATATATACAATCTTAAAGATGTCTTTTACAAACGAATTATCAAATTTTAATGCTTCAATGGAAGTAACAGAGTTATTGATGAAAACCCTTGAGAACGCTGCAAGAAATTTAGCAGCTCGTTGTATCTCTGAAGTTGCCAGTCGCCATGGTTTTGATGCTGAAAAAGAAATCCAAGCCCTCGGGTTGGAAAACTTATCTCTCATCCGCAAACAAATGGCGAAAAGAACTGCAGTAACTAAGGAGAAGAAACCACGCGAACCAAAGAAATCGGCCTTTCCATTGCCATTCTTTGCTGAGAATGTTAATACTGATGGTTGCCAAGGCTTAGCCTACAATCGCGGACTTTTCACTCAATGCACTAAGAATAAATGCGAGACTGGTCTCTACTGCAAAGGTTGCCAAATCGAAGCCGACAAAAACTCATCTGGAGCTCCAGATTGTGGAAATGTTAGTTCTCGTCTTGCTACTGGTCTCTACGAATTCAAGGACCCTAAGGGTCGTAGTCCAATATCTTATATAAAAGTTATTAAAAAATTAAATATCACTCTAGAACAAGTTTCAGAGGAAACAGGTAAGACAATTCCAGAAGAACATTTAGTAGTAGTAGAAAAAAAATTATCTGGACGAGGTCGTCCTAAAAAAATTAGTGCGGTTGAAACCGATGATTTGAGCACTGTAATCAGTGATATATTTGCTAAAATAAATTTAAATGCTAATGACGAAGAAGTTATTGAAGAAGAAGTTGAAGAAGAAGAAGTTTTTGAAGTTGTTGACAAACCTAAGAAAGCAATTCTTTCGGATGCTGAAAAGGCTGAAAAGGCTGAAAAGAAAGCTGCCTTAGAGGCTGAAAAGACTGAAAAGGCTGAAAAGAAAGCGGCATTAGATGCTGAAAAGGCTGAAAAGGCTGAACAGAAGCGTCTTTTAGAAGTTGAAAAGGCTGAAAAGAAAGCTGCCTTAGAAGCTGAAAAGGCTGAACAGAAGCGTCTTTTAGAAGTTGAAAAGGCTGAAAAGAAAGCTGCCTTAGAAGCTGAAAAACTTGAAAAGAAGCGTCTTTTAGAAGTTGAAAAGGCTGAAAAGAAAGAGAAAGAAAAAGAAGAGCGTAAATCTAAGCGTGATGCTGAAAAAGGCACTCAAAAGACCAAAAAGGATAAACATGAGAAAAAGGATGATAGTGATAATGAATCTGAAAAATCTGAAAAATCTGAAAAATCCGAAAAACCCGACCCCCCAGCAAAGGCAAAAGAAGCAGAAACACCGCCAGCTCCCAGCAGCAAGGTTAAAGTTTCAAGGATCAAGATTTCAGGAAAGAGTTACTTAAAAACAGTAGATAATGTTCTGTATGACCCTGATACTAGAGATGAAGTAGGTCTTTGGGATCCAGATACAAAAACTATTAAACCACTACCTGAAGACGACGAAGACGAAGAAGAACAAGAGGAAGACTATGATAGTAACTAAATATAGATAGTAATAGATAGACATAAGTAATTAAATAAATAAAGTATTAAATTACTTTTTTTATGCATTATTCTAATAAAAACACCATTATAATTTGTGGGTCATTTCCACCAATTTGTCACTCATTTCTTTAAATAGTTTTGGAACATGATTATAAAACACCATTATAATTTGTGGGTCATTTCCACCAATTTGTCACTCATTTCTAATTGACTACTAATTTATATATATCTTTTAACACTATCAAAAAGAAATTTTATCATTAACAACTTTCTTTTTCTTCAAATTTACTGCTTCTAGTCTATTAATTTGTGTTTCTAGAATACACTTTTTCTTTGACACTATCTTCCCATTTTTATTTACAAGTAAATCATCTTTTGTTAAACCACCTGTTGTTTTATATGAAATTTCCTTATATACTTCTTCTCTTGTCCCTATTAATGTGTTATACACTTTACCATTTATATTATTCTTGACATCTTTTTTTGTATTTGTTATTTCATTTATAGTTTCTTGATAATTTTCTAATAAATCTTCTTTGCCTTCGGCATCATCTTCATCTTCATCTAAAATTATGGGTTTCGTTTTTCGTAATAATGTGTTATATTTTTTTATTAATTTAATATTTTCTATCTTTAACTTTTGATTTTCAATCTTTAATAATATTAATTCGTTCAATTCTTTATCTTCGCTGAGTTTCTTTTTCAACTCTGTATTTTCATTCAATAATTTTTCATAATTTTCAGGAGTATATTCAATACTGGTTATGATTTCTTGTATTATTTTATCTAATTCTGTAAATGATAATCCATCAATATTCAATAACTCAATATATTTTTTGTTATTTATTGTTATTTCTCTCTGTCTTTTATTTAATATTTGATTTTCCTTTATAGCATTTTCAATTTGTAATTTATTTTCTACTTTGAAAGCATTTACTAATGTGAAATTTGAATATGTGTCTTTATGTCTGACTACACGATTTTTTAAATTATTTGAGTTTCCAAATTTAATTAATTTTTCTCCACTTTGACTAAGATTATCTATTATTCCATAATAAACGCATTGTTCATTAGTAGGAAATTGTTCTATTAATGTTTTCTCTCTTATTTTATCTTTTTCTTTATCCTTCTTTTCTAATTCTTTATCTTTATTTGCCAATTCTTTATCTTTATTTGCCAATTGTAATTTCAATTCATCACTCTCTTCTTGTATAACTTCTTGCAATGTTTCCTCCATTTTAATATAATATTCATGAATTTGTGTCGCTTTCTCTGTTCCAGCTTTCAAACAAAAAAGTTTAAATGTTCTTATAGTTAACAAAATAGTTTCTTTATTATGCCCACCGTGTACATGAATATGTTGCTTTCCCTGTTGGCACAGCAAGATTTTATAGTCTATATCCAGTTTAAAATTTTTTTCTAATAATGTTTTTGCTTTAACCTTTTGATTATAACCCATCCATTTCCAAATATTATCCAAATCAATTACAAAATCATTTCTTTGATTATACTTTAAAAAACAATAGAAACTAGCAACAAATAATTGTTGTTCAGTATCCGTAAAATTATTTTTAATTTTTGTTAATAATTTATTCTGGTATGTTCCAGATAGTCGTGTAATTGGATTATTTTCAATTAGTTCAACAATATTCAAAACCTCCATAATATACTATCATACGTTGTTTTTTGCTTTTAAAATCAAGTTATACCTAGTATATCCATGTGACAACGAATCGCTGAAAAAATAAACTAACAAATCTATTCTATATTTTAATTAAAATAAACTAGCAAATCTAATTCATCTTTGAAATAAAATAAACTAACAAATAACTAACAAATCTAATTCATCTTTGAAATAAAATAAACTAACAAATAACTAACAAATCTAATTCATCTTTGAAAATAAACTAACAAATAACTAACAAATCTTATTCATCTTTGAAAATAAACTAACAAATCTATTCTATATTTTAAAATAAAAATAACTAGCAAATCTAATTCATCTTTGAAATAAAAATAAACTAACAAATCTATTCTATATTTTAAAATAAAAATAAACTAACAAATCTATTCTATATTTTAAAATAAAAATAAACTAACAAATCTAATTCATCTTTGAAATAAAAATAAACTAACAAATCTAATTCATCTTTGAAATAAAAATAAACTAACAAATATAATTCATCTTTAAAAAAATATAAACTAACAAATATAATTCAGTATTTAATTAAAACAAACTAACAAATTAATTCATCTTTGAAATAAAATAAACTAGCAAATATAATTCATCTTTGAAATAAAAATAACTAGCAAATATAATTCAGTATTTAATTAAAACAAACTAACAAATTAATTGATCTTTAAAAAAAAAATAAACTAACAAATCTAATTCATCTTTAAAAAAATATAAACTAACAAATATAATTCAGTATTTAATTAAAACAAACTAACAAATTAATTCATCTTTGAAATAAAAATAACTAGCAAATTATTATTCATCTTTGAAATAAAAATAACTAGCAAATATAATTCATCTTTGAAATAAAAATAACTAGCAAATTATTATTCATCTTTGAAAATAAAATAAACTAGCAAATATTATTCATTTTTGAATAATATAAACTAACAAATTAATATTCATCTTTGAATAAAATATAAACGACAGACCTAATACAAATTAATATTCATTTTTGAATAAAAAAGAGAATTTTGAATTTTAATTAATTAATTTTTCTAACTACTTCTACAAATGCGTGTCTTCTTCTTCTTCTGGATCCGTGTGTGCAATGTGATATCCTACAACCCGTCTATCTAGTTGGTTGAAATAGTCGTCATTAAATTCAACTGTATAATTGCCAACTACAATATCTCCATTATTATGAGTATTTATTTTAATTGGCCACCAGTTGTCATCGTTATAAACGAAACGAGTTTCTTTGTTGAGATTTTTTAAACGCTGAATAAAGTTATAGGATAGTTCGGACCATTGCCCAATTGTAATGTACGCAATATTGAATACTTTACCATTTTTTAAATAAGGAATTAATGTAACTTTACTTACCTGTGCTATATGTTTGTGCCAAAATACATCAGCAATATAGTGATGACTATATTGGAGTTCAACGCAATTAATAATTAAATTGTTAACAGAAAACATGGTTGTTAAAGAATATGGTTTATTATACTTATAAGTAATGGGTTCAAATACTTTTCAATTTTTTTATTTTACACAATTATTTATTGCAACTAAAAATAAGTTTTTTAAAGTTCTTTAAAGTTTTTTAAAGTTCTTTAAGTCCTTTTTTAAAATATATAGCGCCTTTAAGTCCTTTTTTAAAATATATAGCGCCTTTAATATTATTTTTAGTTATTTAAAATTATACTTATCAAAATAAAAATTGATTTATTATATATACTTTTAAACATAAGTATACTAACAAACAAACAAAATAATGTCTTTAAAAGCATTTATTACTACTGAATCAGCAATTAAATTAAACTATTATTATGAAGAATATGTTATAAAAGGTTTATTTTTAGGTAGACTTGGAGAAGCAGAAGCAATGGTAGAGTATTGTGGGAGTGATGAGTATAACCTTCATTTAACTTATTTAATAGAAACTTGGATAAGTAATATGGAATCTCAGTTTTATCGTTCTATGAAAGATGGAATAGAAATGGACTGGTATTTTAATTTAAATACTAATGAGCTTGATTTTCTTGAAGATAAAACTGAAGAAACGAGTGCTAAATTTATACAATGGAGGGATAATTATGATGGTACATTTGAATATATTTGTAAGTGTTATGAAGACGGATGTGTCTATTTAGAGTTTAACGATGAATGGCTATATGATATATTTGAGCGTAATATTTTATCAATAGGTTTAAAGTAAATTAAGTAATTTTTAAAAGTGAGGTCGCCTTTGGACCAATATCTTTTTTTTCACAGCATTAATATTTTTATTAAAAATTGAGTTACAAATAGAATAAAAATATTAAAGCAAATTGTAAACATGACTCGAATATTTGATATCATATTATTAATACTATCCAGACTTTTATGCCCTAGAGAACGAGTAGTTCCAGAAATACTTACAGAACCACTTACAGAATTAGAACCAGAAGAACTTGCCGAACCAGTTTAAATGAACTATAATTTAATTAATTTTTAGTTATGTAAAATTAATATACAATATATAAAAATTGATTTATTATTTATGCGTATATAAATAAGTATTATAAAACAAACAATCAAACATTTAAAAATGACTATCAGACATTTTATCACATTTATGTCAAGGAATCAAATAATCTGGTATATGGAAGAAAATATGACGGAAGAAGAAGCAGAAGAGTATAATGGTGAGTATGATCCACAACTTTATTTAAATTATTTAATAAAAATACAAGAATATCTTGCAAGCAGTGAGTATGAACTTTATTCAAATTATTTAATAGAAACTTGGGTAAGTAATGTAAAAGATGAATTAGGTTATAATGATGAAATATTGGATGACCCAAATTTGGATCCAGCATTTAATATGAGTTTAGTAACCCCATTTGATAAAGAATGGTTAGTTGATATATTTGAAAGACATATTTTAGATAGTGTTTGTTTAAAGTAATTTAATTAATAAATATTTAAAGTGAGGACCCCCTTTGTGGGAACCAATACCTTTTTTTATTTTGTCACTCATTTCCAATTTGTCACTCATTTCCAATTCGTGGGTCGCATCTTCAATTCGTCACTCATTTATATAGCAATAATAAGTTAAAGTTATATAGTGTCAATATTTCAACATGTTAGCCGTATGGTCCTTTTATACGGCTAACAGGGTGAAATGGCACACTATAGAGACTATGCGATAGTATCATAGAGTACCTTTTTTAAAAAAGACATATTTTAAACAAATTTTTAGTTTTTAAAAATTACATACAAAATTTAAAAATTGAATTATTTTTTTACCTATGAATAACCAGTATCTTAAACGCAAATACACATATCAAATGTCTAACGCTATTGAACTTGAAAAATTAACAAATACTAAAATGGAAAGTATTTTAGAAAAGTTTATTATCTATCTTAAAGATAATTTTAATACAGAACAAGAAACCCCAAATAAGGTAAGAATAAATAAAAAATTAATGATTTTAATACGAGATGATGGGGTTGTGTTTGATGTAAATACATTAAACGCCATTGGTATTTGGGATAATATATTACAAGAAGTAAATACAAACAATTTTGTATTGCCTCCAATAGAATATATTGAATTTGATGCTAAATATGTTGAAAACGCATTATTATTTTTAAGAGAGCGTGATGAATATAAAGATGCTTATACTTATTTTACACCTTTTAACATTTCAAACGCCGATTAAGTTTTCTTCTTTCTTAAATTACAATCTCTACACAATATTTGAAAATTACAATTTTTATTATGATAATCAACCCAATCATTTTTAAAATCTTCATCTTCGTCTTTAAAAATAGTTAATTTATATATTTTACAATCCCCAAATGATAATGGTATTTGTTTTTTTGTTAATTGTAAAAAATTATCCTTTAATGTTTGAAATGATGGATTGTGATGGTCTACGTGGTAATTTTCATAAAGTTCATTTTCGGTTTTACAAAAATTACAAATTAATTTACTTTGTTTTTGTTTATATTTAATTGTATCATATTTAATTGCTTCTCTCATCGCCCTTAACAAATCATCACTCGTAGTTCGTTCTTTAAATTGACAACAATAAACCCAACTAAAATCTATTTCGCTTCCATCTAATCTTTTTATCATCGTTTGATAATATTTTCTAACTAAGGGATTAGGTTGAATATAAAAATAATCTATACCAATACCCTTTTTATCATCACATTCTGGATGATTTTGAATTAAATTATCAAAAAAACTAAAATGTGTATGGTCTTTATTTATTATACAACACCCTAAATTATTAATTATATTTCTTGTGTAATTTTCACACTCTTTTTTGGTTTTAAATTCTAATTCGCCAATATAATATTTTTGCTTCATTAATGATATTATATTGTTATTTTTAAATTATTTTGTTATACATAATCAGCGTTTGAAATGGTAAAAGGTTTAAAGAATTAGTAAATGCTGAATTTACACGAGGATTTATAGATGAGTGCTATGAAGATAATATTATTTGGATTTTAAATGATTACAGAGGTAGTAATGACGATGACTTTTATGAAGACGATGAAAATATACAAGATATAATTATTGATGAAGATGGCGAACACGATTACGAGATTTGGACTGACAACGAAATTTATAAATTTGAAAATAATATGGTTCATTATGTAGGAATTTTATTAGAAACAACTACAGAAAAAAACAAAGTAGAATTTATTAAAAGTATAGTAGATAGTTTAAATAGTCTTGTAATTCTTAAATAAATTAATTAAGTTTTTTATTTTTTGTTTTGCAAAGACCTTATCGCTACAATTTGAGTTTTATTATAATAAAAAATTGATTATTCATATTTATTTAAAAATAAGTATACAATAAATCAAATGACAAATTTAAATGAATGCAAAGAAGCACAATATATTAAAGCATACAAAGAAACAATTAAAGATTTAAAAATAACAATGAGAAATTTTATTATATCTGTGTCAAACAACCAAATAACGTGGTATATAGAAGCAAATAGAACAGAAGAAGAAGCAGAAGAGTATTATACAAGCGGTGAGCATGAACTTTATTTAAGTTATTTAATAGAGACTTGGGTAAGTAATATAAAAGATGAATTAGGTTATAACGATGAAATATTGGATGACCCAAATTGGGATCCAACTTTTGTAGTAACCTTATTTGATAAAGAATGGTTAGATGATATATTTGAAAAACATATTTTAGATACTGCGGGTTGTTTAAAGTAATTTAATTAATAAATTTTTAAAAGTGAGGATTAACCAATATCTTTTTTTATTCGTCACTATAAAAAGGTTCTCAAATACATGCTTTGAGTAATTTTTTAAAAATTTTTCTTTTTACACCTTTTCTCATTTAAAATGCCCACTATAATATTTATAAACAACTTAAAATTTACCCGAATAATAATAATAATTATTATAATGTCAAAATTTATAAAATTAAAAAATTTAATAATAAATATAAATTATATACAAACAATAGTTATAAAGCCAAATAAATATTATATTAATGTTGTGAGTAACAAATTTTACGGGTCAACTTTGAGTACTCCTGTATTTGGATTTGGTAATGTTTCTTCATATAATTATGA
>Ga0315270_10002049_pt1 | contig 10693 bp, 8 predicted proteins | sample C1_bottom_MG_FD_204932 | JGI IMG/M metagenome (GOLD analysis project Ga0315270, IMG submission 204932) | Sediment microbial communities from Yellowstone Lake, YNP, Wyoming, USA - C1_bottom | ecosystem: Environmental > Aquatic > Freshwater > Lake > Sediment | place: USA: Wyoming | collected... | reverse complement strand
CTTGGCCGCATTGGGGTAGATCATTAGCTCATGCGGGCTTGCACCTTTCAATCCGGGAGCCTTCAAAAAGGTGGCAACATCCTCCATTCCAAATGGCAATCCGATACGACGTATATTTTCGCCTGTCTCCACCCAATCTACAGAACCATGAAGTTTAGTAAATCGGGCGACCCCCTCCAGATAACGTGGCTCACCGCGAATACCTGGGGGGTTGTAATGCATGTCTAAATCTAAACGAGACGAGCGAAAGATTGGCATTAGATTCCCAAGGAAACGATCTAATAGGTGTAGGCCAGCCAACTCTGCCCCAGCCTCGATTAGGCGATCATAATTAGTTGTAAAAATATTTAACCTATCGCGGACACCAGTGCGACTGGCAAAGCTCATTAGAAAGGTTACGAGTGTATTGAACGCTTGCACCCGGTTATCTTCTTTAGCAGTCGCGATACCCACCTCGCTTTGCAGGATGGACTTTGAGAATTGCTCTAGGATATTTATCAATTCGGCACGCAGCGTCTGCGCTTCATCCTTCTTGCCCAGAACTTCCAGCCCCCGTAGCAATTCATTGGCAACGCGTATATGATCTTCAAGGTTGCCTTTTTCACGCCCAGATTTTGCAGCCGCATCTTCCGCCGCCTTACTTATTTCGTCCTGATATTTTGAAAAGGAAACGGCACCCATCCCTGCAGCAGGTTTGTTTGCAGCAAGATAATGCACGGCATGCGTCAATCCAGAGCCAAGCAACAATGACAAATGCTCTGTTTGAAACAGCGAGGTAAGCCAAGGCTCAATCCGACTGCGAAGCTCCTTGTGTCCGAACTCAGGCGCACTCACCCAAGATGCTTCATGCCCATCAGAAAACTTGAACTGCTGAGGATTTTCGGTGGCTACAAAATGAACAGGGCGATGATCGTCCCTGACTTTTAAGATATTCACTGCTGTCATTTTGGTTCCAATCGTTTCAAATTGTACTTCGGATGTAGGTGGAAGATACGGTAAAGCTACTACTCATGAGCTGAGCCCAGTGCTGGAAATTCCAATCCCTCGATCTCCTGCAACGACTTCCCCGCAATCCCCTGCAAGTCGCCATACATCCCAACCGTCGCACCCATCACGCGCTCGATCTGCTCTTCGCGCTTGGCCCACTGCTTCGTGATGGTTTTATTCCTTTGTCGAAGCTTCCTGCATGATGCACGATTCCAGCTTAGTCCGGTTCACCTTGCCGATCCAAGTGAGTTCATGTTTTTGTTTTTTCATGGACTATCTATCTCGTTGATTAATAATTTCATACTACAAGCTGTTCAAGGCGCAACATCCAGCTATTAAAGTGTGGGCAAGCTTGGCGTATAGAATCAAGGCCAATTTCCGCCGCAATCAGCGGACCATGAAACGTCTTTTTATATTCCGGCATCAATCGCGCAATACGTTTAGACGGAGCGGTTTGTGGGCTATCATTGATGTGTTCGGGCGTTTCATGCGCTTGTGCAATAGCTACCAGAGCATCAACCGTACGTTGCGAGTCTGTCCAAGATGCAAATGTTTCCGGTTTAACGAACAGTAGTGCTTCAAATTCATGAACCATCAAATAGGGAATGAAATTAGGTTCGTTGATATCCTCAGCGAGCCGTGCTTCCAGAAAAGCAGCCTTTTGTTCACCCGTGCCGTTGGCAGGAAAGCCAGCGGCGCTCTTGCCGGGGAAATCCCCTGGCAAGCCATATAGATCAAACAGAGTTGAGACGCTGGCGTGACGATCCTGCCTGCACAATCGGCTTAACTGGGGCTTGACCTTGCCATAGCCTGTTACGCCACCTTTGTGACCAGGGCTGGTGCGCACAATGATAGGTGTGATGTATAAGCCGTTTCGAGCATAGTTGGGCGCAAGCAATTCCCTTACAAATGTTTCTTCTGTCTGGCCTTCCACCAGCAAATACATGCGGTTCATCGTGCAGGCCTCCCACCCAGAAGGTTTTTCTTCCACAATTCGCCAAGGCTGAAATCATTTAGCCATTCGGCGAGGGCAATGGTATCGGGGCGTTTGAAGGTGGATGCGCCATTTTCCTTATCTACCACAATAAGATCGTCTGCCTCGAATTCATTCACCAATTCGACGGATTGTGTGGATACAATCAACTGATGCTTTTCGGCAGCCGATTTCATCAAAGCACCCAGAACAACAATGGCATAGGGGTGCAAACCTAGTTCCGGCTCATCAATCAAGATAGCTGCAGGCATGAACGCCTCAGGCTGCAATAGCACGGTAGTCAGGCAAATAAAGCGGAGTGTGCCGTCCGAAAGCGCACTTGCAGAGAAAGGTACATCTTGACCTGCCTCGGTCCATTCAAGTTGAATTTTTTCCTTGTTATCTACTGTTGGGCGCAGATGGAAATCACCAAAGAACGGGGCTACCAACTGTATAGCTTTGATGATGCGTAGGTAATGAGCTTCATGATGGTTTTTCAGGCGAAAAAGAAATGCCGCCAGATTGCGGGCATCTGCACGCAGATACTCATTATCATTTATTCCGTGAACCTGTTTGACCGTAGCACTGTCGCTGGTGTCATGAAAGTGATAAACGCGCCAGCTACGCATCGGTGGAACAACATATTCATAAATCCTGGTCATCCCTTTCTGTGATTCCACATATGACTCGAAATGCCCGGAATGCGGGTTCCAATCACCACTCATGTTCCACCACAAACACTCGCGGGAAAACATCATCCGGTTGTCTTGAGTAGGTTTCAGGCTAAATTTATACCCATTGTTACCGAAATAAATTTCGGCGCTCAATTCTTCTGTTTTTTTCCTTCCAAAATGCAGCATGGCATCAGGGCCGCCAGACGTTCCAACAGCCAACTGCAACTGCTGATCCAGTATCTTGCTGATGAGCCTGAAAAAACCAATGAAATTCGATTTGCCCGCACCATTGGCGCCAATCAAAATATTGAGCCTGCCTAATTCAATCTCACATGACGCAATTGATTTGTAACCATGCAATATCAGCTTGGAAAGTTGGTTTGAATCGAATACTTTTTTAATCATAATGAATCTCTCGAACGGGTTTCATCCACCAATGCTGTTAATTCTAACCCATCTATCTCCTGCAACGACTTCCCTGCAATCCCCTGCAAGTCCCCATACATCCCAACCGTCGCCCCCATCACCCGTTCAATCTGTTCCTCGCGTTTAGCCCATTGTTTCATGATAACTTTTCTTTCCTTATCCAGGTCTTCCTGCATAGTGGAAAACGCTTCGACAATGGCTTCTACACGCTGGCGAAATCGAGGGCCGGTGAGATATTGGTAGACCATTTCGGTCTTGGTCTGCTGACCTTCGGATGACTGTCTTGCCGTGGCGAGCTCCAGCAATGTCTGGCGCAAAATCATAGCTACCGGCAATGCGGCGCGTGGATGTGTTACCCAGACGCCCTCTACTAGTTCAAAGGTATCAACACCTTTAGGCAATATCTGACTCACAATCACGGCAATTTCTGCTTTCGCAGTCCTTTGGTCATCGCGTAGTTTTACCAGCCAGCCATCGCTCCAGTTTTTGGTCCGCTTGAACTCCCACAAGATGGTGCCAGTCGCTTGCCCACCTGACGTTCTCACTCGATGCAACACATCCCCACCGAATTCTCCCTTGGGTACGGGTTCGATAGCATCAAAAGGAAATTTGGTGCGAAGTAAATTTTCAAGTTCAAGCTCTTGAACTTCGCCCTGAAGTTGTTGTGAGCCTTGCTCAGCCCTGCGTTTAAGATCCTCGATCTGTTTCTGCATCGCGGCAATGGTCTGTTCTTTCTCCATTACCCTAAATTTTTGTTCGTCCTCGGCTTCTTTTTTGGCATGTGTTCGAACTTCGATCAAACCGTCCTGTACACGCTTTTCTACTGTGAGCTCCAATTCTCGTTTTTCATCATCGAGAGCACGCTGTTTCTTGATGAGGTCAGCTTGCGCCTTTTGCGCTTCAGCCAGTTTTGCATTGTTTGCGTTAAGCAGCTCTTGTAATTCGGTTAATTCACGCGCCTTGTTATCCAATTCAGCTGCACTGGCTAGCTTGGCCTTCTTGGACTCTTCAGCAATTACGCGGGCGCGTTCTGCTTTCAACTGTGCAGCAACTTGATCAGCCACTTGATCGTCGAGCTTGCGCTTGTCTTCTACGAGTTGCTTTTCCTTATCGCGCATGGCCTGTTCGCGCTGGGCAATGTCGCTGTCTTTCTGCGCCAGTTGCTGCTCAAACTGCTTGCGAGTCGCGGCTATCAACGGTGCTGCCAGCGATTCGTTGAGCTTGATCTCAGTATTACAGTTGGGGCAGATGATTGTTGGTTCGGTCATGCTTCGCTCCTGGAGAGAGTCTGAAAATCAGATTTTACGATCAAGGTGAATTCGAGTTTTTGTTTTTTCATGTTCATGTTTAACCTGGTCGAATACCCACAGGGTACAAGAACCTCTGCGAGGTAAATTCGACCCTACATTGTAAATCCGGCGTAGGTGCGAATTCATTCGCACATCGTTTCATAAATAATGCGAATACCCACAGGGCACACCTTGATGAGGTTCTTGTAGTATGAGCATCGCAGATGCTTGTACTAAGAACCTCTGCGAGGCAAATTCGCACTTACAGCCATATCGCATCCCATAACGGGTAGTCGCCGATATGTTCCACCAATCCGGCACGTAGCGGATTGGCGACGATATACCGGGCAATGCCCCGCACATCTTCGCCGTCGCGCAACGCATGATCGTAAAACGATTTTTGCCATAACGCGCCTTGCCGGTGGAGGTAATCATTTACCCGGTGTGCGGAGCGTGCCTTAAAGCGTTTGACCGCTGCCGATAAATCCATTCCATCGCCTAACTGAAACAGCCAATGGATATGGTCGGGCATGATAACCCACGCCAGCGAACTCACCGCTTCATCATCGTGCAAGGCGCGCATTTCTTCCACTACAAGACGTGCGAAGGTGAAGTTGGCGAAATACCGTCTTTTCCGTTCGGCCAATACCGAGGTCACGAAATAGGCCCGTTGCTGCTCACTGTAACGGCCTTTGCGCAAATTGTCATAGGGCATGAGCTATCCAATTTAGTCGATCACATCTCACGTAGGTGCGAATTTATTCGCATAATTATCGTTGAAAGAATGTTGCGAATGAATTCGCACCTACAATTATGGCGAATTCGCCGTAATTAAAATTCTGGTTGCAACTTTCATTCGGAAATTCTTCAAACACCGTCTGAAGAATTGTTTGCTGTGACCAAAGCAAAGGGAAGATCATCATCGAATTTGATCCAGCATTTTCATGAAATTACGTTTGGCTTTAAAGGCAACGCGCAGTTCGGCGAAATAGTCGCCCACACTTGATGCGCCCCGGCAACGTGTCAGGAGCGGCTTGATTTTCTTGACCAGTGTGGTGGCTTCTTCGTAGGAATGATTGTTGGTTTGTTGCACCAGATGCGCAACCTGGCGCTGGTAAACAGCGATTGCATCTTCAGGATGTTCTTTGGCACGGGCATCCGCGAGTTGCAGCCATAGCCGCTCATGGCAAATGCCCGCCTTAGTTTCCCGCCACGCGGCTTCGGCATCTTTTTCCCAAAGCAGGATTTCCACCAGCGGTGACTGGTCCGGCGCTTCTGCCCGCCCATAGCGCAGTTTGCTTCTTTTGGAATAGGTTTGCGCGATATCGTCGCGCAGATGCGCCACTGCCTGGTCGCGCCAGACCGGCCAGATATTCAGTTTGACAGCAACTTTGTTTAGTTTCTTGTAGTTCTCCAGATATGGATTTTCCTTGAACTGCGCCCAAGAAAGCGCGATCGCTTTTTCCCCTAGGCCACGATGCAGGTATTCTTCGATCAGGAAATCCCGCAGGCGCGAATCGGTATTAACCGGGAAAGCAGCGAGTCCCCGTTCCGCCCATTCGAGCACCTTGTCGCGATTTTTCGCATTACGGTAGAGCTCGGCAATATCGAGAAAGCGCAATTCAATTGAAAGGTCACGGGATTTCACCGCCACCAGTTCTTCCAGATTGCCGCCTTGTTTTGCCAAGGTTTCCATGACATGCGTAATACGATAGCGGTTTCCTTCCCAGGCTCGCTTGTCACCGGTGGCTAACGCCGGAATTTTTTTCCATTCCACCTCGGCCAGACGACGATACTCAGCAAGCCCCTGTTCCCCCAATACGTCGGCATAACGTTCGGCAACATGAAAGAAAGTATCCAGATCGTCATGCAGTTCATGATGCAACAACCGCCTGGCCAGTTTCACCGGGTCGGGGCGAGCTTTTTTGCAAGCTTCCAAGTGCAACCCGCCGATGCTTTCCAGAAGATCTCCCAATTCGCCATTGGAGTCATCGCATTCTTCAAGCAGCTTTTCCACTCTTGACGCCGCATACTCCGCCAGGTCAACAACCTGCGCTGCACGTCCGCCCGGAATCCATGCTGCCAGCGCATCAACCACTTCCTGAATGCCTGCGGCAAAGGAACGCATCTCATGGTAATCGATATAGCCGCGCGTAACGGTGGCGCGATTCAGCGCATCTTTCCATGCCTTGACAGCGGTATTCGCGTTTCCACGTCCCCGCGCCGCCAGCAAGAGTTTTTCGCGCAAGCGCTTGTCGTGTTTGCAGGCATCCGCAATGATGCCCATCAATGCTTCCGCTTCAAGCGTCTCCAGATAATTGCGGATGTCATTCGTGGGGCTGAGCTGTTTTCTGGGCGCGCTCTGCGCGAGCACAGCCAGTCCGGTCGCCACGCAATGCTTGCAAAAATCGTAATCCTGTCCCACCGGGCAACTGCACTCATAACAAAGCTCGCCGCCTTCCTCCCAGAATCGAACCTCATAATCGTATGTGCCTTCGACGCAAGCGGTGATCTCATCGTCATTCTCTTCAAGCGAACTCACCAATCCTTGTTCGAAATACTCCTTACCCCGTGCGTAATACACCGCACCGGCCAGTTCTTTCATATCTTTGGAGAGTAGCTTCCGCAGCATTTTGAAGATTCCCGATAGTAAAGGATATTGGTTGTTTGGCCTCTGCATGAGGCTTTCAATCAAGACGCCAGCGCAGGGAGAATAACTGTTCCGCCAATGCTTTCTGGTTGAGCTTGCTTTCAATCTGCGCAATAAGCTCTTCACGCTGTTTATCAACTTGATCCTGAGCATCAAATATCGCTCTGCGCATACTATTACGACGCGCTTCTGCTAGTTTAATCTGTTTCTGCCTTGCTAATTTTTCTTCCAGCGTCAATGCAAGTTTTGCGGCTCGTCTAATTTCTTTTATTTGCCGGTCAACATCCTTAACATTGCGTTCTAAGCCAAGCTTTAAGTCATCTGCCCAACCATCCAGTTTGTCTGCTTCTTCTTCAAAAAAACTAGCATTACGCTCAGAAATATTACGTTGAATGGCTGCTTGACGCTGTTGGGTGATGGTTTCAAGATCCGCCCTCTCCCCCAGCCCCTCTCCCGCGAGCGGGAGAGGGGAGCTTGATCCGGGAAGTGTCAGTAGCCGTGCTGCTATTTCTTCAGCCAACACTTGGCCGTCGTCGGTCTCTGCCGCAAAGATGAGATGGTCTTCGGCCTGGTCGAGGGATTCAACACTGAAGAGCGATAGCGTCAGCCAGCCTGACTTGCCAATGAACTCTTCCAGCAGCGTAACCTTGCCGTCGTGTTGCTCGTAATCAAAATGGATTTCCGCCGGAGGCAGGTCGCGCATCTTTGCCTGCGCGATCAGCGCCTCGGCGAGCGGATGATTGAGGCGGTAAAGATGCGCCTCGCCAGATCGGCGCGGCAGCTCGTATAAGCCCAGCGGGATTGCGGCAGCTTGCTCAGGGAAAGGCTGTGTCTCTAGACGAAAAGAGGCGTCATTCAAGAATTCTGCATGACCGTTGAGTTCGTATTGAGTAAGTTGCATGAGTAGGCGTTCATACCGGCTAAGGTAGGCTTTAGAAGCTTCGTCTTGAACCTTGAGTTTTTCGCGCACTTCATCATCAAAGTTTTCCAATAAATTTTTGCGTGTACGTGTCATGGATTCATTGATTTCCAGACTCAGTTCGAGTTGGAGTTGATCGAATGCCGTCTGGATTTCAATCTGCTTGCGGCAACGCTGATAGATGGCAGCGATGCGCTTCTCGAAATCCACACCGGACTCTATGGCTCCCAGCACTTCGTCGCTGGCACCGAAGACGCCTTCGAATAACTGAAACTTTACCGCCAACAGTTCGAACACACGCTGATCCGCCGCGTTTTTTCGATTGAGGAAGTTCACGACCACCACGTCGTGTTTTTGCCCGTAGCGATGGCAACGGCCAATGCGCTGCTCAATACGTTGCGGGTTCCAGGGCAGGTCATAATTTACTACCAGCGAACAGAACTGAAGGTTGATACCCTCGGCGCCAGCTTCGGTCGCAATCATAATACGGCCCTCTTCGCGAAAATAATCAACAAGTGCAGATCGCATATCTGCGGTACGCGAGCCGCTGATCCGGTCAGTACCTTGGTGTCGTACATACCATTGGCTATAAATCAACTTGGAACGGTCATCGGTGTTGGTGCCATTGAAGAGAACTATACCCTCGGCAAAAGGACTGTCGCCCAGCAGGCGCAATAGATAACTCTGTGTGCGGCGTGATTCCGTAAAGATGATGGCTTTTTCAGCACCACCAAGTTCCTTCGCCTTGGCGAATGCTACACCCAGTGCCTTTAACAGTGCCATGCCTTTTGCGTTATGATTTATTGAAGTGGCAAGGGCTGCGAAAGCATCGAGCTCTGCAATTTCCTGTTCGATAGCATTGCGATCATCCGCCGTGAGATGTTCTTCTGGCTCATCGTCCGTCCATTCCTCGGCGGTTTCATCGAGTGCTTCATAATCCTGATCAAGCTCATCTTCTAACGATTCTGCAGGCTCTTGTTTGCGTAATTTGAGTTTGAGCCGATTTGAAATTGAAGTCAGCGCACCTGCAATTGCAAAAGTAGATGACGCCAGTAATTTGCGCATCACCAATGTCATCAGGGTACGCTGGCTGGCTGGGAGTGCTTGTAGGTTATCGCGTTGCAGATATTCCGAAACGAGGTGATAGAGCCTGTCTTCGCTTTCTTCCGGAGAAAATTCTTCCACCAGCGGGAAACGCTTGGTGTAAGGGATGTATGCCGTAACTTGGCGACGCAAAGTACGATGACACACTGGTTTAAGCCGTGCCTTGAGTGATTGAAACACCTGGTCTTGATTCAAGTTGGCATACTGCTCTTTGAAGCTTTTTAGGTCTCCAAATGTATGCTCATCAATAAAACTCACCAGTCCAAATAGCTCCAATAGGGAATTTTGTAGTGGTGTTGCTGTGAGCAGAAGCTTATGTTTACCCGCCAGCGCCATTTTTAACGTATTTGCAATAATGTTTGCTGGCTTATATACATTGCGTAATCGATGTGCCTCATCGATGACAACCAAATCCCACGGCATTGCATGAACATCGGCAGCCTTGCCTTTAGCGAACTGGTATGAGCAGATTATGATCTCAGGTGCTTCGAATGGCCGGAACTGCCCCTGCTTTATAGCAGCGTTGTAGGATTTTGCTTCGAGAATACGACAAGGAAGAAAGAATTTTTCGGTTAGTTCTTGATGCCATTGCTTGCGCAGGTTTGAGGGCGTAATGACCAGAATGCACCGCTTGCGCTCCGCCCATTTCTGGGAAAGTACCAGCCCGGCCTCAATGGTCTTGCCTAAACCCACTTCGTCAGCCAGTAAAGCGCCTTTGGAAAGCGGTGAGTTAAAAGCAAATAACGCGGCATCAACCTGATGAGGATTTAGGTCAACCTGCGCGCTTGCCACTGCCCCAGCAAGTTTTTCGGCACTATCAGCTGGAAAACGACGTGTGAGTTCATATGCAAAATAAGCTGTTTGATATTCACTGTAGTGTGACTGACTAGTCATTATCTGCCGCTGGTATGCTATTAATTCGATTCGACAGAGTATCGCATTGACAGATAAGCATGTCTATATGCAGAGCGACCTATATATTTTTTTAAATCACCGTCTATGTTTATGATTAAGCAGCTTTATTCATAGGTATTACCTCCGCACCTTTCTTTAATTTATCCAAGTAATCAGCCCAAGCTTGCATCATTGCTGTGCGCTCAGTTATATACATACGCCATGCCTCGCGCTTGTGCCGTTTCAAGCGCACCTCGGCTTTCTATTCTGCGAATGGCGGCCAGCAGTGTTGGCGCGGTAATTTCAGCGATAGGCCGCGCACCAACCCACGGGAATACATCCTTTTCCAATCGGGCGATTATTTTGCTCGAATGGTTCTCTTTCCAATTGGGGGCATGACGGATAAACCATTCACGCGCTATCGCTTCAAAGCTATTTTCAGTTTGTGCGATAACGACTGCCTTTTGCGCCTGCTTTGCGACACCGGGGTCAACGTTATTGGCCAAGAGTTTTCGCGCCTCATCGCGACGAGAACGTGCTTCAGCCAATCCCACATCAGGGTAGACACCAAGTGCCAATGTTTTTTGCTTGCCTGCAAAGCGATAGGCCAGACGCCAGTATTTGCTGCCCTTTGGTTCTACCTGCAGACATAAACCACCGCCATCAGTCAGTTTGTATACCTTGGTTTCTGGCTTGGCTTTCTTTATTGATAAATCAGTCAGTTTGCTCATCTTCCACCTCTTTTGTCAGTTTTTTAAAAAAAATAAATGCACAACT
>Ga0315270_10002048_pt1 | contig 10694 bp, 10 predicted proteins | sample C1_bottom_MG_FD_204932 | JGI IMG/M metagenome (GOLD analysis project Ga0315270, IMG submission 204932) | Sediment microbial communities from Yellowstone Lake, YNP, Wyoming, USA - C1_bottom | ecosystem: Environmental > Aquatic > Freshwater > Lake > Sediment | place: USA: Wyoming | collected... | reverse complement strand
GCCATGGCGATCACCGGGACCGCGAGCGCCAGCGCGCGCTGCCGCCAAACGAGCGCCAGGATCGCCGAAACCAGCAGCAGCAACGCGCCGGAATAGAGCTCGGTGCCGAAGCCGAGAAGCGAGAATTCCCGGTCGTCGCCGGCGCGCAGCCAGTCGCCGCCCACGTCGATCAATGCGGAAAAAACGAACAGCAGCACCAGCTGCGCGAGATCGATGCGGAACGCGAGCCGCGTGACCGGCAGGAACAACGCCAGCCGCAGTCCCGCGACGAGGTTACGTGTGAGCGAGGTCAGGGCGTGGCGCATGGCGGGAACGGGCTGCGTGAATGTCGAGGGACCGCGCGCGCGATCAGCCGGCCACCGCATGCGCCGTGATGAAGGACTTGACCAACTGCGCGTCGGCCGCGAGTGTCGTGCTGTGCTGCGGCCGGGTCTCGAGGCCGCGCCAGACGGCAGAGCGCGCCGGGTCGCGGCCGATCGCTTCCCGGATCGTCGCCGCGAACTTGGCCGGCAGCGCCGTTTCCACGCAGACGAGCGGCGTCGCCGGGTCGCGGAACTCGAGCCCGACCTTGATGCCGTCGGCGGTATGCGGATCGACGACGATGCCGTAGCGCGTCGCGATTTCGCGAATAGTGGCCAGGCGATCAGCATGCGTACTGCGCCCGGACACGAACCCCGCCGACTGCACCTTCGGCCAGAAGCGTGTGCCGGAGAGATCGAAGCCCCCGTCCGCCGCCAGCGTCGCCCAGAGTTCGCGCACGGCCGCGGGATCCCGGCCGGTCATGTCGAAGATGAAGCGCTCGAAGTTGGACGCCTTCGAGATATCCATCGAGGGCGACGACGTCGCATGCGTCTCGTCCGCCGCGCGCGGCCGGTAGCGGCCCGAGCGGAAGAATTCGTCCAGAACGTCGTTCTCGTTGGTCGCAAGAATCAGTCGACCGATCGGCAGGCCCATTTCGCGCGCCACGTGCGCGGCGAGGATGTTGCCGAAGTTGCCGGAAGGCACGGCGAAGTCGACCTGCTGCGCGTCGTCCGTAGTCGCGGCAAAGTAGCCCTTGAAGTAGTAGACGACCTGCGCGGCGATGCGCGCCCAGTTGATCGAATTGACGGCACCTATCTTCCAGCGCGCCTTGAACGCCGCGTCGTTGGCCACCGCCTTGACCAGGTCCTGGCAATCGTCGAAGGTTCCTTCGATGGCGATGTTGTGGATGTTCGGATCGTCGAGCGAGAACATCTGCGCCTGCTGGAACGGGCTCATTCTGCCCTGCGGCGACAGCATGAAGACGGTGATGCCGCGCTTGCCACGCATCGCGTACTCGGCCGAGCTGCCGGTGTCCCCCGACGTGGCGCCGAGGATGTTGATGGCGCTGCCGTCGCGCGCCAGCACGAATTCGAACAGGTTGCCCAGGAGCTGCAGCGCGATGTCCTTGAACGCCAGCGTGGGGCCGTTGGACACCCGCAGCAGGTGGAGCCCGGGCGCGAGTGTGGCGAGCGGCGTGATGTCGTCGCTGCCGAACGTCGCGGACGTATAGGTGGCGTCGATGATCCGCGCCAGGTCCGCGGCCGGAATGTCGTCGATGTAACGCGACAGCACCGCGAGCGCGAGTCCGCGATAGCCCTGCGGGCGCAGCGCCGCCAGCTCCGCCTTCGTGAAACGCGGATACGCCTGCGGCACCGCCAAGCCTCCGTCAGGCGCCAGGCCTTCCTGCAGGATCGCGCAGAAAGGCTGCGGAGCGTCGCTCCAGGCGCCGCGCGTGCTGACGTAGCGCATCAGTTCAGTTCTTCGAGGCGGATGCGCACGATCCTGCCGCTCACCGTCGGCAGCGCCTCGATCTTCGCGATCGCGTCGACGACGTTCTTTTCCACGACCCGGTGCGTGAGCAGGATGATGTCGGTCTGCTCCTCGCCTTCGGACGGTTCCTTCTGGATCATCGCGTCGATCGAGATGTCGCGGTCGGCGAGGATGCGCGTGATGTCGGCCAGCACGCCCGGGCGATCGTCGACGCGCATGCGCAGGTAGAAGCTGGTCACCACCTCGCCAATCGGCAGGAACGGAACGTCCGTCAGCTGGTCGGGCTGGAAGGCCAGGTGCGGTACGCGATTCTCCGGGTCCGCCGTGTGCATGCGGGTCACGTCGACCAGGTCGGCGATCACCGCGCTGGCGGTCGGCTCGGCACCGGCGCCCGCGCCGTAGTACATCGTGGCGCCGACGGCGTCGCCCTTCACCAGCACCGCGTTCATCACGCCCTCGACGTTGGCGATGAGGCGCTTCGTCGGAATCAGCGTCGGATGCACGCGCAGCTCGATGCCCTCATGTCCGTCCACCACGGCACGCCGCGTGATTCCCAGCAGCTTGATCCGGTAGCCCAGTTCCTCGGCGTAGCGGATGTCTTCCTGCGTCAGCTTCGAAATGCCTTCGGTGTACACCTTCTCGAATTGCATTGGCACGCCGAAGGCGATCGCCGACATGATCGCGAGCTTGTGCGCGGCGTCGATCCCCTCGATGTCATAGGTGGGGTCGGCTTCGGCGTAGCCTCGCTGCTGCGCCTCGGCCAGCACGGCGGCGAACGACGAACCCCGCGCGCGCATCTCGGAGAGGATGAAGTTCGACGTGCCGTTGATGATTCCCGCGATCCACTCGATGCGGTTGGCAGTCAGGCCCTCGCGCAGCGCCTTGATGATCGGAATGCCGCCGGCCACGGCCGCCTCGAACGCGACCATCACGCCCTTCGCGTGCGCGGCGGCGAAGATCTCGTTGCCGTGGCGCGCGAGCAGCGCCTTGTTGGCCGTGACGACGTGCTTGCCGTTCGCGATCGCCTCGAGGATGAACGTGCGCGCAGGCTCGATGCCTCCGATCAGTTCGACGACGATGTCGATGTCCGGGTGCGCCAGCACCACATGCGCGTCGCTGGTCAGGTTGATGCCCTGCGCGCCGCGGGTCTTCTCCCGCGCGACGTCGATTGCTCGCTCGGCGATCCACGTGATCCGGATCGGCCGGCCCGCGCGCCGCGTGATCTCTTCCTCGTTGCGGCGCAGGACGGTCCACGTGCCGTTGCCGACCGTGCCCATGCCGAGCAGCCCCACCTGCAGCGGTTTCATCGCGTTGACAGCCATCAGAGCAATCCGTCCTCGCGGAACATCTGCTTGATCCCGCGAACGGCCTGGCGCGTGCGCGACTCGTTCTCGATCATCGCGAAACGCACGTGTTCGTCGCCGTACTCGCCGAAGCCGATGCCCGGCGACACCGACACCTTGGCCCCGGCAAGGATTTTTTTCGCGAACTCGAGCGATCCCATCGCGCGGTAGGCCTCGGGGATCTTCGCCCAGACGTACATCGACGCCTTCGGGTTGTCGACCATCCATCCGGCTTCATGCAGGCCCTTGACCAGCACGTCGCGCCTGCTCTGGTACTTGGCGCAGATTTCCGCGACGCAGTCCTGCGGCCCTTCCAGCGCGGCGATCGCGGCCACCTGCAGCGGCGTGAACGTGCCGTAGTCGTGATAGCCCTTGATGCGCGCGAGCGCGTTGACGAGGTTGTGGTTACCGACCATGAAGCCGATCCGCCAGCCCGCCATGTTGTAGCTCTTCGACATCGTGAAGAATTCCACGGCGACGTCGCGCGCGCCGGGCACCTGCATGATCGACGGCGCCTTCCATCCGTCGAAGCAGATGTCGGCGTACGCCAGGTCGTGCACGACGTAGATACCGTATTCCTTCGCCAGTGCGATGATCTTCTCGAAGAACGGCAACTCGACGCATTGCGCGGTCGGATTCGACGGGAAGTTGATGATCAGCATCTTGGGCTTGGGGAAGCTGTTGTGGATCGTCCGCTCCAGTTCCTCGAAGAAGTCGATGCCCGGCGCCATCGGCACGTGCCGGATGTCCGCGCCGGCGATCACCGGGCCGTAGATGTGGATCGGGTAGCTCGGATTGGGCACCAGCACGGTGTCGCCGCGGCCGAGCGTGGCCAGCGCCAGGTGCGCGATGCCCTCCTTCGAGCCGATCGTGACGATCGCTTCGGTTTCGGGGTCGAATTCCACGCCCCAGCGGCGCTGGTACCAGTGGCAGATCGCCCGGCGCAGGCGGGGGATGCCCTTCGATACGGAATAGCCGTGGGTGTCCGGGCGCTGCGCGCTCTCGACCAGCTTGTCGACGATGTGCTTCGGCGTGGGGCCGTCCGGATTGCCCATGCCGAAGTCGATGATGTCCTCGCCGCGGCGGCGCGCCGCCATCTTCAATTCGGCGGTGATCGAAAAGACGTACGGCGGCAGGCGCTCGATGCGGGCGAACTGCGTTTCCAGGTGGGGTGCACTGCGGGGGGGGGCCATGCGGGTCTTCCTTGCGTAAGCGCCCGGAACCGTCCGAGCGACGTCAGAAGAGGGGATTACCTCTGCTCTCGTATTATTCTAGCGGCGGACGGGTTTTGCCGCAACGCACAACTGCTCCGCCTGACAAGCCGCCCCCCATGAAATTTCACCTCCAGACGCCCGCTGCCAACATCATCAACGCCCTGGGTGCGGACTGGGTGCGCATCGGCCAGGCCGAATACCGGCAGAACCTGGTCGTGACACCGGATGCCGTCGCGACGGGCTGGGCGCCAGCGGGGTTCGCGGCGCTGACGGAAGGCGATTTCGCGGCGCTCCTGCAACATCGCCCGGAACTGGTGCTGCTCGGCACCGGCGCGACGCAGCGCTTTCCCCATCCGCGGCTGCTGCGCGCCCTGTCCGATGCACGGGTCGGCGTCGAGGCGATGGACACGCGCGCAGCGTGCCGCACCTTCAACATCCTGGTGGCCGAGGATCGGCGCGTCGTTGCAGCGCTCGTCCTCGGCTGACTACTCGCCCATCTGCAGGAGCCTGCCGTGGACGCGCGCGTAATTGATCGCGACGCGAAAAATGACCACGCCCAGCGCCAGGTAGATGCCATCCAGCACCAGCGCGGACCAGAAGTGGCTCCAGGCGAACGTGCCGTCCAGCAGGACGCCGCGCATGCCTTCGAAGACGTGCGCCGACGGCAACGCCCACGCCACCGGCTGCAGCCACCCGGGCAGCACGGCGATCGGGTAGTAAACGCCCGACACCGGGGCCAGGATGAATATCGCGGCCCACGCGAGTTCCTCCGCGCCCAGCCCGAAGCGCAGGATCATCGCCGACACCGCGAGGCCGATGCTCCAGCCGAAGGCCAGCAGCAACCAGAAGAACGCGATCAGCGGAAAGCCCAGCGAAATTATCGAATAACGGAATAGCAGCCACGCGAAGACGCACGCGCCGCCGACGCCGATCAGCGTGCGCAGAACGCTCATCGTCACTTGGCCGGCGATGAACTCGGACAGGCGCAGCGGGCTCACGAACAGGTTGCCCAGGTTGCGCGAGTACATCTCTTCGATGAACGTGAGCGAGACGCCGAGCTGGCCGCGGAACAGCACGTCCCAGAGCAGCACGGCGCCGATGAAGAATCCCGGCGCGTCGTTGAGGAAGCTGTTGGTGGGCTTCAGGTAGATGGTGAGGAACGCCCATAGCACCATCGTGACCGTCGGGTAATAGGCCATCGACACCAGCCGCGGCCACGACTTGAGCAGCAGATAAGCGTGCCGGCGGATGAGCGCGCGCACGCGGCGCGCCGACGCCATCGCTCCTTGCTGCGGATACAGGCCGCTGGCGGTTTCCGGGGTCGGCCGCATGAGTTAAGCCGCGACTTCCGGCGTGGGTCCGCCCAGCTCGGACGCCTCGCCGCCGCCGCGCGCGATGTCGAGGAACACCTCGTCCATATTCTCGCGGCCGTATTGCGCGATCAGGTCCTGCGGCGAGCCCTGGTCCACCACCCGGCCCTCGCGCAGCATGATCACGTCGTCGCACATCCGCTCGACCTCGCCCATGTTGTGCGACGCGAGCAGCATCGTGCAGCGGCTCTCGCGCTGGTAATGCTCGAGATAGGTGCGCATGCGGTCGCCGATGTCCGGATCGAGCGAGGCCGTGGGCTCGTCCAGCAGCAGCACCTCCGGACGGTTGAGCAGCGCCTTGGCCAGCGACACCCGCGTGCGCTGGCCGGCCGACAGGTTGCCGTAGGGCCGCGCCAGCAGGTCGGTCAGGTCGAATTCGCCGGCGAGTTCCGCGATGCGCGTCCTCGGCTCGCGCACGCCGTACAGGTCGGCGAACACCCGCAGGTTCTCGCCCACCGTCAGGCGCCGCGGCAGGTCGACGTACGGCGACGTGAAGTTCATCCGCGGCAGCACCCGGTACGGGTCGCTCAGCATGTCGCACCCCAGCACCGAGATCGAGCCGGCCGTCGGCGTGAGCACGGAGAGCAGCATCGACAGCGTCGTCGTCTTGCCCGCGCCGTTGCCGCCCAGCAGCGCCGTCGTCGTCCCGGCGCGGACGGCGAAGGAGATGCCTTTGACAGCCTCGACTTCGCGGTAGCGCTTGCGCAAGTCCCTGACGACGATCGCCGCGTCGGGCGCTTCTAGCACTGGATCGTCGTCCTGCAGTAGGCGGTGAGTTCGCGCAGCGTCGCGGTGCCGTTCACCGCCACGCGTCCGGCTTCCTTGCCGTACTCCAGGTTGAGCTTCATCCGGTATTTCTCGAAGAACGCGTCGAATTGCTCGGCGCCCTGCGTGCCGAGCGCGTACAGGCCGTCATCGTCGGCGTGCTCGAGCATAATCGCCGCCAGCGGCTGCGGCGCCGGCCCCGCGACTACGCGCGCGCCCTGTGCCGGGTCGTAGACGCTGTGATCGGCGCAGCAATGGATGACCTGCGCGGCGGACGTCGCCGAGCGTTCGCGCTGGAAGCGAATGAACGACACCTCGCGGGTCGGGTAGGCGAGCTTGTGGGCGCAGATGGCGGAGAACGCGACGACGTTGCGGTCCGCACCCACGCCGCCTTGCCATTCATAGCCGGTGCCGTCGACACGCGTCAGGTTCACCGCGGCCGACGCAGAACGCGAAAGCTTGACCAGCAGGCAAGGCGTGGCCGCGTACGGATACTGGAAAACGTAGTTGGTATCGGCGGCGAGGTCACGCAGGCGAATGGGGCGGCCGTGAACGTCGATGAGCCGCGCCCGCGCGTAGAGGCGCGGCGCCGCATCCGCGCGCGCATCATGTCCCTGAAGGAAGCCGGCGCCGCTCAGGACCGCGCATGTCGTGAGGAACTGCCGGCGCTCCATCGCTCGCTTCCGTAACCGGTCGGCTGTTGCAGAGCCGGAACCCTAGCCCGCCAGCAGCTCGCGCACATGCTCGGCGGCGCTGCGGCCGAGCGCGGACAGCGCGTAGCCGCCCTCGAGCATCGACACCACCCGCCCCTCTGCATGGCGTTCCGCCACGGCGATCAGTTCGCGCGTGACCCAGGCGTAGTCGGCCTCGACGAACTTGAGCCCGGCGAGCGGGTCCTCCCGGTGCGCGTCGAAGCCGGCGGAGATCAGGATGAGCTGGGGCCGATGCGCTTCGAGCGCGGGCAGCCAGTAGTCGCGCACGGCGGCGCGGAATTCCTCGCCGCCGCTGCCGGCGGCGAGCGGGACGTTCACCATGTTGGGCGCCGGGTCCTCGATGCCCGAATACGGATAGAGCGGATGCTGGAACGTCGAGACCATCAGCACGCGCGGATCGCCCGCGAAGATGTTCTCGGTGCCGTTGCCGTGATGCACGTCGAAGTCGACGATCGCGATGCGCTCGAGCCCGTGCGCGGCCATCGCATGCGCCGCGCCGACCGCAACGCTGTTGAAGATGCAGAAGCCCATCGCGCGATTGCGCTCCGCATGGTGGCCCGGCGGCCGCACCGCGCAGAACGCCGTGCGGCATTCCTTGCGCATGACGATGTCGACGGCGAGAACCGCCGCCCCGGCCGCATGGCGGGCAGCCTCGAGCGTGTGCGGATTGAGCGCCGTGTCCGCATCGATGTAGTGCAGGCCCGATTCCGGAACGGCGGCCTCGACTTCGCGGATGTAAAGCGTGTCGTGCGCGCGGGCGATCTGTTCGTAGGACGCACAGGGCGCGGCGTAGTGGTACAGGTAGGCGTCGAGTCCCGATGCGATGAGGCGATCGGTGATGGCCGAGATCCGTTCCGGACACTCGGGGTGGTAGGGCCCCATCTCGTGCAGGCTGAATACCGGGTGGGTGACGAACGCGGTGGTCACGGCGCGTGGACGGGCTGGTGATTATCGAGTGTCGGTCGGTGAACTTTGCGGACTGGCCGCGTACGAACCGTTGCCGGGAAGGATCGCGTACGCTCTCGTCCGCCCTCGGCAACCGCCAAACGGAGTTTAACCCGGGCCCGCCGGTCGTGACGAGGCGCAGGCGCCCGGTTAGAGTGGCAGGAAACTTGCGTGCCCTTAAGCCAACAAAGGATAGAAAGTCCCCCATGACCGTCCGCCCCGCTTCCCAGGCCAACACGCCCGCCGCCGGGCGCCTGGCCACCGTCCTCCAGCAACTGGGACGCATCGTCGTCGGCAAGGACGAGCCGCTGAAGCTCGCGCTGGCCTGCATGCTGGCCCGCGGCCACCTGCTGATCGAGGACATCCCGGGCGTCGGCAAGTCCACGCTGGCACAGGCGCTGGCGGCAACCCTCGGCCTCAAATATTCCCGGATCCAGTTCACCAGCGACCTCCTGCCCGCCGATGTGCTGGGCGTGTCGATCTTCGACGAGCGCGCGCAGTCGTTCCGCTTCCATGCCGGCCCGATCTTCAATTCGGTCGTGCTGGCCGACGAAATCAACCGCGCGCCGCCCAAGACGCAGAGCGCGCTGCTCGAGGCGATGGAGGAGCGGCAGGTGTCGCAGGACGGCCAGACGCGCAAGCTCCCCGATCCTTTCTTCGTGATCGCGACGCAGAATCCGGTCGAGCAGATCGGCGCGTATCCGCTGCCGGAATCGCAGCTCGACCGCTTCCTGATGGCCATCGAACTGGGCTATCCGGACCCGGCGGCCGAGCGCGAACTGCTGGTCAGCGGCGATCGCCGCATCCGCATTGCCGACACGCCGCCCGCCGCAGATTCAGCGACGCTGGCCGACTGGCAGCGCGAAGCGTCGGAAATCCACGTCGCGCCAGCGCTGCTCGACTACGTGCAGGCGCTGCTCGCGGCCTCGCGGGGTCACTCGGCCAGTGCGGGAGACAACGGCGGCCGCCACGGCTTGAGCCCGCGCGCCGGGCTGATGCTGCTCGCCGCCGCGCGCGCCTGGGCGCTGATCGCGGGACGGCCCATGGTGCTGCCCGAGGATGTCCAGGCGGTGTTCCCTGCCGTTGCCGGGCATCGGCTGGCGGGCGGAACGCGCGCGGGAGCGGTGCAGGCACAGGCACTGGTGCGCGCCGTTCCGTTGCCGTAGGGCAGCGGACGCTGGCCCGGGATGGACGCCGCTCGCAGTTGGCCGTGGTTGTCCGGTTGGGTCACGCGCGCACGCCAGCGCGCGTTCCGCGTGGCGCCGTCCGATCATGAACCGGTGGTCCTGCGCCATTCCCGCATCTACATCCTTCCCACGCGGCGCGGCTGGGCGCTGCTCGCCACCGTCGCGACGATGCTCGTTGCATCGCTCAACTATTCGCTGACGCTCGGGGTCGGCGTCGCGTTCCTGCTCGCCGGGCTGCTGGCGTCCGCGCTGCTGCACACGTTTCGCAACCTCGCGGGCATCGAGGTCACGCCATTGTCGGCCGGCGAGACCTTCGCCGGAGGCCACGTCGTGTTCACGCTTGCGCTGCACGGCGGCGCGGTGCCGCGCAGCGCGGTCACCCTGTCGGCCGCGGATGCCCGCGCCATCGGCGACGTTCCGGCCGGCGCGGCGCTGACGCTGAACCTCGAGGCGCTGGCGCCGGCGCGGGGCCGCCAGCCGCTGGGACGCGTCACGCTGTCCTCGAACTACCCGATGGGCCTGTGGCGGGGCTGGGCCTACGTGCATTTCCCGCTCGCCGGGATCGTCTATCCGGCCGTGGAGATCGGCGCGCCGCCGCTGCCGTCCGGCCTGTCGGGACAGGACGCGCTGGCTCCCGGCCGCCACAGCGAGGACGCCGACCTGTCCGGATTGCGCGAATTCCAGCGCGGCGACCCGCCGCAGCGCGTCGCGTGGAAGGCCGTTGCGCGCGGTGCGGGCTGGTTCACGAAGGAATTCGAGGGCGTCGGCGGCGGCGGACCGGTCATGCTTGCATGGAACGCGCTGCCCGCGTCGCTCGGCAACGAGGCGCGGCTGTCGCGGCTCACCGCGTGGGTGATGGCCGCCGAACGTGCTGCGCGGCCCTTTGCGCTGGCGCTCCCCGGCACGAATCTTCCGGGATCGCAGGGACGCGAGCATCGCCGCAGCGCATTGTCGGCGCTCGCGCTGTTTCCGCGGGAGACCGGCGCATGAGCATCGCGGCCGCGCTGGGTTTCCGGCGACGCACGCCACGGATGGCCGCGCAGAATCGCGCGCAGCTGACGTCGGCCCAGATCGGATGGCTGGGCGCGCTGCTGCTGTCGGCCCAGCTGCCGCAGGCGCCGCATCTGCCTATCTGGGTTGCCGCGACCGGCGTGCTGCTGGTCGTCGTGCGTCTGCTCGTGCTGCGCCAGGACCGGCAGCGACCGCTGGCGCCGCCGCCGCGCATCCCCTCCTGGACGCTGGTGTTGTTCGCCGTGGCCGCGGCGTTCGCGGTGCGCAGCTCCTTCGGCTACCTGACCGGCCGCGATCCGTCGGTCGCGTTCCTCTACATCCTGGTCGCCATCAAGTTCCTGGAAACCCGCACGAT
>Ga0315270_10002047_pt1 | contig 10694 bp, 8 predicted proteins | sample C1_bottom_MG_FD_204932 | JGI IMG/M metagenome (GOLD analysis project Ga0315270, IMG submission 204932) | Sediment microbial communities from Yellowstone Lake, YNP, Wyoming, USA - C1_bottom | ecosystem: Environmental > Aquatic > Freshwater > Lake > Sediment | place: USA: Wyoming | collected... | reverse complement strand
GCTGCCATATTATCTCTTGCGAAAATAGCCGTTCAAGGGACGTGCACTGCGCATCAGAAAATGCTGCATTCACATGAAAAAATGGGAATGGGTAAGCGTGGTGGCTAGGCTGTAAAAGCAACGACTGTATTCCCTAATAAATTGTAATTATTCAATACAACAAGACTCAATGCCCTGCACATTATAAAAAAAGGCGCTTACGCGCCCTTTTTTACCTGACTGATTACTCTATTAATTAAGCGCGACCAGCCCTCTTACGTTCATTTTCAGTCAAGTAACGTTTACGTACGCGGATAGATAGGGGTGTAATTTCTACCAATTCATCATCATCGATAAATTCAACCGCACTTTCAAGGGTCAGTTTAATCGGTGGTGTCAAACGTACAGCTTCGTCGGTACCCGATGAACGAATATTGGTTAGTTGCTTACCCTTGATCGGGTTAACAACCAGATCGTTATCACGACTATGGATACCAATAATCATACCTTCGTAAACTTTATCGCCAGGGGCAACGATCATACGACCGCGTTCCTCCAGCTTCCATAGCGCGTAGGCTACAGCTTCACCTGAATCTTGAGAAATCAGTACCCCGTTATGGCGGCTAGGCATATCCGGCTTGACTGGACCATACTCGTCAAATACGTGTGCCATTAAGCCGGTACCGCGTGTCATCGTCAGAAATTCACCCTGGAAGCCAATTAGCGCACGAGCTGGAATGCGATATTCTAAACGCACACGGCCTTTTCCATCTGGCTGCATATCCTGCAAATCGCCGCGACGACGTCCCAATTCCTCCATTACAGAACCCTGGTGCCCCTCTTCAACGTCCACGGTCAACATTTCATAGGGTTCCTGCTTCTCGCCATTCACCGTGCGATAAACAACACGAGGTTTAGAAACGGCCATTTCAAAGCCTTCACGGCGCATATTTTCCAACAAGATAGTCAGATGTAATTCTCCACGACCGGATACAAGTAGTGAATCTGCATCTTCAGTATCTTCTACACGCAGAGCTACGTTTACCAGTAATTCTTTAGTCAAACGGTCTCGAATCTGACGGCTGGTTATGAGCTTGCCCTCCTGTCCTACCAATGGTGAAGTATTCACCTGGAAGTTCATTGAAAGTGTCGGTTCATCCACTTTGGGCATTGGCAGCGCTTCAGGCTTGTTTACGTCTGCAATCGTGACACCAATACCAATATCTTCGATACCGTTTATCAGAATAATGTCACCAACTGAAGCCTCGTCCATCAAGACACGTTCAACACCGCGAAAACCTAATACCTGATTCACGCGCGCTTTTTTGGGTGGCTTGTCACCATTTAAAACCATGACTTCCTGACCAGGCTTAAGGGTACCGCGAGTCACACGGCCCACGCCGATACGGCCAACGAAGCTGGAATAATCCAGTGCGGAAATTTGGAATTGCAACGGAGCATTGCTGTCACCTTCAGGCTCTTTAACATGCTTTAGAACAGTGTCAAACAGTGGGCGCATGTCAGTGCTGGGTTTGGACAGATCAGTCATGGCAAAGCCATTTAGTGCTGATGCGTAAACAACCGGGAAGTCCATCTGTTCATCTGTGGCCCCAAGCTTGTCGAACAAGTCAAACGTCTGATCAACCACCCACTCAGGGCGAGCACCTGGGCGGTCAATTTTATTGATCACAACAATCGGTTTTAACCCAAGCGCCAAAGCTTTCTTGGTCACAAAACGAGTCTGTGGCATCGGGCCTTCAACTGCATCTACCAGCAGCAAAACACCATCAACCATCGACAGTACGCGCTCAACCTCGCCACCGAAGTCGGCGTGTCCGGGTGTGTCCACAATGTTTATCTGTACGCCGTCATAGGCAACCGAGCAATTCTTCGCCAGAATGGTAATACCGCGCTCTTTTTCCAGATCGTTACTGTCCATAAAACGCTCAACCACCTGTTGGTGGGCAGCAAATGTCTGAGTTTGCGCGAGCAGTTTATCAACCAGAGTAGTTTTTCCATGGTCAACGTGGGCGATGATGGCGATGTTACGGATTTGGCGCGACGACATGTGATGATACCTAGCACTATTCAAAGGGCGCGCATTCTACCATAGCTTCTGTGAAATCAGAGCTATAGTTTTATCGCTTTTCTTAACGGTTGATTTCGCCTGAGGTAGGTTTTTTTCAATTCTTTCCGCAACTAAACATCTTATTGATAATAATCATTTTTTATCAATGCAGTTATGAATTCTCGAGAGTGCCAAGTCACGCGTAAATAACGTTAATAGTGCATCAACCGATGGTGTCTGAGTTTGACCAACCAACATCACGCGAAGTGGCATAGCAAGCATTGGCATTTTCAAACTATGCTTGGCTAGTAATTCCTTGATCAATGCTGAGATGGCGGTTGTTTCCCAAGCAACGCTCTTCAGACGTTCAGCTAATTCATGCAATGCAGGAATAGTAACGTCAGTGATGTGTGTTGCAATTAAAGACTGATCAGGGTGTAAATCAATATAAAAAACTTCGGCAGCGTCTGCCATTTCGTTCAGTGTAGCAACACGTCCCTTATATAAATTAACGACTGCTTCCAGCGCTGGTGTTTCTCCCAACTTCACCCCGCGAGATTCAAGACGGGGTTTTACCAGCGCCACCAACCGGGAATTCTCAGCAATCTTTAAATATTGGCTGTTCAACCAGTTCAGTTTTTCTGTATTAAATTGCGCGGCAGATGGCGTGATATGGTCGAGATCAAACCACTCACAAAATTGCTTAATCGAAAAGATCTCTTCATTACCATGTGACCAACCCAGACGGGCCAGATAGTTGATCACCGCTTCAGGCAAATATCCATCCTCATCATATTGCATCACGCTCACTGCACCATGTCGTTTCGATAATTTCTGTCCATCATCACCAAGGATCATAGACAGATGTGCATATTGTGGAACAGTTGCTCCCAATGCCTTGAGAATATTGATCTGGCGTGGTGTGTTGTTTACGTGATCGTCACCCCTTATAACATGGGTAATTTTCATATCCCAGTCATCCACCACCACGCAGAAATTATATGTAGGTGTGCCATCGGCACGGGCAATAACCAGATCATCAAGCTCGCTATTTGCAAACTCAATATCACCTTTTACTAAATCTTTCCAGGCAGTTACACCCTCAATTGGATTTTTAAAGCGTACTACCGGTTTAATTCCAGCTGGTATAGCAGGTAACTGTTTTCCTGCCTCCGGTCTCCAGCGACCGTCATAGCGGGGTTTTTCATTTCGTTCACGTTGTTTCTCACGCAGGGCTTCAAGCGCTTCTGCTGAGGTGTAGCAAAAATATGCCGTACCTGTAGACAGCATTTGCTCAATCACTTCACGATAACGGGGCATCGCTTGCATTTGATAAAAGGGACCCTCGTCATAATCCAGATTTAACCAAGCCATGCCGTCCAAAATTGCCTGTACAGCCTCAGGCGTAGAGCGCTCTATGTCAGTGTCTTCAATACGTAAAATGAAGGTCCCACCATGTCGACGGGCATAGGCCCAGGAAAAGAGTGCAGTACGAGCACCGCCAATATGCAAGTAACCTGTAGGGCTCGGGGCAAAACGAGTTCGGACTGTCATTTTTTGTTGCCAAAATAGATAAAGGGCGTATTTTACGTCAGTTGGTTTAGAGTTTACCATCCAACGATAAAACATATTAAACAGGCCTTCATTACAAAAAGACCTGTAATGAATTGCGTTTACTATCGACAAACTTGTGAACTGAGAAAGAATCGATATATAACTTTTAGGAGAGTGGTCATGCTCATCAATAAAATCGGCGATATTAAATCCTCTGAAATCACAGAAAAACAGCTTTATCTGTCCAGACGTGAATTCATGAGTACAACGGCCAGTTCTTTAGGGGCGCTCGTAACTGGCCTTACAGCACCTTCACTCCTGTTGGGGAGTAATGAAGCACGAGCGGTATCCACATCAAAATTCAACAACTTGCGAAAAAGCACATTCAGTACGACTGAATCAATGACTTCCTTAAAGGATGTAACGAATTACAATAATTTTTATGAGTTTAGTACGGACAAATATACCCCAGCACAAATGGCGGGCACGCTAAATCCACATCCTTGGACAGTCTCGATAGAGGGAGAAGTTAAACATAAAAAGATCTACGACATTGATTCTTTAATTAAACTTGCTCCTCTTGAGGAGCGCATCTACAGGCTAAGGTGTGTAGAGGGTTGGTCTATGGTCATTCCCTGGGTGGGGTTCCCGCTCAATGAGCTTATCAAGCAAGTTCAGCCAAATGGAAATGCAAAATTTGTTGAGTTTGTTTCATTGCACGACCCCAAACAAATGCCAGGACAACGTTCTGGTGTGCTCGATTGGCCCTACGTAGAAGGGTTACGTCTTGACGAGGCCATGAATCCACTCACAACCCTTGCATTAGGATTGTATGGTGAAGTATTGCCTAACCAGAATGGAGCCCCCGTCAGATTAATAGCACCGTGGAAATATGGCTTTAAAAATGCGAAATCCATCGTAAAAATACGTTTTACGTCTACTCCCACCGTTAGTTCGTGGATGAAAGCCAATCCAAATGAATATGGTTTCTTTGCCAATGTAAATCCGACTGTTGATCACCCACGCTGGAGTCAGTCTAGAGAACGTCGAATTGGTGAGTTTTCAAAACGTGAAACTCTGATGTTTAATGGCTATTCAGATCAAGTTGCACATATGTACAACGGTATGGATCTGAGAAAGTTTTTCTAGTGAAATATTTCTCACAACTTAAAGCTGCACTTTTTTTAGTTTGCTTAATACCCTTCGGCAGATTGCTTTGGTACGGGTATTTTAATCAACTAGGTGCCAATCCGATTGAATTTATTACCCGTTCTCTTGGGACTTGGACATTAGTCATTCTGTTGGTTACACTCAGCATTACACCTTTGCGCAATAGGTTGAATTGGCCATGGTTGATAAAACTAAGACGTATGTTTGGTTTGTTTACGTTTTTTTATGCCTTGTTACATTTCATTACCTACATTTGGCTTGATCAATTTTTTGATATCGGCTCCATCTTCATGGATGTCATTAAAAGACCTTTTATTACAATAGGTTTTGCCGCTTTCATCCTCCTCATCCCTTTGGCACTTACTTCAACAAACGCCATGATCAAAAGATTGGGTGGAAAACGTTGGCTGCTATTACACAAACTGGTTTACATAATCGCTATTTTTGCCGTTATACATTATTGGTGGCTGGTCAAAAAAGATATAACGCAACCCGCGATTTATTCGGCTGTACTATTAATTTTATTGGGGTATAGAGTCATAAAACCTAAGCTGAAGTAACAACCACGAATTGAAAAAATATTTATTGCATCATGACATCCTTAAATTAAAACCGGAGTAATTTTATGTTCAAATTTATCTATCACGCTTTTATGTTTTTTATCCTAACCATTAGCACAACCTTTGCTGCAAACATACCGTTTGAGCAGGCTGATTTTGAAAAACTCCTCAAACAGGGCAAACCTGTTGCTCTTCATATTCATGCAGACTGGTGCCCAACTTGCCGCGCACAACAAGCTGTGCTGAATGACCTGATGCCGCTGGATGAATTTAAAAATCTACCCGTTCTACGTGCCAATTTTGACACAGAAACAAAACTTTTACGCACCTACAAGGTAGGTCATCAGAGCACCTTTATAGTCTTTAAAAATGGTCAGGAAGTCGCCCGCTCAACGGGTGAAACTGACCGTACAAGAATTGCAGAACTATTGCATAAGGCACTCTAATGTCAGCTGAACTGGGAATTGCCACCTACGGACTGGCTTTTGTTGCGGGTAACTTATCAACCCTTTCACCCTGTGTACTTCCATTAATTCCAATTTTGGTGGGCACGGCAATGACAGGTCATCGCCTTGGTCCACTGGCACTAGGGGGAGGGCTTGCCTTATCATTCGCCACCACAGGAACCGTGTTGGCTAGCCTTGGAAATATCTTTGATTTTAATCCTGACATTCTGCGCTTTGTTTCAGCGTGGTTATTGATCGCTTTTGGCCTAATACTGCTTTCTTCCTGGTTACAACAACGTTTTGCTACTGCAACAGCGGGAATAGGAAGCAAGGGAAACAATTGGATTGCAGGTTTCAATATTTCCGGTTTGCGCGGACAGTTCATGTTAGGCCTATTACTTGGTCTCGCTTGGAGTCCATGCGTAGGCCCTACTTTAGGCGTTGCAATTGGACTTGCCAGCCAGGGGAAGCAATTGTTACAAGTCGCCTTTACCATGTTGCTCTTCGGTTTGGGAGCCAGCTTGCCCATTGTAATTCTAGGTATGTTGTCGCGTGAAGGCATGCAACGTGCAAGGGGAAAAATGGTATCTATTGGAAATACGGGGAAAAAAATATTCGGTGCAATCATGCTGGCGTTGGGTCTGTTGATTGTGAGCGGATTTGATAAACATCTCGAAGCTGCTGTATTAAATATTGCACCTGACTGGATAATAAAACTCAGCACTACATTTTAATCAAGTCACTTTTTTATAAGAGTTATAAAAAAATGAAAACCAATAAAAATTATGTTCAAGTATTAGGCTTGTCCTTTATAGAGTTCTCAGGGAACAAACCAGAATTATTGACAGATTTGTTTGAAAAAATGGGGCTTAAAAAAGGCGGGGAAATTGCTTCATCCCGAACAAAATTATATTATCAAAACGATATCCGTTTTATTTCCAATCCCGAAATGGGTGGAAATGCCGAAGTATTCAGGTTAGCCCATGGCAAAGGTGTCTGTGCCTTGGGATTCAAAGTGGCAAGTGGTGCAAAAGCATTCAAGCAGGCTTTATTGCTCGGTGCCGAACCCGCCGACCTGACGGACTATCCAATTTTTGCAATTAAAGGTGTAGGGAAGTCACTCATCTACCTGGTAGACGAAGAAGCTGAACAAACTTTGTTTGCCAGGATGGGATTTACCAATAACCCATCCAAATTAACAAACAAATCGAAGCTGCAACGAGTAGATCATTTAACACATAATCTACACATTGGCGGGGTTGTACGTATGAGCAACTTTTATGAAACGATCTTTGGGTTTGTACACATCAGATCGTTTCATATCGAGGGAAAGAAAACGGGATTATTTAGTCAAGTTGTGGCAAGCCGTTGTGGAAAAGTAATAATCCCTCTTAATGAATCCAAAGATGACAAATCTCAAATTGCAGAATTTATACGTGACTACAATGGTGAAGGTATACAACATATTGCTTTATCCAGTTCAAACATTTACAAGACGGTACAACAATTAAGTGCAAATGGAATTTTATTTCAAGATACTCCCGACACTTATTTCGATTTGATAGATAAGCGACTTCCTGGTCATGGTGAGAACGTAAAAGAATTGGCTAAATATAAAATTCTAATCGATGGTGGAGAGAGTGAGGGCGATGGCTTTTTACTCCAAATATTTACCAAAAATAGCATCGGGCCAATTTTCTTTGAGTATATTCAAAGGAAGGGAAATCAGGGGTTTGGCGAAGGAAATTTTCAAGCACTTTTTGACTCAATTGAATTGGATCAAGAACGACGTGGTGTTTTAACATAACTCGGCTTACAAACAGCCAACATATTTTATAAGATCAATAAATTAATTTTATTTACAAAATGCACAACGGACTAAGGTAATATCTAACAACTTCACCTCATCAAGTCTGACACCAGAACGATTGGCAACACTCAACATAGCTTAAAATAAAAGTCAATTTCAAAGGGATAAAAATTGATTGATGATAAATTACCACTGTATAAAATAATAGAAAAACATGCGGTGTCACGAGCAAAAGAAATTGCCGCATCATACGAAAAGACAGAGTTATCTTACGATCAATTAAATTCTCAAGCCAATCAACTGGCACATACCCTAATAGCAAAAAAAGTTGCACCTGGAAATACTGTCGCGGTATACCTCTTGCCTTCAACAGACATTCTTGTCTCGATTCTGGCAATTCATAAAATTGGTTGTATATACGTACCTATTGACCCTGGCTTCCCTAAGTCACGAATACATGCGATATTAAATGAAATCAAACCCAGATTGATTCTAGGCCAAGCCTCACCTGAAGGTATTTCGGCAGAATATTTATCTTCTTATTTAAATATAACTGACTGGAAATTCATTACCGGTGCCGAGAATAATCCCGAAATCAGTGTCGGCATTGAAGATATTTCGCACATTTATTTTACATCTGGTACAACCGGGAAACCCAAGGGGGTCTTATCAACTCACCGCAATCTTATTCACTATATTTCAGTAGCAATTGATCGCTATGAGTTTAGTCATGACGATGTATTCCTCGCTGGTGCAAGGTTTACTTTTAGTATCAGCATGTTTGAACTCATGGTGCCACTAGTTGCCGGGGGAAAAGTTATAATTTTACCCAGAGAAGTCGTATTAGACTTAAATCGTCTTAGTCAAATACTACTTTTGGCTACAGTCTTTCACTTCGGGCCAAGCCTGCTGAAACAGTTATTACCTTATATTGAAAATAATTATCATAATTTTGATGTTTTTGATCGCCTCACACACGTATCATCTGGCGGTGATATGGTACCGCCATATATTTTAGAAAAATTAAAAAAAATATTCAGATTTGCTAAAGTTTTTGTAATCTATGGGTCAAGTGAAATAAGTTGTATGGGATGTACTTATGAAGTACCACGCAATAAAACAATACTAAAAATGCTTGTTGGCGCCCCTCATAAAAATGTAAGCGTAATAATCACCGACAAATCAGGAAAAAAGGTTCCCATTGGCGTATCTGGTAATATATATTTTTCTGGGAAAGGATTAGTAAAAGGATATCTGAATTTACCAGACCTTACACGTGAAAAATTCACCCTGCTTGATGGCGAACGTTATTACTCTATTGGTGACATCGGTCGATTTGATCGAGAGGGTAATATAGAATTGCTTGGCCGCGAAGACTTCCAAGTACAAATCCGCGGAATGAGAGTTGAATTATTTGAAATTGAAGAATGCCTCAGAGGCTTTCCTGCCATCTCAGATTGCGTTGTCGTTGGTAACTGTCTAAAGGGGAGCGATGAAAAAAGTTTAATTGCTTATCTTGTTGGTAAGGGAGAAAACGAAATCGTTATCAACGATTTGAAAAAATTTATTTCAGATCAACTACCCGATTACATGATCCCCAGTATATTTATAAAGCTTGAAAAACTGCCAACAAACCACAATTCAAAGTTGGACCGAAGCCTATTACCTGTCCCAACGTCAGAAAATATTTTGGTCTCCGCAGAATTCAAGCTACCCACCAATGATACAGAAAGAAAATTAGTTAACATTTGGGAAGAGATATTTAAACTTAAAAAGTTGGGAATAGATCATGATTTCTTTGAGCTGGGTGGCGATTCACTTTTAGCCTTAAATTTCTTAATGGAAGTTGAACATCAATTCAACAAATTCATACCCATTTCCTCCATGCTTACCGCATCCACAATCAGGGAAATCGCCAAAATTATCACCTCCGAAAAACAAATTGATCAAATGCGTGATATTGCTATTATCAAAGGTGGCAACAGCGACTCTCCTCTATTCTGCATTGATGGCATATTGTCATACAAAGATTTGGCATACAGCCTGAATTCCACAAAAATGGTATGTGGCGTATACCTTGAACACGAAAATGCTGAAATTGACAAGGCCACTGAAGGTGAAGAATACCGAGTGTTTTCTAGTATAGAAAATGTTGTAACTCGTTTTCAGGAAAGCATTAAAAAATCTCAACCACATGGCCCTTATTTTCTTTGCGGACACTCTTTTGGCGGCATCATTGCACTTGAAATTGCCAGAAAATTTAAAGCGGAAGGAGAAATAGTTAAGCTGGTGGCAATGTTTGACGCATTCGCACCAGGATACAAGCAAAGCCTGTCTAATTTCAAACGAATAACTTTCCACTTAGGACAACTGCTACAGTTTGGCTGGCCGTACTTTAGACAAAAAGTTGCAGATTTTGTCATACGCACAGCATTAAGAGCAAATATTGGCTACAACCTTGTAAATGATTTGGGAAATTATCGTAGTGAATTAAGAGATCGGGCCTTTAACAGTTACTCGCCTCAAACCTATCAGGGAGAGGTTATTTTATTCAGGGCGCGAGAACGAGCAGCAGGTATATCAAAATTAAAAGATTTGGGCTGGGGGAAATTCATTCAACACCTGGAGATTCATGAAATAAGTGGTGATCATTATGGAATTTTAAATCAGGGGCATGTTGAAGAATTAGCAAGTATACTGCGAAAAAAAATGGGATGAAAAGTACTACGAATTTCATTACATAAAATTTTAACTATCTATTTGCTCATATTTTTTAATACATAATGAATCGTAATGTACTCATTCTTGCCATATGCCAAGCAATATTATTCAGTGGCATCGGACTTGTACTGTCGTCTTCAGCCCTGATCGGAAAAGGTTTATCTCCCGATCCCGCCTGGGCTACCCTGCCCCTCTCTCTTCAATATTTAACTACAATGCTGGTCATATTTTTTGTTTCTCATCTGATGCAAACCAAAGGACGCAGGTATGTTTTTGTCCGAGGTGTAATCGTCGGTATGGCTGGTCTCATTATTGCCTCGCTGGGTATTTGGCTGGGCAACTTTGTCCTTTTCGCTTTATCCAGTGTTCTGATCGGTATACATACT
>Ga0315270_10002046_pt1 | contig 10694 bp, 7 predicted proteins | sample C1_bottom_MG_FD_204932 | JGI IMG/M metagenome (GOLD analysis project Ga0315270, IMG submission 204932) | Sediment microbial communities from Yellowstone Lake, YNP, Wyoming, USA - C1_bottom | ecosystem: Environmental > Aquatic > Freshwater > Lake > Sediment | place: USA: Wyoming | collected... | reverse complement strand
TACCCGGTGCCGGAGATACGCCTGCTGCCGGCGCGCGAGTTTCCGCTGGATGAAAAAGGCCAGGCGCGTTTCCGCCAGAGCTTCCGCGATCGCTTTGAGGGCGACCCTTCCAAGTCGCGCATCTATAAAGACGTAAGCAAGCGCATTGCGCCGGCCGGCATTGAATATTATCTGCCGCTGTTTTTTGAAAAAACCGCAACGCTGTTTGACTACCTGCCGAAGAATGCGACGCTGTGTTTGCACCACGATGTGGATGCGGCCATCGCCGCCTTTGCCAAGGATGCGGCCTCGCGCTACAACCTGCTGCGCGGCGACCCGCAGCACCCGCTGTTGGAACCGCACGAGCTGTTTATGGATGCGGAGCAGTTCTTTATCAAGCTGAAGGATTTTCCGCGGATAGATATTGTCGCCAATAGCACGGAAGGTGCGAATATTACAGACTGCGGCACCTCTGCCCTGCCCGACATCGCCGTGAATCGCCGCGCCGAAATCCCCACGGTTGCCTTTGCAAAGTTTCTGCAAGACTACGACGGTCGCACGCTGTTGCTGGCCGACAGTCTTGGGCGGCGCGAGATCATGGCGGGATATTTGCAGAGCTATGATCTGACTCCATCGCTGTGCGACGACTACGCGCAGTTCCTCGCCAGCAAGGACAAATTCATGCTGAGCGTGGCGACGCTGGGCAATGGTTTTATTCTGCCTGCCGACCATCTCGCGATCATCACCGAGAGCGAGCTGTATGCCGCGCAACCGCGCAGCCGTGTGGCCCGCAGCCAGAAAAAGAGCAATATCGAAGGCATGCTGCGTGACCTTTCCGAGCTGCAACTGGGCGACCCGGTGGTGCACGAACAGCACGGCATTGCGCGTTATCAGGGGCTGGTGAATCTCGATCTGGGCGAGGGTGAAACTGAATTTCTGCTGCTGGAATATGCGGGCAGCGACAAGCTGTATGTGCCGGTATCGCAATTGCATGTGATCAGCCGCTACAGCGGCGGCGCCTCCGACACCGCACCGCTGCACAAGCTGGGAACGGGCACCTGGGACAAAGCCAAGCGCCGCGCGATGATACAGGTGCGCGACACCGCCGCCGAGCTGCTCAACCTGTATGCGCAGCGTGCCACGCGCAAGGGTCACCAGTTCAAGCTGACCTATCACGACTACGAGGCATTTTCTGAAGGCTTTGGTTTTGAGGAGACACCCGACCAGGCTGCCGCGATTGAGGCGGTGATACTCGACCTGCAATCCGGCAAGCCGATGGATAGATTGATCTGCGGCGACGTGGGCTTTGGCAAGACCGAGGTCGCGTTGCGTGCTGCGTTTGTCGCGGCGATGGATGGCAAGCAGGTGGCGATACTGGTGCCCACTACCCTGCTGGCCGAACAGCATTTCCAGAATTTCACCACGCGCTTTGCCGACTGGCCGATCAAGATCGCGGAGCTTTCGCGTTTCAGGTCGGCCAAGGAGCAGACACAGTCGCTCAAGGAAATGGAAGACGGCAAGCTCGACATCATCATCGGCACGCACAAGCTGATCCAGAAGGGCATCAACTTCAAGAATCTCGGCCTGGTCATCATCGACGAGGAGCACCGCTTTGGCGTGCAGCAGAAGGAGCGCCTGAAAGCCCTGCGTTCCGAGGTGGATGTGCTCACCTTAACGGCGACGCCGATACCGCGCACGCTGGCGATGTCGCTGGAAGGCCTGCGCGATTTCTCGGTGATTGCCACCGCGCCGCAGCGCCGCTTGTCGATCAAGACTTTTGTCAGCAACTATGACCGCGGCGTGATCCGCGAGGCGGTGCTGCGCGAATTGAAGCGCGGCGGGCAGGTTTATTTCCTGCACAACGAGGTCAGCACCATCCAGAATATACTGGAGAGCTTAACCGACCTGCTGCCCGAGGCGCGCATCCGCGTGGCACACGGGCAGATGGGCGAGCGCGATCTGGAAGCGGTCATGCGCGACTTCTATCACCAGCGCTTTAACGTGTTGCTGTGCACCACCATCATCGAAACCGGTATCGACATCCCCACCGCCAACACCATCATCATGAACCGCGCTGATCGCTTTGGCCTGGCGCAAATGCACCAGCTGCGCGGCCGCGTCGGCCGCTCGCACCATCAGGCTTATGCTTATTTATTGGTGGACAGCATGGAAGGCCTCACCGCACAGGCGAAGAAACGGCTGGAGGCGATCCAGGCGATGGAGCAGCTCGGCAGCGGCTTCTATCTCGCGATGCACGACCTGGAAATACGCGGTGCGGGAGAAGTGCTGGGCGAGTCGCAAAGCGGCGAGATGCAGGAGATTGGCTTCAGCCTTTACACCGACATGCTCAACGCCGCGATCACCTCGTTGCGCCAGGGTCACGAGCCGGACATGGCGCACCCGCTGGGCGTGACCACCGAGATCAACCTGCACACTCCCGCGCTGCTGCCCAGCGACTATTGCGGCGACATCCACCAGCGCCTGATGATCTACAAACGCCTGGCCAACTGCAACACGCTGGATGAGCTGGATGATATGCACCAGGAACTGGTCGACCGCTTCGGCCTGCCGCCCCCGCCCGCTAACGTGCTGCTCGACAGCCACCGTTTGCGCATCATGGCCAAGCCGCTGGGCATCATCAAGCTGGATGCATCGGCTGATGCGATATCCATTCAGTTCGTGCCGAATCCGCCGATCGACCCGATGAAGATCATCACCATCATTCAGAGCAAGCGCCATGTCAAACTCAACGGACCCGACAAGCTGCGCATTGAATTAAAATACAGCGACCTCACCCAGCGCATACTGGCGATCAAGAATTTCTTTAAAGAGTTAAGTTAGCTCTCGCAGGGTGCGCCGTGCGCACCATGGTGCGCACGGCGCACCATGCGCAATCTTATTTGGCACGGTCATATCCCGCTTCGTTCAGCCATCTGGTGAAGCGCAGTGGGATTTGCGCATCGACCAGAAATCTCATGCCGCCGGGGCTTCCAGCCGTTTAACGTGCGCCAGGCGTGCGGCATAAGACAGCACCGCCAGAATATCTTCGCGTTCCAGGTCTGCATAATCGGCAAGAATATCTTCAGTCCTCTTGCCGCTGGCCAGCCATCGTGTGAGTTAACCGTAATTATGCGGGCGTACCACACTTTAAACTCTCAATCCGCCAGTAATTCCACCTTCAACTTTTTGCCACGCACGGCAGATTGCGCCCCGGCCAATTCCATAGTATAAAGGTGGGGTATTTTTTTCCAGCTGAATAACCACAAAAGGAAAAGCCTGGTGCGCAACGGTTCAGACGAACATGTCGGCAAATGGTTGCCCCGCTTCACGAGCCTGCGGGTGAGTCGAGCACCCGCGAGGTGCTGGGAAATTAAGAAGCGGGGGAGGGATTCATGAAAAAGCGCATCACCCCGGCTTTCGCTTTGCTCACTGCCTTCGGCGTGGCGGCACTTTTTCTCTCTGCTTGCGGCAAGGAGGCCGCGCCGCCCGCGCCGAAATATACTGACGCGCCTGCGGTCAAGACGCGCGTCTATCGCCTGGCGATCCACCCCCTGCACAACCCGGAAAAGCTCGTGCGGGCCTATCAGCCCCTGATCGACCATCTCAACCAGCAAATCGCGGACGCACGCTTCTCTCTGGAAGCTTCGCGCGACTATGATGAGTACGAGCGCAAGTTCCGGGCGCGCACACCCGATCTGCTGCTACCCAATCCCTGGCAGACCATAGAGGCGATGAAGGTGGGTTATGAGGTGATCGCTATGGCGGGCGAGCCCGGCGACTTCAAGGGCATTTTTCTGGTGCGCCGCGACAGCGGCATTAGCAAGCCCGCCGACCTCAAGGGCAAGGCAGTGGCCTACCCCTCGCCCACGGCGCTGGCCGCCTGCATCATGCCGCAATGGTTCCTGCACCAACACGGCGTGAACGTAAACCGCGCTATCGAGAATCGCTACGTGGGCTCGCAGGAATCGGCCATCATGAACGTCTATCTGAAGCAGGTGGCGGTCGGGGTCACTTGGCTGCCTCCCTGGCGGCAGTTCCAGAAAGACCACCCGCAGGAGGCTGCTCAGTTGAAGGTCGCGTGGGAAACACCGCCACTCATCAGTAACTCTCTCATGGTGCGCGACGACCTGCCCCCCAAGGTGCGTGCGCGGCTGCGCGCGGAATTGCTGAAACTCAACGACAGCGAACAAGGCCGCCGTATCCTCGCCGGGATGGAGACCGCGCGCTTCCTGCCGGCTACGGACGCCGACTACGCCATGGTGCGTGAATTCGTCGCGCGCTTCGAGGCCCAGGTGCGGCCGGTGGAGAATAAATGAGATTGCGCGAATTCTTTTCCGGCAGCCTGCGCCGCCAGTTGATCTTTGGCGTGGCCGCCGTTCACGCGGTGATGATGACCCTGTTCGTCTGGGACCTGACCATACGGCAGCAGGACATGCTGCTCGATCACCAAAGCGAGCAGGCACAGACGCTGGCCCAGACCATGGCGACTTCGGCGGCTGGCTGGCTGGCAGCCCGCGACATCGCTGGCCTGCAGGAGCTTGCCGAGGCGCAACGGCGTTATCCTCAGTTGGTGTTTGCCATGCTGCTGGATCCGGATGGAAAAGTGTTGGCCCATACCGACCGTACCCGGCAGGGCCAGTACGTGCAGAATATCCCACAAGTAGCAAAACTCACGCTGCTGGTGCACGGCTCGGCGCTGGTGGACGCGATTGCCCCGGCTATGCTCGCCGACCATACTGTGGGCTGGGCGCGCGTGGGCATCGGCCAGCAGGAGGCCAGCAAGAAACTCGCCGCGATCACCCGCAACGGCATCCTCTATGCCCTGGCGGCCATGGCCATCGGTTCCATCCTGGCTTTGTTCATGGCCAACCGGCTGACCAGAAAACTCTACGTCATGCGCCGGGTGTCGGATACAGTACGGGCCGGCCACCAGGAGGCGCGCGTTCCCGATCTGGGCGACGACGAGGCCGGCCAACTCGCGCGCGACTTCAACGCCATGCTGAATGCGCTGTCCTCCTCCGAGAAGCGCTTCACCAACATCGTCAACCTGGCGGCAGACGCCATCATCAGCGTGAACGAGGAACAACGCATCCTGATCTTCAATCAGAGCGCGGAGCGGATCTTCGGTTACACGTCGGCAGAGATGCTGGGACAACCGCTGGATAGGCTGCTGCCCGCGCACCTCGCCGGGGCGCATCGCGCGCATGTCCGCAGCTTCGCCGCCGAACCAGAAACGGCCCGCGACGTTAACCGGCGCGCGGAGATACACGGGCGGCGCAAGGATGGCACCGAGTTTCCCGCCGAGGCCAACATTTCCAAGGTGAAGGAAAACGGCAACATTCAGTTCACCGTGTTCCTGCGCGACATCAGCGCACGCAAGCAGGCCGAGGAGGAAATCCGCCAGCTCAACGTCAACCTCGAGCGGCGCGTGCTCGAGCGCACCATCGAGCTGCACGCCGCCAATCAGGAGCTGGAGGCGTTCAGTTACTCGGTGTCGCACGACCTGCGCGCGCCGCTGCGCTCCATTGACGGTTTCAGCCAGGCGGTGCTCGAAGACTATGCGGACAAGCTGGACGACCAGGGCAAGGATTATCTCGGCCGCGTGCGCGGTGCCACCCAGCGCATGGGACATCTCATCGACGATATGCTCGCCCTGTCGCGCGTCACGCGCGCAGAGATGCGGCGCGAGACTGTCGACCTCAGCGCGCTCGCCGCCGACGTGTTTGCGGAGCTTCAGAAAGGCGAGCCTCTGCGCCGGGTGGACTGGCACATCGAATCCGGCCTGGCCGCAGAAGGCGACGCCCGACTGCTGCGCGTGGCACTGGTCAACATGCTCGGCAACGCCTGGAAGTTCACCAGCAAAACGGCAAATGCAAAGATCGAGTTCGGCGCGGCCTCTGCACCTGACACTGGTAACGCCCCCATACCGGACACCCCGGGTACGCCAGAAACGCAGGGCGCGCCAGATTTCGCACCGAGTTTCTTCGTGCGCGACAACGGCGCCGGCTACGATATGAGCTACGCCGACAAGCTGTTCGGTGCCTTCCAGCGCCTGCATCTGCTCAGCGACTTCCCCGGCACCGGCATCGGACTGGCCACGGTACAGCGCATCATTCACCGCCACGGCGGCCGGGTCTGGGCAGAAGGCGCAGTGGGTAAAGGCGCGACGTTTTATTTCAACCTGTGATCGGGCCATATCCCGGCGTAGACCATATTTACAAGAGGAGAAGAGTGTGAGCGACAAAACGATACTGCTGGTGGAAGACAACCCTGACGATGAGGCACTGACCCTGCGCGCACTCAAGAAGAACAACATCTTCAATGAAGTGACGGTGGCGCGCGACGGCCAGGAGGCGCTCGACTACTTCTTCGGCGAGGGCGCGTCCGAACGGCCCGCTCCGTCCGTGGTGCTGCTGGACCTGAAACTGCCCAGGATCGACGGCCTGGAGGTGCTGCGGCGCATTCGCGCCGACCCGCGAACGCGCTTGCAACCGATCGTGATCCTCACCTCGTCCAAGGAGGAACAGGACATCGTCAGCGGCTACAGCCTCGGCGCCAACAGCTACATCCGCAAGCCGGTGGACTTCAGCCAGTTCATGGAGGCGATCCGGCAACTCGGGCTCTACTGGCTGGTGTTGAACGAGCCGCCGGTGAGAAAATGATTAAGCCGATGACCACTCCGCTACGCGTTCTGCTCATCGAGGACTCGGAGAACGATGCCGAGCTGCTGCTGCTTGAGTTGCGGCGCGGCGGTTACGCTCCCGAATACGAACGGGTGGAGACGCCCGAGGGACTGGAGGACGCGCTGGCCCGGCAAACCTGGGACATTATCATCTCCGACTACGCCATGCCGCGCTTCAACGGCGTGCAGGCACTGAAGCTCGCCCAGGAAAAGGTCGCCGACATCCCCTTCATCATCGTCTCCGGATCGATCGGCGAGGATGTCGCGGTTGCGGCGATGAAGGCCGGCGCCCACGACTATCTGATGAAAGGCAATCTCGCGCGCCTGCTGCCCGCCATCGCGCGTGAGCTGCGCGAGGTGCGCATTCGACAGGAACGACGGCAGGCGGAAGAAACGATTCATCGTCTCGCCTATATCGACGCGGTCACCGGCTTGCCGAACCGCGCTCGCTTTCACGAACTGGTGCAGGAAGCCGTGGTGGCCGCGCAGCGTGAGCAGCGCCCCATCGCCCTGCTGCTGATGGATCTTGACCACTTCAAGGACGTCAACGACACCCTCGGCCATGACCGCGGCGACAGCCTGCTGCAGCAAGTCGGCCTGCGCCTGCGCAGCGCGTTGTTCGCGCCCGATGTGGTCGCGCGGATCGGTGGCGACGAGTTTGGTATTCTGCTGGCACGGCTGGCGGCAAGCGACGACGTGCAAAAAATCATCCAAAAGATCCACGACTGCCTGGAAGTGCCATTCATGATCGACGGGATTCCGCTTATCGTCGAAACAAGCATTGGTGTGGCGACGATGCCCGAACACGCCGACGATGCGGATACGCTGCTGCAGCGGGCGGATATTGCAATGTATCGTGCCAAGCAGATGGCGAGCGACTACACAGTCTACGCGCCTGAATTCAACCCTCACAGTCCCGAACGGCTTGGACTCATGGCGGAGTTGCGCGATGCCATCCAGCAAAACCAGCTCGTGCTGCATTTCCAGCCGAAGTTGTCGCTAAAAAGCGGTCATATTGTCGGTACCGAAGCACTGGTACGCTGGCAACACCCGCGCCTCGGCATGATTCCACCCGACAAATTTATCATCGCGGCAGAACAAACCGGGCTCATCGACCCGCTGACCCGCTGGGTGCTGATCGACGCGCTAAGCCACTGCCAGGGCGCGTGCCGCGAGGGCATTCAACTGCGGGTGAGCGTGAACCTCTCGGCACGCTCGTTGCACGACCCGCATCTGCCGAAAATGATCGCTGATGCGCTAGCTGCAACCGGCGCCGAAGCGGGCCAGTTGATGCTGGAAGTCACCGAGAGTGCCATCGTGCTGGATCCGAAACGCGCCGAGGAGAACCTTGTGACGCTGAGTCGCATGGGCGTATTGCTCTCCATTGACGACTTCGGTACCGGTTACACCTCACTCTCCAGCATCAAGCGCCTTCCCATAAACGAGATCAAGATCGACAAATCGTTCGTCACCAACATGCTGACGGATAAAAAAGACGCAATGATCGTGCGCACGGTGATCGATCTCGGCCACAACTTCGGTCTCACCGTCGTCGCGGAAGGCGTGGAAACGAAAGAGGTGCTGGACGCCCTTGCCGCCCTCGGTTGCGACGAGGTCCAGGGTTATTTCATCAGCAGGCCGCAGGCCTGCGAGGCGCTAAAAAGCTGGCTCTCGACAACCCCCTACAAAATAGGTCTGAACGACACAGTCTATTGAAAATAGTAACGTGCCTGGCTTAGCGGCTCTTTCACATACCATGGTGCGTGGAACGTACCATGCATCAGTTTTAGAGCACGGAATGAGCAAAGATCGAACCGCTGATTCGTCTACACATCGTATAATCCCTTCCCATCACTTTAGTTTTGAATAACTCGATTTCCGCCTTCACGGAAATAAATTTATTACCCTGCACAACTGACACATGAACCTCATCATCCAAGCTACCTACGATATCGCTCCCGAGCAACTAAAAGAACTTAACGGCCTGACCGGCGCCTGTCGAGCCGAACAAATATCAAGCCGCGCTTACCGGCTGATAGACGCGCACCCGCACGATGGTGTGGCGAGCTATTGCTGGGAGCAGCAGCTCGATTACGCCTACGTCAGACCGAGCCTGAAGCTGTCCGACTTTGGCCTGCTGGTGATGGATATGGACTCCACGCTGATCACGATCGAGTGCATCGACGAGATCGCCGATATGTATCATTTGAAGCCGCAGGTTTCTGCCATCACCGAGGCGGCGATGCGCGGCGAGATCGACTTCGCCGAGAGCCTGCGCCGCCGCGTGGCGCTGCTGGAGGGGCTGGAAGAAAGCGCATTGCAACGCGTCTACGACGAACGCTTGCAGCTCAGCCCCGGTGCCGAAATAATGCTGGCCAAGCTGCGCGAACACGATATTAAAACCTTGCTGGTGTCAGGCGGATTCGTGTTCTTTACCGAGCGCCTGAAAACGCGCCTCGGCCTTGATTTTGCGCATGCCAACACGCTGGAAATCGTCAACGGCAAATTGACCGGCCAGGTGCTGGGCGACATTCTGGATGCACAGGGAAAGGCCGATTATCTGGTGCATACGCGTGACGAGCTTGCAAACAAAGGCAAGCAGGTTATTGCAATCGGCGATGGCGCCAACGATCTCAAGATGATGACGCAGGCAAGCGTCAGCATCGCCTATCACGCCAAACCGGTAGTGCGTTCGCAAGCCAGTTATGCATTTAACTTCGTCGGGCTGGACGGTCTGGTCAATCTGTTTGGCGGCTGATACCCGCGCCCCTGATGCTTGTACATGCTAAAAAAAAGGCCTGCAACTAGCAGGCCTTTTTTTGTCATAGCAAGCCCGTTAAAGGGCAGTACATTCGCTTACGAACGCATGCGGTCTGCTGCAACAAAATACTTGCGTGCATAGACTACCAGTTGCGCATCGGAAGGATGGTCTGATGATTCCACACCGACAACCTTGTCGACCATTTGCTTGTCATGGCTGTGTATGTGCTTGACCAGATTCAGCTTGGCGCTGGCCGGGCCAACAATCAAAATTTCCTGGGCACCCTTGAGCGCTTCGACAACCTCGTGATAGAAGTTCTGGTCCTCCGGTGCGCGACCGTCACCAACCGCTCCACCCTTGTCCGCGCCGCGCTTGTTGTGCAAATGCACATGCGGGTTGGCCGGATGCACAATCGATGATTCAATATCATCGGGACTGATATGCATAACATGTGCTTCTCTGTGATCTATCCATACAACGGCGTGATAGTGCGACATGAGATTCCTTTGATTGATTTTAAAGTTTTTTATTGCTGAATTGATTATGGGTATTTACACAGGAAATATCAACCCTGTAATTTCATGGGATATGTCGATCAAAATTACAGTGTCCGCCCGCATTCAGTGCTTAATTTTCAAGCCTGCCTGATCGCTGTCATGTAATTCCTCATCCGCCTCGCCGCCCAGCAAATCACGGCTCCCCGGAACCTGGAAGATACCCTGCAAGTTCAGCAGCTCATCGCGGTGCATGCGCGCAAGCTGCCCAACGGCTTTTTCCCCTGCCGGCGTGAGCCTGACCTCTATCACCCGCCTGTCTGCCTCTCCCTGCTGACGGTATACCAGGCCCAGCTTTTCGCAGCGCGTTACCAATGAAACCACGCCGTGATGATGGGACTGCAGCCGCTCTGCCAGCTCGCCTATGGTTGCCCATTCCCGCCCCTGATAGCCCTTGATATGCAGCAGCAGCAGATATTGCAGATGGGTCAGGCCGATTTCGTGCGTGACTTCCTCGCTGAAACGCATAAAGCGACGCAATTGATAGCGAAAATGAGAAAGCGTCTCATACTCTTTCTTGCTGAGCATTTTTTTTGGCATCGCGTGGCATGATCAAATATAATGTTGATATTGTATCAAGCTGTGATATATAATTCATACAACTTTATAAGTTAATATTTTTCCAGGAGGTGAACGATGGATACGATGACTCAATTTCCGGATGTTGATGCGGAAGGCTACCTGGTAGAACCACAGGACTGGAATGAAGAAGTGGCGA
>Ga0315270_10002045_pt1 | contig 10697 bp, 10 predicted proteins | sample C1_bottom_MG_FD_204932 | JGI IMG/M metagenome (GOLD analysis project Ga0315270, IMG submission 204932) | Sediment microbial communities from Yellowstone Lake, YNP, Wyoming, USA - C1_bottom | ecosystem: Environmental > Aquatic > Freshwater > Lake > Sediment | place: USA: Wyoming | collected... | reverse complement strand
ACGCGCATCTTGATCGGGATGTAGTGGAGCGCCGGCGCCAGCCAGACATACGCGTCCGTCTTGCCGTCGTCGCTGCGCCGGTGCCAGCGCTCGGCGTCCACCGTGCCTTGCGTCCATTCGATCTTCTCGGTCTCCTCGCGCGTCACCGTGTAGCGCGTCATCCGCCGCGGCGTGGCCAGGCTGAACGAGACGACGTCCTGCGTGGGCGGCGTGAAATAGAACTGCCACATGATGGTCATCGGATCGAACGTGGGACTGTCCAGCACCGCCGTCTTGTTGTCGTGCATCGTCACGATGCCCGCCTCCCAATCGAAGACGGCGGATTCGCGCCGGTCCGGTCCGCCGCGCTCGACGTCGAATTCGAGCGGCTGCAGTCCGGTGGCGGTGATGAGGCCGCGGCTCTGCACCTTGCCCTGGCCGCGCAGGATGAGCGCCGCGAGCCCGCGCGCCTTGCCCACGGTGGCGATACGGTACTGGTTGTCCGCGTGTTCGAAGCGATAGACCGCTTCACCGATCAGGAATCCGCGCGTGCCGTAGTAGACGTTGTACGCGAGGTCGACGCGCGGAGGGAGGACTGGCCCCTTGACCGCAGCACCCGGGATCACCTGCGGTTCACTGGCCGCGCTCGCGATGGCGCTTGCCGCTGCCCCGTCGGCGGCCTCCGGGTCCGGCGACTCCGCCACCGAGGCGACGTCGGCAGGCGCTTCCACCGGCGCCGGCGCCGGGACGGCCGCGGAGGCAACTCGCTTGGAACGCGACTTGGGCGGTGCCGTCGACTTTGCCACCGCGGAGGGCGGCGGCGGCATTTCGGTCAGCGTGGCCGTGAGCGGCGTGGATTCGGGCGCTTCACGCAGACTGGCCGGCCAGAAGCTGAGCGAGAGATGCACGGCCAGCGAAAGCACCAGCGCCAATGCCAGCGCGCGGCGCGTCCGCCGACTGGCGCCCGGCAAGGCGAGTCGCGAAGGGGCCACGGTTGGATCGCGGCGGAGGCTGGTAGTGGTCACGGGGAAAGGGTGGGTGAAACGGTCCCGGCGATGTGCCGCGGCGCCGATCGTCACGTTGGAGGCGCGCGCAGCGCCGCAGGTTCCGCGGCATCGGGCACACCCTTAACGCGCACCCGTCGGCCCGCGATGACGAGGCGGTCTTCGCAGTACCAGCGGACCGCGGCGGGCAGCAGCAGGTGTTCCTGCACAAGTACCCGGGCGGCCAGGGTGGTTTCGTCGTCGTCGTCGTGCACGGGGACCGCCGCCTGCGCGATGATCGGGCCCACGTCGACCTCCGGGGTCACGAAGTGGATCGTGCATCCGTGCATGCGCGCGCCTTCTTCGAGCGCGCGCCGGTGCGTATGCAGTCCGGGGTAGAGCGGCAGTAAAGATGGATGCACGTTGATGAGGCGGCCGGCGTAGCGACGCACGAGTGCCTCGCCCAGCACGCGCATGAATCCTGCCAGGACGACGAGATCGGGCCGTTCGGCGTCGATGGCATCCCCGAGGGCTAAGTCGAACGCGTCGCGCGTGGCGAATTCGCGATGATCGATGACGGTCGTCGCGACGCCGGCGGCGCGCGCCAGGTTGATGCCCTGCGCCTCGGGCCGGTTGCTGATGACGCGCGTGATTCCGCCGCCGAGCGTGCCTTCACGCATGGCCGCCAGCAGCGCTGCCAGGTTGGTGCCGCGCCCGGAGAGCAGGACCGTGATGCGCTTGGTCATGGTGCGCGCCTTGCCGCGCGCGGTGTCAGACGACGACCGCGGCCGGCTCGCCCGCGGGTTGCGCGACGATGGTGCCGATGCGCGTGACCCGCTCGCCGGCGGCATCCAGCAGGCGCACCGCGCGCTCCGCGTGTTCGGCCGCGACGACGACCGCCATGCCGATGCCGCAGTTGAAGACGCGATGCATCTCGGCGTCGGCCACGTTGCCATGTTGCTGCAGCCAGTCGAAGATTGCCGGCCGCGTCCACGCAGCGCGGGACAGCCGCGCCTGCAGCCCGTCCGGCAGCATGCGCGGCACGTTTTCGACGAGTCCCCCGCCGGTGATGTGCGCCATGCCCTTCAAAGGCAGTTCGCGCAGCAGCGCCAGCAGCGGCTTGACGTAGATCCGCGTCGGCGCCATCAGCGCGTCGCCAAGCGTTTGCCCGGTCGTCGTTGCATCCTTGGTCCTGGCGAACGGCGCGTTGAAGTCGGCACCGCTGGCGGCGACGATCTTTCGAATCAGCGAAAAGCCGTTGGAGTGCGGGCCGCTCGAGCCTAAGCCCAGCACCGCATCGCCGGCGACGATGGAGCGGCCGTCGATGATGCGGTCCCGCTCCACGACGCCGACCGCGAACCCCGCGAGATCGTACTCGCCCGGCGCGTACATGCCGGGCATTTCGGCCGTCTCGCCGCCGATCAGCGCGCAACCGGCCTGTTCGCAGCCGGCAGCCACGCCTTTGATCACTGCCGCGGCGACGTCGACGTCGAGCTTGCCGGTGGCGTAATAGTCGAGGAAGAACAGCGGCTCGGCGCCTTGCACGAGGATGTCGTTGACGCTCATCGCGACGAGGTCGATGCCCACGGTGTCGTGGCGAGCGAGCGCGAAGGCGAGCATCAGCTTCGTCCCCACGCCATCGGTTCCGGCGACCAGCACGGGGTCGCGATAACGCTTGCCGATCTCGACCAGTCCGCCGAAGCCGCCGATGCCCGCGAGCACCTCCGGGCGCATCGTCCGCTTGGCGAACGGTTTGATGCGTTCGACGAGCGCGTCGCCGGCGTCGATGTCCACGCCCGCGTCGCGGTACGTGAGTCCCTTCGTAGACTGGTCTGGGGGCATGGGAGTATTCGGTGCTGGGGACATCAGACGCCGCGCGGCCGCGCTAACCACTACAATCCGGTACCTGGGCTGCCGGCATGGCCCTCAGTTGCCTTCAGTTGCCTGCGGTTGCCCTCAATTGACTTCAGGCATCGTTCTAACTCACGGAATTTTACCGGAAATGACCGACCCACGCCCGCCTGTCCCCGCCGAAGACGCCGCGGCTCCCGCGCGCCGTCCGCTGCCACTGCGGCACTATCTGTGGGGTGTGGGCGCCGCCCTCATCGTGTTCTACGCCTTGCGGAGGCTGAACTCGGTGATCACGCCGTTCCTGGTCGGCGCCATCCTGGCTTACCTCGGCACGCCGCTGGTCAATTTCGCCGAGCGCCGCAAGGTTCCGCGCTCGATAGGCACCACGATCGTGGTCCTGCTGTTCGGGCTCGTGCTCATCGCGATCTTCGTGGTGCTGATCCCGCTGGTGCAAAGCGAGGTGGGGCTGGCGGCCAAGCGCCTGCCCGCGCTGTTCGCCGAGGCGACGGCGGTGTTCGTGCCGTGGCTGGAACAGCGCTTCGGCATCGTGGTGGCGCTGGACTTCGAGTCGCTGAAATCGCTTGTCGCGCAGAACGCCGACAGCGCGCACGAGCTTTCGTTGCGTCTCCTGTCGGGCGTCAAGACCGGCGGGCTCATCGCGCTGTCGATCCTCATCAACCTCGCGCTGATTCCAGTCGTGATGTTCTACCTGCTGCGCGACTGGAAGATGATCGGCAAGCGCCTGAACGAACTCGTGCCGCGCGACTGGCAGGCGCGGGGCAACAAGATCGTGCGGGAGATCGACAGCGTGCTTGCGGAGTTCCTGCGCGGGCAGTTCTCCGTGATGGTGGTGCTGGCCATCTATTACGCGGTCGGCCTGTCCATTGCCGGATTGGACCGCGCGCTGTCGATCGGCATCCTGACCGGACTCCTGGTGTTCATCCCCTATGTCGGCTTTGGCCTGGGGTTCGTGCTGGGCGTCGTCGCGGCGCTGCTGCAGTGGAGCGGCTGGCCCGCGTTCGTGGGCGTGCTCGCGGTCTACGGCATCGGGCAGCTGCTTGAAAACTACGTGCTGGTCCCGTGGCTCGTCGGCGACCGGATCGGCCTCCATCCGATCGCGGTGATCTTTGCGCTGCTCGCGTTCGGGCAGTTGTTCGGCTTTGCCGGCGTTCTGCTGGCGCTGCCCGCGTCGGCGGCGCTGCTGGTGGGATTGCGCCATCTGCGCGCGGAGTACCTGCTGTCGCCGTTCTACCGCGGCGACACCTGATCGCGAAATGGAGCAGCTGATCTTCGAATTGGCGACGCCGGAGCCGCCGACTTTCGCCAATTTCCTGCCCGGACCGAACCGGGAAGTGGTGGCCGCGCTGGCGAGGGTCGCCGGCGGCGAGGGGACCGAAACCGGGTTGGTGCTGTGGGGACCGCCGGGTGTCGGCAAGACGCATTTGCTGCGGGCGACGGCGGCGGCGGCCGAAGCCGGGCGACCCGTCCAGTTCTGGGCGGACCCGATGTCGCTGCCGTCGGACTCGCCGGCGCCGTCGGCACTGGTCCTGGTCGACGCCGTGGACCAGGCGGACGCCGCGGCCCAGGGCCGGCTGTTCACGCTCTACAACGCGCTGAAGGCCGTTGGAGGGACGCTGGTCGCGGCCGCCGAGCTGCCACCTGCCCGCATGCCGCTGCGCGACGACGTCCGCAGCCGTCTCGGCTGGGGCCTGGTCTACGAAGTGTTGCCGCTGGCGGACGAGGACAAGCCGGCGGCGCTGGCGACCTATGCCCGGTCGCGCGGATTCACGCTGGGTGAGGACGTCATCGCCTACCTGCTGGCCCATGGCCGGCGCGACATGACATCCCTGATGACGACGCTGGCGGCCCTCGACCGCCATTCGCTCGCCTCCAAGCGCCCGATCACCACCCCGCTGCTCAGGGAATGGATGCAGCGCGGGCTGGGTTTTTCGGATCCGGGTGGCGTCGAACGGCCCCGGTAACTGGGTGTCCGGATCAGTCGTCGCCAAAAAACGACAAACCAGCCGGGCCTGGGGCTGTTAATTCTTTGATTGTTCAGCTAAAATGTTGGGTAGTCCAGTGCCTTGGCCGGAGGGCACGATGTCAACCGGCTTGACGATACGCCCGTTAATGGCGTCGACACGGTCAGTTGGTGTCCTTTTTGAAATTCCTCCGAGGAACATAGAATGAAGAACGTAATGGTGGCATTGGTGGCGGCGGCATTTGCAACGGTTGCGCTCGCCCAAGGTACGACGGCCGCTCCCGCTGCCCCGGCTGCTCAAGCGGCTCCGGCCGCGGCCGCGCCGACGAAGGCTGAAAAGAAGGCGGCGAAAGCCGACAAGAAATCCAAGAACAAGAAGGCCAAGAAATCGGCACCTGCGTCGTCCGCGACGCCGGCATCGACCGACGCGAAGCCCGCCAAGTAATTCACTTACTGTCCAACTCCAAAACCCAAAGGAACTGCAAATGAACAAGCTGCTCATCGCCCTGATCGCCGGTGGCTTCGCCACTGTCGCTGCTGCACAAACCGCCGCCCCGGCCGCTGCGCCGATGGCTGCTCCGGCCACCAAGGCCGAGATGAACAAGGAAAAGGCCAAGACGGTCGAAGCCGTGACCAAGTCCGACGTAAACACGACGGGAAGCACGGCCACCGCCGCGCAAGCGAAGAAGGACACGGCCGTTTCCAAGACTGTCGCCAAGCCGACGACCGCGCAGAAGAAGGCCGACGCCGTGACCGCGACCACCAAGGGCGGCGAAAGCTCGACTGGCGGCCCGGCCACCGCCGCGCAAGCCAAGGCCAATACGGCCGCCTCGAAGGCAATGCCGAAGGCGACGACCGCAGAGAAGGCAGCCGACGTCAAGGGCGCAGCGACCCCCAAGGCAGCCACGCCGTAAGCTTCAAGGCAACGCTGTCGTCAAGGAAGGCAAGGCGTCCGCGCCTTGCCTTTCGTTTTATTCGCCGCAACATTTGAAACATCGCCTACTTTAGGAAATGCCAATGAACAGGATTCTCGCGTCGCTCGTCGCCGCCCTCGTCGTCTCGTCCGCTGCCGTTGCCCAGACAGCCGCCCCCGCAGCACCGGCTGCAGCGCCCGCTGCCGCACCCGCTGCGACGGCCAAGGCCGCTAGAAACAAGGCCAAGCAGGAAGCCGTGCAGTCCACGACGCAGTCCGCTGTGGCTGCGACGGGTTCCACCGCCACCGCCAAGCAGCAGGCCAAGACCACGGCCGCTTCGAAGAAGGTCGCCAAGCCGACGAAGGAACAGCGCGCTGCCGACACCAAGGCCAGTGCCGTCTATCCGCAGTCGGGCACGGCCACCGCCGCGCAGGCCAAGTCGAACACGGCCGTCTCGAAGGAAATGCCGAAGCAGACAGTAAACATGGGAACGCCGGCCGCCGAGAAGGCGATGGAAAAAGCCGCCAAGCCCTGAACGTTTGAAGCAACTGCCGGCCAAAGGGGCAGGGCGTCCGCGCCTTGCCCCTTTTCCATTGCCGGCGCACATTGCGGCTCCCGACGCTAGAACACCATGAGTGAATTGACCGCGCCCCGTCCCGCCGTGACCGTCGCCAGCGTCGTCGAGCGTGACGGCCTGTTCCTGCTCGTCGAGGAGGAAACGCGCGCGGGGCGCAAGCTGAATCAGCCCGCCGGGCACGTCGAAGCGGGAGAGACGCTTCCGGTTGCCGCGGCGCGCGAAACCCTCGAGGAGACGGGATGGCACGTGATACCGACCGCGCTGGTCGGCATCTACCGCTGGGCCGCGCCTGACACCGGCACGACGTTCGTCCGCTTTTCCTTCGCCGGCGACGCGCAGGAGCACGACACCGCGCGCGATCTCGATGCGGGCATCGTCCGCGCGTTGTGGCTGCCGTACGACGAGATCGTCGCGCGCCGCGACGACCACCGCAGCCCGCTCGTCCTGCGCTGCATCGACGATTACCGCGCAGGCAAGCGGTGGCCGCTCAACTTCGTCGCGGAAATCGCCTGATGGCCAGGCAGCGTGTCATCGTCGGCCTGTCGGGTGGCGTGGACTCGGCGGTCGCCGCGTGGCTGTTGAAGCAGCAGGGCTGCGACGTCGTCGGCGTCTTCATGAAGAACTGGGAAGACGACGACACCGACGAATACTGCACGTCGCGGGAAGACCTGGTCGACGCGGCGTCGGTGGCCGACGTGCTCGGGATCGAGCTCGAGGCCGTGAATTTCGCGGCCGAATACCGGGAGCGCGTGTTCGCGCATTTCCTTCGCGAATACGAAGCCGGGCGCACGCCCAACCCCGACGTGCTGTGCAACAGCGAGATCAAGTTCCGCGCGTTCCTCGACTATGCGCTGAAGCTGGGCGCCGACGCCATTGCCACGGGCCACTACGCGCGCGTGCGGCGCACGCCTGCGGATTCGGCGCGCGTGGAACTGCTGAAGGCGAGTGATGCGACCAAGGACCAGAGCTACTTCCTGCATCGGCTGACGCAGGAGCAGCTTGCGCCGGCGATCTTCCCGCTTGGGGAATTGAAGAAGCGCGACGTGCGCCGCATCGCGCGCGAGCAGCGGATACCGACGTGGGCGAAAAAGGACTCGACGGGCATTTGTTTCATCGGCGAGCGGCCGTTCCGCGATTTCCTGGCGCGCTATCTTCCGCGCACGCCGGGGCCGGTCGAGACGCCTGAAGGTAAAGTCATCGGCCGGCACGAGGGACTCGCGTACTACACACTGGGCCAGCGGCAGGGGCTTGGGATAGGCGGCACGCGCGGCGGCACGGACGAGCCGTGGTTCGTCGCGGCGAAAGACCTGGCACGCAACGCGCTGGTGGCCGTCCAGGGCCACGATCATCCGTTGCTGTACCGGCGTGACGTGGACGCCATCGACATGCACTGGATCAGTGGCGCGGCGCCCGCGCTGCCCGCCGAATTGGGCGCCAAGACGCGCTACCGGATGCCGGACGCCGCCTGCACGCTGTCGGCCACGGGTACCGGCCATCGCGCGACGTTCGATACGCCGCAATGGGCGCCCACGCCAGGCCAGTACCTGGTGCTCTACGACGGCGACGTGTGCCTGGGCGGAGGCGTCATCGCGGCGCCCGACGCTGCGATATCACGGGCCACTGAACTGCCGCGGGCAGCCGCCGTTCCCGGCTGACACGTTGCGCGCGCGCCGCCTGCAGCGCGCGCCTGGCTCAACAGAGGTTCAGAAGGGGATGTCGTCGTCGAAGTCGTCGACGTTCTTCTTGGCCGCGCCCGCGGGCTTGGACGCCCCCGCGCCCGCGCCACCGCCTTCACGGCGCGCACCACCGCTGCTGCTGCCGCCGCCTGAGAACTCGGCGTCACCGCCGCCACCGCCGCTGCCGTCGCGGCTGCCGAGCAACTGCATACGGTCGCCGACGATTTCCGTCGAATATTTCTCGACGCCGTCCTTGTCGGTGTACTTCTTGGTCTGCAGCCGGCCCTCGATGTAGACCGAGCGCCCCTTCTTCAGGTACTCGCCGGCGATTTCGGCCTGGCGACCGAACAGCACGACGCGATGCCACTCCGTCTTTTCCTGCTTTTCGCCGGCCTTGTCCTTCCACGTCTCGCTGGTGGCGATGTTGAGGTTGGTGACGGCGTCGCCGCCCGTTGTGTAGCGCGTTTCCGGATCGCGGCCGAGATTGCCGATCAGGATCACTTTGTTGACCGAGGCCATCGTGAATTTCTCCCGTCTGTTGAGGGTTGCCGCAGTCCATGTAAACCCATGCTTGCAAAGGGTTTCGCAAATGGATTGTGGGCGGGCAACCGAAACGCAATATACTAACAGGTTCGGCGCTGCGTCCTTAGATCAGTTGTCCTAGGCCGGGATGCTGATTGCTCGGCAATCGACGCGAACCCACCGACCGCGAAAAGACGCGAGAAACAAACACTCCCCTGCATGGACTCCATTCGCATCCGCGGCGCGCGCACGCACAACCTCAAGAACCTGAACCTCGATCTGCCGCGCCACCGGCTGATCGTGATTACCGGTCTCTCGGGTTCGGGGAAGAGCTCGCTCGCCTTCGACACGCTCTACGCGGAAGGGCAGCGCCGCTACGTCGAGTCGCTGTCGGCGTACGCGCGGCAGTTCCTGCAGCTGATGGACAAGCCCGACGTCGACCTGATCGAGGGCCTGTCGCCGGCAATCTCCATCGAGCAGAAGGCGACGTCGCACAACCCGCGATCGACCGTGGGTACGGTGACCGAGATCCACGACTACCTGCGGCTCCTGTACGCGCGCGTCGGCGACCCGTACTGCCCGGACCATCCGGAACAGAAGCTCGCGGCGATGACGATCTCGCAGATGGTCGATGCCACGCTCGCGTTCCCGGTGGACACGCGGCTCATGATCCTCGCGCCCGCCATCGTCAATCGCAAGGGCGAGCACCTCGAGCTCTTCGTCGAATTGCGCGCCAAGGGGTTCGTCCGCGTGCGCGTCGACGGCAAGGTGTGCGAGATCGACGCGGCGCCGAAGCTCGCCAAGACCACCAAGCACACGATCGAGGTCGTCGTCGACCGGCTCAAGGTAAATGAGGAATACAAGCAGCGCCTGGCCGAGTCGTTCGAGACCGCGCTGCGCCACGGCGACGGCCGCGCGATCGTCGTCGACGTGGACACCGGGGCCGAGCACCTCTATTCCGCGAAATTCGCGTGCCCGATCTGCAACTATTCGCTGGCCGAGCTCGAGCCGCGGCTCTTCTCGTTCAACAGCCCGCTTGGCGCGTGCCCGCGCTGCGACGGACTGGGCTCTATCACGTTCTTCGACCCCAAGCGCGTCGTCGCGTTTCCGCAGCTCTCGCTGGCATCCGGCACGATCAAGGGCTGGGACCGGCGCAATCAGTTCTATTTCCAGCTGCTGCAAAGCCTGGCCAAGCACGTCGGCTTCGACGTCGACAAGCCGTTCGCGAAATTGCCCGAGCGCGTGCAGCAGCTGATCCTCTACGGTTCGGGCGACGAAAAGATCCCGTTCACGTATCTGTCCGAGCGCGGCAAGCCGATGATCCGCGAGCACGCCTTCGAGGGCATCATCCCCAACCTCGAGCGGCGCTACCGCGAGACGGATTCGGTGATGGTGCGCGAGGAGCTCGCCAAATATCTCAACAACAAGCCGTGCCCGGAATGCGGCGGCACGCGGCTGCGGCGCGAGGCGCGGCACGTCAAGGTCGGCAATGGCGACCAGGCAAGGGCGATCTTCGAGATCTCCGGTCTGCCGCTCAAGGCCACGATGGTGTTCTTCCGCGCACTGGTGCTGGATGGCCAGAAGGTGGCGATCGCCGACCGCATCGTCAAGGAGATCATCAGCCGGCTGCAGTTCCTCAATAACGTCGGCCTGGATTACCTGGCGCTCGACCGGTCGGCGGAGACGCTGTCCGGCGGCGAGTCGCAGCGCATCCGGCTTGCGAGCCAGATCGGGTCGGGCCTCACCGGCGTGATGTACGTGCTGGATGAGCCGTCGATCGGACTGCATCAGCGCGACAACGACCGGCTGCTGGAGACGCTCAAGAACCTGCGCGACCTCGGCAACAGCGTGATCGTCGTCGAGCACGACCAGGACGCGATCAACGCCGCCGACTACGTCGTCGACATGGGCCCGGGCGCAGGTGAGCACGGCGGGCAGGTCGTCGCGCAGGGGACGCCCGAGGACATCCGCCGCGCGCCGCATTCGCTGACCGGCCAGTATCTCGCCGGGCACCGGCAGATTCCGATTCCTGCGCGCCGGCACCGCGCCGACTCGGGGAAAGTGCTGAAGATCAGCGGCGCCACCGGCAACAACCTGCAGGGCGTCACGGCGAGCCTGCCGGTGGGATTGTTCATCTGCGTGACGGGCGTGTCGGGTTCCGGCAAGTCGACGCTGATCAACGACACGCTCTACCACGCGGTGGCGCGGCACCTG
>Ga0315270_10002044_pt1 | contig 10706 bp, 11 predicted proteins | sample C1_bottom_MG_FD_204932 | JGI IMG/M metagenome (GOLD analysis project Ga0315270, IMG submission 204932) | Sediment microbial communities from Yellowstone Lake, YNP, Wyoming, USA - C1_bottom | ecosystem: Environmental > Aquatic > Freshwater > Lake > Sediment | place: USA: Wyoming | collected... | reverse complement strand
CATCTCCGGTTCCAAGTCCGCGGCCACCACCCTTCCTCGCGGCACCGCCCGCGCCAATTTGAAACTGAAGTATCCTGACCCCGCACCTAGATCTAAAACAGTCTCATTTCCCTGCAGTCCGAGCGCTACCACTACTTCGTCAGGTTTTTGCCACGAGGCGCGGTCGGGACGGTCCAGAAAAGAGATGTATTTTTCCACCTCGGCAAACGGACGGAGCTGGCTGGGAGTTACCCCCGCCTTGCGGAGCGGACAATCTATGCCCGGCATGTTGTGATCCTGGGCCGCCAGCTTGCCAGCTCCGGCGGCAGGCTGGGACTCCGTTTTGCAGCCGGCGGCAACCGCCAGCCCGCACAAGCACACCAGCCAGAACATTTTTGCGTTCATTCTCGAATAGAATTCATGTGTTCAGATACCCGCTTTCGCCGACTGCAAACCGGCCGTCAGCTGCAACGGAACCATCTTTGGCATTTCCACACCAGCCGCTTCGCTTCGCCTTGAAGGCATCGAACGCCGGGATGTACGGCTTCATGTCCAGCAACGGCGTGTTGTCGAGGATGTCCAGACCGTCCACCCGGAGAACGTTGGCACTGATTCCGAGCAACCGAACCGATGACAGCCCGATGGGATTCGGACGGCACGGCGAGCGCCTGGCGAACAATCCGCGCGGCGTCTTATCGAGGTAGGGCGTCAGTACCAGTTCGGCCGGCTTGGCCCGGTCGAACCAATACAGCAGCCAGATCCGGTCGAACCCTTCAAGGTCCCGCAGCCCCGCCGCATACTCGGGGAAAACCTCTACCGTCCCCTCAATCCCGGAGGCCAGCGAAGACTGAACTGGCGTTCCGGTCGCCTGCTTATGCGGCGAGTGAATTATTCCGATGGAGGTCAAGTTCATCGTACGAGATAGCTTTGTTCTAAATTCACACAGCGGGCAAAGGTTTGTGGCTAGGCCGAACGCGTCCATCCTCCATTTCGATGATACGGTCAAACACATCCAGCGCTCGGTGATCGTGAGTTACCACAATAACCCCGGCGCCACGTTCATGCGCCACCTTCCTGAAAAGTTCCATCACTTGGCGGCCGCGTGCGCCGTCCAGCGCCGCCGTCGGCTCGTCGGCCAGAATCAAGCTTGGCTCGTTGGCCAGCGCCCGGGCCACCGCCACCCGCTGTTGCTGGCCACCAGAGAGGCTGTCCGGCAAATGGTGAGCACGATCGGTGACCTCAAAATATGCCAGCAGTTCCATTGCCCGCTTCCGCGCCGCGCGCGGTCGAACATCGTTGATTTCCAGCGCCACCTGCACGTTTTGCGCCGCGTTCAGAAATGGAATCAAATTCGCCTTCTGAAAGACGAATCCCAAGTGCTGCCGCCGAAACGCCGCCAAGTCAACCAGAGCCTGGTCGCCGTCCATCACCGGCACGCCCCCGATTGCGATGCTCCCTGTCGTCGGCGGATTGATCAGGCCGAGCGCCGTCAGCAGTGTGGACTTGCCCGCGCCACTTGGCCCTACCAGCGCCACCACCTCACCGCGCTCCACCCGCAACGACACTTCTCTCATCGCCACCACTTCGGTGTTCCCGCTACCATATACCTTCGTCAGGCCCGTGGCTTCCACAGACGGCGCGCTTTCGACAGGTGGGTTCATCACGACAACACCTTGTTCGGTTCCACCTGCAGGGCTTTCGCAATGCCCAGCAAGCTCGCCAGCGACGAGATCGCCACCACGATGCCCGCCAGTATCCACAGGTCGTCCGTCGTTATCATTACTCGCCGGGGGAATAGCGGGTAAAGCCATTGCCCAATGTAGTAGGCGACGCCGTAGCCCAGCGCTCCGAGCAACAGCGCCTGTTGCAGAATAAGGCCCACTATCACCCGGTTGCGCGCCCCCATCAACTTGAGCATCGCGATGTCGTGCGTCTTGTCCAACGTCAGAGTGTAAATGATCAACGCCATGATAATCGTCGAGACGATGACCAGGATGACGCGAAACAACCCGAGTTGCCGTCGCGCCCGGTCCACATTGCCCCGTAGCAAGAGCTGCCGCTGTCCTTCGTGCGTGTAAACTGTCACGTCCGGCCACGCCGATATGGTGGAGAGCACCGACGCCACGTCTGCTCCCGGCGCGGCTTTAACCAGTATCGCGCTAACCAGCGGAGTGGCCAGCGCCGGCAATGCGCTCGAAGGGCCGGCAGCTCGTTCGATCAATTCCGGTTGCACCCGTCCATAATCCTGATTGCTCGCCCGACTCCGTCGCGAGGCGCGCTCCAGACGCGCCGACTCGCCCGCCACGTCAAATTGCACCGCCAGCGCGTCGCGCACGGTAAAAAACGCCATCCCATCCCCGGAGGACGACGCCATGCCTTTGGTCAAGCCCACTACTGTGTAAACGTCCTTGCCCAACGGAATACGGTCGCCCAATTCCAACCCCAGTATCTGGTCCGCAATCATCTCGTAATGCCCCTGCGCCAGCGGCCGGCCGGCCGCAAGCCGCAGCCATTCCCCTTTATCCTCTGGCCAGTCCAGACCTTCCACAAACATGCGGAGCGGCTTGCCCCGATGCTCCCGTTGAATCGTATGCGCCACAAAACTCTTCGCGCTCTGCACGCCAGGCACAGCCGACAGGCGGAATTCCAGATTGGCAGGAATTCGGGAGACCTCGGAAAACGGCCCCCGCGTGCTTTTTTGCACCACCCATAAATCCGCGCCGACTTCATCCACCAATTGCGTGGCCTCGAACACCAGCCCTTGATAGACGCCGCCCATGCCGAGCACGAGCATCAACAGCAGACCGATGCCCACCGCCGTCAGCAGAAAGCGTCCGACATTGTGCCGGATGTCTTGAGCGGCAAGATTCATGGCGCAGCCTTGGGCGCGGTCACGCGCTGCCCGTTTGTCAACGGTTGATTACCTTCCCGCGGCTTGCACATCACCTGCCCAGCCAACAGCCCTTCCACCACTTCCGCCGTCTCCAACCCGCGCAACCCAAGCTTCACTTCGCGCCACATGGATTTACCTCGTTCCATCACAAATGCTCCCGGCTTGCCCCCCCGCCACGACACGAATCTCAGCGGCAACGCCAGTGTGGACTCCTGCCGCCCCGTCTCGATATACACTTCCGCCCGCTGGCCCACCGTCCAGTTCTTCGGCAACTGCTTCACCCGCACATCCACAAGGAATTCGCGCGTTTCCCGGTCCGTCTCGCGGCCTAGTCGGGCCACTTCGCCCGGATACGACTTCGCCGGCTCGGAACGGAACACCACCCGCGCCGGTTGGCCCGCCACCAGCCGCTCTCCCGCGGTTTCATCCACCCACGCCGACACCCAAATCTCGTTCGTCGAAATGAGTTGCAGAATCGAGCTCCCCGGCACCACCACCCCGCCGGGATCGCGGTCCCGCCGCACAATAAGCCCGTCATACGGACTCACAATCCGCGTGAAACCCAACCGCTCCCGCTGATACAACAAATTCTTTTCCGCCGTCACCAACTGGCTTTCAGCTTCCCCAATCGCCGCCTGCGACCGCTTCATATCCGCCTCCGCCACGTTCACCTGCTCGACCGCCTTGTCGAAGTCCGCTTGCGAACTGATTCGGTTCGTCAGCAAATCCGAAATCCGCTTGTAGTCCAGCCTCGCCTGCTGTCCAACTGCTACTGCCCGGGCCTCGTCGGTCTTCACTCTCTCCAGGCTGGCCCCCGACGCCACTCGCGTCGCTTCCGCCACTTCCACCTGCATCTTCAGTTCGCCATCGTCCAGCCGGGCGAGCAGTTGGTCGCACTTTACTGCGTCGCCCTGGTCCACCAGCACTTCCGCCAATCGCTCCTGAATCCGCGGGCTGATCGTGGTCTTGACCCGTGCCTCCAGTGTTCCCGTCCCCATCACTTCCGCCACCACCGTCCCGGTGGCCAGCTTGTGTGTCAACACCATCATTGGTGCGAACTTCATCCGATAGACCCCGAAGCCGAGGACCAGAGCCACAACAAGCCATTTACTGCAAGACCGAACCGTTTTGGAATTTAACAGCGTGCGTGATTTCATTCAGAATTCGCTACTTGGTTTCGTCAACTTCAACGCGGCCATCCGCCAACATGGAAACACCTTCCCGGTTGTCGCACCAGCCGATCCGTTTGACAAATACGGGCTTCACTGCGCCAGCGATGGGTTCCACAAATCCACTTGCGGCGGCGCATACGTCCGTGCGAACGGTAGCAACTGGCTGTGCCCATCGGCAAACGCGTAGTTCGCCTTCTGACGGTGTCGCTTGGAATCCACATCCTCCGCGTCCCTGGGCGCCATCCAAAAGTGTGCCATGATGTGGTCAGCACTGCTGTTGTTTTCCGCAAACAGAATGGTTGCTGCCGGCTTCGGCAACTGAGTGACCCGCCGCCACGTTCGTGGCTTGCCAGTGTAGTCGTCATCCGGGCCGAGTTCGTAATACACGCTCAAGCCGTAGCTCCACGGTGCCGTCTTTTTGTCCGCCGGACAGCGGTAAACCCCGGTCAGCAGGTTCGTCCAAAGTGCCGTGCTGGAACCGAGAAGAGGAGCAATTGTGCGTTCCCACGGCATCAGGCCGTTCGCGAACGCCGAGTGCTGGCTCCGCGGGAACTCGTCCGCGTTGTCATCCGTGTAGAGCCTCACCGCAAAACCAAGCTGCCGCAGGTTGCTAAGACATTGCGTCCCGCGCGCGGATTCTTTCGCCCGGCTCAGCGCTGGCAGCAGCATTGCCGCCAGCAACGCGATGGTGGCAATCACCACCAGCAACTCGATCAGCGTGAATGCAAGGCGGTCTCCCGGCCCACTGTGGCTGGGAGCCCTACCTGACTTTCCGATCCCAGTCATCACTGCGCCAGCTTCATGCGGAAGAACTTCCGCGTTTCACCCGGGTCCAGCACCACCGCAGACTGGTCTTCCAACGTCACGGGTGCGTTAGTAACCGGCGTCCACGTTCCTCCAGGGAGCGCGTCTGTTCCCTCCAGCGCCCAATTCGTGGTCGAGGTCGGCCAGAACACCACCACCCGCGATCCGATGTTCAGACTGGGACGCCCATCCGGCACGTCCGTCCAAGTAAACGCCAACGGCCCGCTGCTGGAGCCGGACACCTCCTGGCCGGTGGTTGTGTCGAGCAAATACACCTCGAAGGTGGCGCTGCAGGAGTTCGTCACCGGTGCCGAAGCAAAAACTGGATGGAACATCATCCCATTCCAAGCCAGCGCGTTGGTCGCGCCATCCGTCCCGAAAATGGGGTGAAGCGCTTTCGGCGCCGCTTCCTGATAGCGATACGCCGAGAGTCCCGCTGAGCCTGACAATTTTCGAATCCAGATCTGGGTTCCCGCCGGTAGCAGATCTGTGTTTCCGTCCATGACAAATCCGTAGCGACGGCTAAAGGCCTTGCCTTCGGCGCTAGGGTCAAGCGCGCAGAACCAGGGATCAGCCGGATCAAAACTGTCGCCCGGATTGCTCACCAGCAACGGGGTCAGTTGCGGCACGGTCGAGGGCATCATGACGTGGATCATTCCGTCGGACGCGTGATACGACACCATCGGCATCACCATCCCACCCTGCATCGGAACCGATGTCAGCGTGGCTGCGCGGCCTGAGCCTGCCGCCAAGACGGTCAGGGAAACGGCGCAGACCACAGCCACAACTCTGCAATAGATCACTTTCTCAAAATACACAGTCAATTTCTTCACAAGATTCATTTTCATTTTGGCCGGAACGCCTGGCAGGCCCTGCATTCGCAGATCGCCATCATCAGGCTCCAGACCGGTTACAATTAAAAAGGGGGAACAGTGGCAACTCATCCAAGCTGCCACCAAGATTTCAGTAGAGGAGAGAAGGCAACCAGAGAGTGCCTGGCCACGCCGACCGCGCAGCCTCAGCAATATCCGCTTACCCGAGAACGGTTTTGGGCGGCGGGACTGGCGGAGAGTAGTTCAGCAGGTCGGCTGTTTCTTCAACCCCACCGGCCATCCAGAAATGTGTCGGAGCGCTGAAGACAAACGAGGTGCTAGAATACGAAAACTCGAACTTCTTCCCTGTAACGGGAAACTCGGATTTCTTCTCCGACTTCTTGGCTGTGGCAATCGCTTTGCACAAAGCGCAAGGGTGCTTGCCATCGAAAGTCTTAACCAATGCTTCGCCAACGCTCCCGTTCTGTGAGTAGTTGACCACCATCCCGATCCAGGCCACCGACTGCAAAAAGCCCCAATGCAAGCCAATCGAAAAGGCCAGGGCGGCGACAATGGCTAATCTGGGGACTCGGCAGAGCACTCGCACAAATCTACAGCCCGCCCCCGCATTGTCAAACCGTCGGCCGCATCACTCCCACAGAGGTTCCCGCCACTCAAGTGGTGCCGGCAAAATGTCCCGGAATCACCTTGGGGGCCTTTTTGTCCTCAATCACGCCTCGACAAGTCCAGCGAGTTCTGTCTACATCCAACGCCTCAAGAACTTATGAGAAAACAGAAGCTACTACCCGCATCTGTCGGTATGCTAATCGCCGGAACCATCTTACTTTCGGCACCGCTTACGGCCGGGGCCAAGGGCAAGGCCAACCACGTCGTCGTCATGGTTTGGGATGGCATGCGTCGCGATTTCATCTCCCCGCAGTATACACCGCACCTTTATGAACTGGTGACCAACGGCGTCTTTTTCAAAAGACACCATCCTGTTTACGTCAGTTCCACCGAAGTTAACGGCACCGCCATCGCCACCGGCTGTAACCCCGAGCGCAGTGGCATCATCGCCAACCAGGATTACCGTCCCGAAATCAGTCTCTTGGGCCCATTGGCCACGGAAGGCGTGGAGTCGGTCCGGCGCGGCGACATGATGACCGATGGCAATTACCTTCGGGTGCCGACCATCGCCGAAATCCTCCAGCAGGACGGCATTGCCACCGTCACCGCCGGCACCAAGCCCGTCGTATTCCTCCACGACCGCGCCAAGGGCAAGACTTCCGAAGCCGGCACCAACTCCATATTGCTCTACGCCGGCAAAACCCTCCCGCGCAGCGCCGAGGCCGCCTGCCTCAAAGTGAACGACGACAAACCTTTCCCCGCCGCGGCCAATCCGAATTCTCTTAGGGACAACTGGACCTCCAAATCCATGCTTAATGCCCTGTGGAAGAAAACTGTCCCCAAATACTCCCTGCTATGGCTCAGCGAGCCCGATATCACCCAGCACGCGGATGGCATCGCTAGCCCAAACGCCATTGCCGCCATTGAAAACAGCGACCGCCTCCTCGGGGAAGTTCTCAAAAAGCTCGAAGAAAAGGGCATCAAGGATCAGACCGACATCTTCGTCGTGTCCGACCACGGCTTCTCCACCATTATCAGAGGTCTGGACGTGGTGGAAACGCTCAACAAGGTGAAGTTCCGCGCGACTCGCAAGCACGAAGATCCTGACAAGGGCGATGTGCTCGTCGTCGGCTTGGGTGGCAGTTCTTGCTTCTACGTTTACGAACACGACGAGACGGTCATCCGCAAACTCGCCGAGTTCCTCCAGACCACCGACTTCACAGGCGTCATCTTCTCACGGCTGCCGATCGAAGGCACCTTTCCCCTCGACACCGTGCGCCTCAACGCGACCAACGTGGCGCCCGACCTGGTGGTGTCCTTCCGCTGGTTTGCCGACCGCAACGAAAACGGCGCACCCGGCCTGGTAATCTCTGACGGCGGCACCAAAGGCAAGGGCACCCACTCCTCACTCTGTCGCTACGATATGCTCAACATCGCAGTCGCCTGGGGGCCGGACTTCAAGCAGGGCTACGTCAACGAAGTTCCCACGGGCAACATTGATATCGCCCCCACCGTCCTGCACATCCTAGGCGTGAAACCCAAGACCCTCCTTGACGGCCGGGTTCTCACGGAAGCCTTGGTGGGCGGCGGAGCTGAGCCCATGGTGGAGACAAAGACCCTCGAGGCCACCCGCAGCACGGGCATTTTCCATTGGCGGCAATACCTTAAATACAGCCAGGTCGGCAACACCATCTACTTCGACGAAGGCAACGGCGAGCCGAGCTGGAAATAGACTCCTCGCCCCGAGCACAGATCCCGAACCGATCGAGGGAGCTTGTCGAAAACTACCCTGAATCCTCAACTCTCGACTACCCCGACCACCTCCCCCAAACCTTTAGCAACCGGTCGCGCAACGCCTTCGGCTTCACCTCGCCAATCAGCTCGGGCATCTCCCCTTTCGCGGTTTTGTGCCCATTGCTGAGCAAGCGTGGAGTCGACGATTGCAGCGTCTGACGGAAATGCTCGCTCATAGGCTGGAAGTAATGCTTCAGTTCGATTTCCTCATTTTCTGCCCGTCCTGTATGACACCCCGCCATAACGCGCCTTCTTCCCCAATTCCCGCTCGATAGCCAGCAGGCGGTTGTATTTGGCAATCCGTTCCGATCGGCACGCCGACCCCGTCTTGATCTGCCCCGCTCCCGTCCCGACCGCCAGGTCCGCAATGAACGCGTCCTCAGTCTCGCCCGAACGGTGAGAGATAACTGCGCCGTAGCCAGCCTTCTGTGCCATCGCCACAGTTTCCAATGTCTCGGAAACCGTGCCAATTTGGTTCAGCTTGATGAGGATCGCATTCGCGATGCCGTCGCGAATGCCTTGAGCAAAGATTTTCGGATTGGTGACGAAGTTGTCGTCGCCGACGAGCTGCAACTTCTTGCCGAGCGCCTTAGTCAAAGCCTTCCAGCCCTCTCGGTCCTCCTCTCCCATGCCGTCTTCCAGCGAGACAATGGGATATTTCTTCGCCCAGTCGCCCCACAAAGAAACCATCTCTGAGGGCGTCTTGCGCGAGCGGTCGGACTTCTTCATTACGTAGGTTCCCTCATCGTAAAACTCGCTTGCTGCGGGGTCCAGGGCAATGGCGATCTGCTTGCCGGCCTTGTAGCCAGCGGCCTTGATGGCCTCCAGAATGACGTCTACCGCTTCCGTGTTGGTCTTGAGATTGGGCGCGAACCCACCCTCATCACCCACAGCTGTCACCAACCCACGTTTCTGCAACAGCTTTTTCAACGTGTGGAAAGTCTCGGCACCGTAACGCAATGCTTCGGCAAACGTGGGCGCCCCGATGGGGAAAAGCATGAACTCCTGAAAGTCCACGTTGTTCGTTGCGTGCGCGCCACCGTTGAGCACATTCATCATGGGCGCAGGCAGCACATAAGGAGCGCCAGCCTTGCCGCCGTGCAGCTTACGGACATACACGTAGAGAGGCACTCCTGAATCCTGGGCGGCGGCACGGCAAACCGCCATCGAAACGCCAAGGATCGCGTTCGCCCCCAGCTTCGATTTCGTGTCTGTGCCGTCGAGTTTTCGCATCAGTTCATCAATCTCCCCCTGCCCGTGTGGGGATTTGCCCTTGAGCTTTGGCGCGATAAGCTTGTTGACGTTGGCCACAGCCTTGAGGACCCCTTTGCCACCGTAGCGTTTGGCGTCACCGTCACGCAGCTCGACCGCTTCGCGAATACCGGTGGACGCACCCGAAGGTACGCTGGCCAGGGCGGTAATGCCGTTGTTGAGTGCGACGCTGACCATGACGGTCGGGTTGCCGCGAGAGTCGAGGATTTCCTGTGCCGTGATGTTTTGGATTTTGCTCATAATTGTTTTCGGAGTTAGAGACTGCGTTCGTGTTGGTAAATGGCCGAGGTTAAATTCATTGTTTAACGATCAATACACTGCAATGCGCGTGGTCGCTTACCCGGTCCGCTGTGTCCCCCAGCAGCCGGCCCCACAATTCCGAATGGTCGCTGTGTCCAACCACGATCAGATCATAGTTTCCCTCTTTGGCGAAACTCACGATAGCCTTTGCCGGGTGCCCTCGCCGCGTCTCGCAACCGATGGTAATGCCATGCCGCTTCGCCATCTCGTTGACTTCAGTTTGCCGCTCCTTGAAATACTCGTCAGCCCCCTCCTGTTCGCCCTCAAACTCCCCCGGCAAATCGGAGTGCCGCGGCAGTGGCTCCCGCACCCACAGCACCGTCAACTGGGCGTTGTAGTTCTTGGCAGCGATGGCCGCTCGTTCGAGCGCAGCTTTCCCGCCTTTCGACCCGTCGTATCCCACCAGAATTTTTTGAAACATAGGCCTCTTGGTTTCCTCACTTTCCACTTGCTGGAGGCGGAGACACCGCCCCGCTATTGATCTGTCGTTTGTAGAGCCGACCCCAGGCAACCATCGTCCGCACCGTTGGCTGGAAAAACTTCTGTGCGATCAACGTCGGCACAAACGCGCTTAGAATAACCACCGTTACCAGCACCGAATACTGCTGCTGATCGATGATCTTGTTCTGCAAACCAAAAAGCGCTGAAATTGTTCCGAACGTCAGCCCCGTGGACATCAGCAGCGCCGTGTAAGTCGCTTCGCGCTTGCGCATGTAAAAGACCCGCGCCAATGGCCACACTCCAACAAACTTCGTCGTCATCTTGATCGCGAGCAAAACCAGGATGATCCCCACCGCAGCTGCCAGCGCCGGCAGCGATACGAACAAGCCCGCCTTGATGAAATAGAACGGTGTGAAAATCGCAAACGCGATGCTCCGCATCCGATGCACCAGCGTCTTGTCCCGCAGAAACACCCCCGCAACCACTAACCCCAGCAGATACGCCGGCAGCACCGCCTCACTCTTCGCTGTCGAAGCCAGGCCCCCCAGGAAGAATAGGACAAAGAAAATGAACTTCACTTCCGGCTCGCTCACCCTCGTTGCCCCCAGCCGC
>Ga0315270_10002043_pt1 | contig 10710 bp, 4 predicted proteins | sample C1_bottom_MG_FD_204932 | JGI IMG/M metagenome (GOLD analysis project Ga0315270, IMG submission 204932) | Sediment microbial communities from Yellowstone Lake, YNP, Wyoming, USA - C1_bottom | ecosystem: Environmental > Aquatic > Freshwater > Lake > Sediment | place: USA: Wyoming | collected... | reverse complement strand
GCTTGCGGCCATATCGTTCATGGTCCTTGCCAGAAGTGCGGTCTCTTTTGAAGCAAAGACCGGCAGCCGGTAAGACAGTTGCCCTTTGGCAAAATATTCCGCGCCTTCACGGATTTTCTCCAGCGGTTGGCTGACGCGCCGCGAAAACAGCAGACTGACGCCTGTTGCCAGCAATGCGACCACCAGTACGCCCATCGATGTGCGTTTGTGAATTTTCTCAAGCTGCCTGTCGATCGCACCGACACTCACCGAAGCCCGCAGAACCCCGATGCGCTTATCCCTGTCAAGCAACGGAACAGCCAGATACATCATGGACTCCCGGAGGGTATCGCTATACCGTGTAAAAATGCCGGTTTCTCCTGCTGCCGCCTTTACAAACTCCGGACGGTCCGAATGATTCTCCATAGTGTTCGGATCGGCATCCGAGTCCCCCAGAACCTTTCCCAAAGGCTGCATTACCGTAATCCGCGTGTCGGTGGATTTTCCTGCCCGTTTGCACAAGATATCGATATTTTTCCAATCTCCGGCCAGAAGATAACCCGTCATCTGGTCTTTCAGGAGATTGGCCCTGGCCTCGAGATTGGTGGTCATCTGGTCCAAAAAAAACCGGCGCATCGAAAAATCGGCGTACCAGCTTACCGCCAAAAGCGGAATCAGAACGATGAGCAGAAACGGCGGATACAGTTTCCAGAACAGGGGGAAGCGTTTTTTCATGGATTCTCCTTAAACCGGTAACCCACGCTGCGAACGGTTTCAATATAATGGCCGCAGGATCCCAGTTTTTTTCGAAGACCGACAATCTGAACATCCACGCTGCGTTCGGTTACCGGATAGTTGTCGCCGCGGACCGCATCCACAATCTGGGAGCGGGTAAACACCCAGCCAGGACGCCTGCACAGCATCGCCAGAATCTGAAATTCCGTAAAAGACAGCTCAACCGGCTCTCCGCAGACTTCAACCTGGCACCGTCCCGGATCAATCGAGATTTCGCCCCGGCAAAGGATGTCTTTTTCCGATGGTTCGTTTTTACGCCGAAGCACCGCACTGATTCTGGCGCCCAGGATTTTGGGGCTGAAGGGCTTGGTGACATAGTCATCAGCCAGCCTCAGTCCGGTGACAATATCGGGTTCTTCGCTTTTGGCGGTCAGCATGATGATGGGAATATTCAAATATTTTGGGTCCGATCGCAGCGTTTCCGCGACCTTGATGCCGCTGATTCCCGGAAGCATGATATCCAGAACCACCAGGTCAAATGGTTCAGAGCGGACCAGCCGGATGGCGTTTTCTCCTGATCCGGTGCAACTGACATGATAACCTTCCGCTGTCAGATTATACCGGACCAGCTCTGCGATATCTTCCTCATCATCCACTACCAGAATTCGCGGTGTGTCCATGAATGGCTTCCATTGATGGCTTTGTTATTACGTTCAATATCTGCGTTGATCTCATCTTCTATTGGAGCCGATCCAGATGCCAGATGTAAAGCGACCAATGGTTTCAGACTTGATGGCATCTGTCTCCTGGATAGTGCTCAACTGCTATCCTCGTTGAGATCTATCATCAAATTGACACGGGAGACAATAACAATCAAGATTATCTCTTATTCAAAAACGGTTCTGCTACAGTCGAATTAGGGATGCGTCAGACCTAACCCCGCGCCACGCCGCTCCATTGATCATGGTCGTTCGCTGGAATCTCGCACGGCGCTCCGAATATTAGCTGGCGAGGTCGCGGAAAAGTCTCCCCATTTTGGAAAATCCGAACGCGGCGGCGAGAGAAAGTCAAGGTTTCTCGTGCGCGGGTCGGTTGCCGCCCATTGCACGAAACGCCGCAAGTCGTTGTCGAATTTCCGGTCGTACTTGACCTCCCAGGTCAAAAGCACCATCTTCTGCAATTCCTCGACGGCGAAAGGCTGCTTGAGAATATTCAGAAGCGCCTGGTCGGACGCATGCCGCAGCAGGGCGGTCACGTTTGAAATGCGCTCCGGTTCATAAACCCTATGAAGTTCTCCCTCGGAAGCCGCCTGCTCAAGCGCCTGGGCGACATGTTCAGCAAGCGATTTCGCAGTCTGCTCCGAAACATTGTCTTCAAAGGGCGCAAGCTCCGCGATGCGCGGCAGGACATCGCTTCGCCTTTCTGTTTTCAGGAATATGCCGATCGCCGTCTTGGCGGCTTTTTGCGCATCCTCGGATTCCAGCCGGTCGGCCATCCTTGCCAGGGCCTCTGCACAGGAGCGCAACCGATCTCTGTCTTTTTCCGTACGCCTGGCTTCAATGAGCCTTGCCGCGGCGCGTTGGAGCAAGGGATTATCGACCCATCCCTTGCATCCTGCCAGAAGCTGCCCCAGACTGCCGAGTCTCTTCCCTTCCCTGTCCTGTTCCATGGCTTCCACGATAAATCTGCTTATTTTTCTCAACTGGCCGGGGTCCAGCCTGTCCGCCATCGCTCCGGCAACTTGACACCAGGCATAAAAACGGCCGTCATCCTTCTCCCGCTGCATGGCGATGATAAGCCTTTCGCCGATAACGGTCACCTGGTCCGGCGGAAGGAGGGCTGTTAAATTCTTCAAACACGGTCGCATATAAAAGGTCCTGGATAAACCCATCGGGTTGTTCGCATTTCTGATAAGCTCAGCAATGAGTTCATCCAGGAGCAAAGCCACCTGTGCGCCGCTCAAGCGTGACGCCGCACCCGAGAGTCCCGCCTGAAGATCTTCAATGAAAAAGGAGAACTTCTGGGCCTGGATACCTGCCATGATGCGGGTGCAGGCGCTTTGCGCCTGTTCGGCATCCAGCCAGGCGGCCAGCCCCCCGAGCGCCCGGGCCAGGGACGCGAGTTTTTGCCAGTCCTTTTCATGCTCCAGGGCATCTATCAGTTTCTTTGTGGCGCATCGCGCCTGCTCTGGCGCCAGGTTTGCGGCATGGTCCCCCAGGGTGCTGGAGACGGCCGTGATGCCAATGACATCGGTTTGCCGGCTGATGACTGCAACCAATCTCCCAATGACTTGCTGCTGCTGATCCACACCCGCCTGCTCCGGAAGGAGGCTGAAGCCTCGCGCCAGCTTTGCCAGCATGACGGGATTCTCTTCCGTGAGAAGTGAGCCCAAGAGCTGGTCCGCTATCAATGCCCGCTGTCCCGGGGTTAATTTATTGAGGTGGTTGACGACAGGTGCGACGTCTTGCAGCTTACCAGATATACTGGTCCAATAGGCAGGCACTCTGGCTTTGATGACGTCCACGACGCCATCGGCAAGGACCTGGGAATCTCCGGAATCCAGGTGGCGGGCACAGACCATCAGCGACTCCGTCAAAAGGCTCAATACGTTTTCATCCTTTTTTGCGCATATCCTGGTCGCAGTCAGGCAACCGGCCAGGATATGCGCCTGATCCGCCGTCATGTGCTGCGCGAGGGGAACAAGCGCCCGCGCCAGATTTTCAGTTGTATTTGGATCGGTATTGTGTGTGATCGCATACAAAATCTCACCCCCAAGCGTTTGAGCCAATGTGACTTCCAGATGGGGCGCCAGCCTGACAAAATACTTGACGTGCTGTTCAGACCAGTTCGATTCTGGACTCTGCGTAATGGCATGGATGAACCGACTGGCCAGGAGTCCGGCATAATCAGCATCCCCGGGGACATCGTCCCAGGCTTTAAGAGACAGCCATAGCACGTCGGGTCCAGGAGCCTTCTCCAGCGCGGGACGTGCGACCTCCCGCCAGAACCGCTCGCGCAAATCGCCTTTCGGATCGAGCCCGAGGCAGATACGGAGCAGGACCGGCACGCGGTATTCTGCACGCTTCGCGCTTTCCTCACTGCCGAAGGCAAGCCGCAGCACCTTCCAGCGCACACGCGCCGGAGATGCCGCAAGGGCACTGACCAATGCGTCTCCCGAGGCTTTTTCAGACCCCCAGGCTTTGATGGCGGCAAAATACCGCTCGGCCCGTAGCGCATCCTGATACACGCGGTACCCTGCCGATGCCGCCAAAACAGCTATGAGCAGCAGCAGAAAGGGGAGAAACCGCAGGGTACTCAGCATGGCGAATCGCCGCTCTCCGGCGTAGCGAAACTTTCCGGCCAGACGGGCCACTCCCAGTTGTACCTGCTGCCAGGGGGTCAGCAGCGCCCGCCAGCGGTGCATGATCCCGGCGGCTTCCTTGAATTGGCCCGCCTGCTCCTGCAGGATACTGCGCCAGCGGTTGGCAAAGCGCTCCGCCGCCAGCACGCCGCGGCACAAAAAATCATGCTGGAGCAGCCAGATGCATCCGCCTTGCGCTTCCGAGGGGCGACGGCGCAAAATGGCCAGGTCTTCCAGGCATTCCAGGGCTTTCTGAAGCTCGGGGGCCATGGCCATATCCTCCGCGGGAGTTTTTCCGCCAATCACCCCCAGAAGCTCCGCCGTGTACCGCTGCACGGTCTTATGCCGAGCCGGGTCCACCAGGCTGATCAGGACCTTGCGCACCTGAACCGCGGAAAGACCCGAAAGTTGCGCGGTCTCGGAGATGTTGCGCTCCATGTGGCGGCACTCCAAACCTTCGGCGCCTCCCCGCCGCTCATATTCCCGCAACGTGAGCGATGGAAGCCTCCGGAGCGCCTGAAGCACGACGCTCAACTGAATGGGCAGGATACAGTCGTCCTTGGAAATATCCCCCAGCAGACGCCCCTTGAGCAGCTCCCAGCCGCGTTCCGGATGGATCACCACGGCGCGTCCATCGGGTCCCGGGAGGGTGATTTCATCAAGGAGCGGCGCGATGAGGTTCCGGTTGACCCTGGGCAGACGATATGTCCGGGCCTCCATGAAACGCACCGCTTCGAGTCCGGCCGTGTTGTCGGTACGGGTGATGAAGAGGCAGTGGACAGCCTCGCTTTGCACCAGTTGCGCCACCTCCCGCCAGAATGCGTTGGCATGGACGAGCGCATTCTGGGTGATCCAGGTGTTGCCCTGGGGGCCTTCCCGGAAGTGCTGCGGATAGGTGTTCTGGTAATCGTCCCACTGGTCGAAGATCAGAAGGGGGGGGCGGCCAAGGCGCGCGGCGTGTGCTGCAAGCCGGGAAAAGATTGCGTGGGACGGTGCGGGCGCGTCCAGTTCCAGGGCCTGACGGTCGCCTTCCGTCAGCGAATGCCAGTATTCCCCGGCAAGCAGTGCATTCAGCCCGTGTTCCCACGGCGCACCCGAAAGATCCATATAAACCGGGTGCAGACGCCCACGCCGCAGACATTCGCAGGCGAGTCCCGCCCGAACGAGGGCGCTCTTGCCGGAGCCGGTCTCGCCTTCGAGGAAAACCAGCCCCTGGTGTTCGCACAGGTCCGCGAGTTCCCGGATGCTTTCTTCACGCCCTTTCAGATGGCGGGGCTCATCGGCCCGGAGGATGAACCGGTCCGGCTGAAGCAGGCGGGATTTTGAGGCCAGGCCGCGCCATAGAAGCCAGAAGGAACACAGCAGGAGCAGTCCGGTCGATCCTATCCAGAGAAAGGGTTGACCGCTTATCGCCGTTTTGATTGCATCGGGCAGTTTGTCCGACAGTTTGGATACATTCAGCAAAAGGGTGATCACAATGACGATGAGGCCAAGCACCGTGGTGAGCATTTCCTCGACAGTCCCGGGCTTTTCCATGGCAGTTCTCCTTGTCAGCCTGCCCCCGGCGCTGGCCGTTGCCGGAGACTGGCGCTGACCCTTTAAAAATTCAGGCGCGGCGGGGAATCAAGATCAAGATTTCCGGGGCCTTCTTTGCCGCTCGCCCATTTTACAAAGTTTCCGAGGTTGTTGTGGAAGTTTTGCCTGTCGTACTTCAACTCCAGGGCGCAAAGCACGATGCGTCGCAAGGGATTGAGCGCGAAGGGCTCCTTCAGGATGTCCACCAGCAATTGAGGGGGAGCATATTTCAGGAATTCGGCGATGGCCCGGTCATTCTCCTGTTCGGAGTTGCTGGTTGTACCGGCACTGACTTTGTACCTGCCTGACCCGATTAAATAATTCCCCATTGCTTCCGAAGCGGACTGTCGCACGCGACCAGCGACCCGTTCGGCAAATATGCTGACGGTCTTTTCCGGGACCTTGCGCCACAAGGACTCAAGAATGCCGCACATTGCAAGAGAAGGCTCTCCGCGACCGGGCTTCAGGGAAATTTCGAAAATGGCATCCAGTGCCTTTTGCACATCTGAAGGGTCCATGCTGCCGGCATACCAGTCCATAACCATTGCCGCATAATCCAGTAGCCCGGGGTTTCTTTCGTAGGCATCCTTGTGACGGTTCAAGTCCTCGATGAGTAGTTTGGCTGCCTTATGCTGAAGATCGCCGGTGCCCGGCTGAATCGTGACAAGATGCTCGGCAAGATCCCGAAGCTCCTGAATGCCTTCCTGGTTTTCCATCAAACTGAGGAGCCGCTCGCCCGCCCGACGTGCCAGGTCGGCATTTTTGGTCAATCCCAGCGCGCATGCCAGCGTGCACAAGTGATCTACTTCCTGCGCGTTCTGCTCCTGCTCGATCAACAGAACAAGTCTTTCGGTTACTGCAAGGACTTGATCTTTGGGCAGGGCCGGAGCGATTTTCTGGAAGAAATAAGCCACTGAATTTCGTCTTTGATTTACAACGTTCAGGCGGCGGGTGAGGCCGATCAGGTTTTCAATCAGCGTCATCCTCTGTGCCTCGCCCAGTCGCAGGGCGAGATCGGCCATGCCGTCAATGCTAAAATCGCCGGCAGCGTTGCTTTCATCCGCCAACACTTCCAGCATCTTCTCCCAGGCGCGCTGCGCTTCCGCCGCAGTCAGCCAGGGGGCAAGGCCGCCCAGGTACGCCAGGAGCCTCTTCATTACGACGGACCAGTCTTTCTCCTGCACCATCCACCGGAAGACAACCTGTGCGGCGCGGCGCCCCTGATCGGCGTCGAGCGCATTGCGCAGATCATCAACCGCATTCAATATTTCCCAACTCCCGGAGATGTCCTGCGCTTCCTCCAGGGCATTGACAAGTTTCCGGATCACCCGCCGTAGCCCTTCCCCTTCCGCCTGCGCAGCCACCAGCCCCAAACGGCCTGCCAGCCAGGCCATGCGGAGGGGGTCCGGCTGACGCAGGCTTTCCGCCGCCAGCTTCTTTGCCACCTCCCGCGACTGTGCCGCGTCCAGCCGTTTGACCATCCAGAAGATTGCACGACTGAGTTCTTCCAGCCGATCGCTGTCGGTGGATACGGCCATGGCTGCCACGATTTCATCGGAGAGCGATCCGGCATGGTGGGGAGAAAGCCTGGAAACAAAAGTCTGGTAGTTCGAACTGCCGCCACTCAATTGATAATCGCCGTTTCGGACCCTGGCCCCGACAAGCGCACCGACCACGCGCCGGATCTGGTCCTCGCTCAATTGACCCGCCAGAGGTTCCAAACCTTTTGCAAGACAGACTCGGCTCCGCAGACTAACTTTTTCTTCCATCTCTTTCAAGAGGGCTTCGGCCTGGGTTCCGGCCAAGGCCGCATCAAAGTAAGGAAGCAGGGATGCGATTTTTTCCGGCAAGTCCCAATCCATCTGTCCGTCCGGTTCCTTTTTGATGGCACTGAGGAGCGCATCGACGACGTTCCGGGCATTGGCCCCGGTTTCGTCGGCATCCACCCCGGGGGCCATCTCGAACGCGTCCGCCGCCAGCAGGGCCATATCGGAACCGCTGTCGCGCTTCAATGCCGGACCGGCGATCTTTTGCCAGAAATGCTTTCGCCGTTCACCCGACGGATCGAGCCGAAGGTAAGCGTACAGGACATTCGGCAGCCATTTCTTTGCCTGCCGGGCGTTTTTCTCGTCGGCGAAGACCAGTTCCAGGACTTTCCGCCGCACCCGCTCGGGTGAGGACGCCAGCAGGCGAATCTGTGCGGTGGACTCCATCTGCGCATCTGCCGCTGAGGAATCTGTAAGGGCGGCAAAAATACAGCCGGCCAGGTGATCCTCCTGCGAGAAGCGATAACCCCAAAAGCCCGCCGCAAGCAGCATCAAACAGGGGAGAAAACGCAGCGTGCTGGCCAGTGCGAAGCGCCGGTGCTCGGCATAGCGGAACGTGCCGCTCAGCCGCATCAGTCCTAGCCGAATCTGCTGCATGGGGGTGAGCAGGGTCCGCCAGCGGCGCAGCACGCCCGTTGACAGACCAAACTGGCGCGCCCGCTCGTGAAGGAGCGCATGCCAGCGGTTGGCTTGGCGTTCCGCGGCAATTACCCCGCGGCACAGAAAGTCGTGGTGGAGCAGCCAGACATCATCGCCTGCGTCATCAACCGCGCGGCGGCGGACCACGTCGCATCTCTCGAGGTGCTCCAGGGCTTTTTGAAGCAGGCCGAAAAAGCGGTCATCCGGAGCGGCGGCGCCCGGATCGAGCCTGCTCAGAAGCTGCGACGTGCTCAGTTGCACGGTTTTGGCCTTGACCGGCTCCACCAGGCTCACCAGCGCCTGCCTGACGTGCATCGCGGAAAGTCCCGATGCCTGGGCGGCATCGATGATGTTGCGCTCGATATGAAGGCGCTCCAGCCCTTCCGCGCCCCCGCATCGCTGGTACTCGCCCACGGTAAGCACGCGCATGAAGCGCAGGGCCTGGAGCGCAACGCTCAGCCGGATGGGCAGAATAATGTCATTTCCCGACAGGTCCCGCTCTGTTAGGTCCCGCATCAGCCGTCGCTTGAGCTTTTCCCAGCCGCTCAGCGGGTGGGCCACTACCGGTCGGTCCGCCGTCTCCGGAACCGTGATTTCCTCCAGAAGCGGCGCCATGAGGTTGCTGTCGACCCATGGGAGCCGGAAAATCCTGGGCTCCGTGAAGCGCACCGCGTCCAGTCCGCCGGCATTGTCGGTTCGGGTGATGAACAGGCAGTGCAGGGTCTTTCCTTCGACCAGGCGGGCGATCTCCCGCCAGAAACCGTTATGCCGGGTGAGGCGGCCGGCCGTGATCCAGGTGCTGCTTTCCCGGCCTTCGCGGAAGTGCCGGCGATGGGAGCTCTGGTAATCGTCGAACTGGTCGAAGATGATCAGCGGCTTGCGACCGATGCGGGAAGAAAAAAGGGCCAGCCGTGCGAATATCTCGTCCGGGGGGCTGGGGGCAGTAAGCCCCAGTGTCTGGCGGTCGCTTTCGGAAAGTGAGCGCCAGACTTCCCCTGCAAGCAGGGCCGGCAGCCGGTTTTCCCAGTCGGCGCCGGAAAGATCCATATAGATGGGGTGTAGCTGGTGCCGCTGACGGCACTCATCAACGATTCCCACCCGTGCCAGGGCGCTTTTCCCGGAACCGGACTCCCCTTCCAAAAAAACCAGCGCACATTTCTCGCACTGATCCGCAAGGGCCCGGATATCACCTTCGCGCCCCTTGAGATGCTTGCGTTCGCCGGCCCGGATCACGAACCTGTCCGGCAGCAGCAGCCGGGATTTCGGGGCGGTGGCGAACCAAAGAAGCACGACTGCCGGTATAAGTGCCAACAGGAATGCGCACCAGGCGTAAGGGTGAGCACGAACCATTTCCTGAATGGGCGCGGGGAATTTTTCAAAAAGAGATAAAGCGCTCAGGAGAACAATAAACAGGGAGTTGACGAGAAGTATCCTGTTCCGGAGCCTTTCCATAGCAGACGCGAGTTCTTCCATGGCATTGATCCTCTCATATCTTGCCACCCGCTGCGAATCGCCGCGGGATGTTCATGAAAAGATATCTACACTATTTGCGACTCCTCTCCTTGGCACAATCATTTCAATTCTGGTAATTGTGCCTTCTCAAAGCTGATCCCCGAAAATCGCTATCACATTACATATTGACGTACAATAAATAATATTTTCCATCGCTGTTTGTCGGAGATAAAACGCGAACCCGCGCTGCAGATAATGAAAGAAACGGCTGCGCGAATCCGATAGTTTTAAAACATTTCCACCAGCTCGACTCTACGGTTTTTTGCTTTTCCGCCGTCGGTATGATTGCTTTCAACCGGGCAGTAAGGTCCAACCCCACCCGATTTTAATCTTGAAGCCTGAACTCCATTTTCAATCAACGCTTTAACGACCGAAGCTGCGCGGTCTGATGATAATTTCATATTCGATTCCAAAGAGCCGTCGATATCTGTATGCCCGATAACAAAAAGCTTTAGCTTTGTGTTTTGTTTTAACATTTTTTCAATTTCACCAATTGTCGGCTTGGATTCCGGCTTGATAGCTGATTTGCCGGTATCAAAATATATTCCGTAAACAGCTATTTTTCCTGTCTCGGAAATACCTTTATTCAACGATGCCGCGTCAATAGTAACTTCGTCTTCCATTGGTTTGTTTTCGACGATAATCAACGTGTAATCTCTTCCGTCATTAAATGCCTCAACGCTTACATATGTAACCGCTTCATTTTTTTCAATCTTGGCATTTAATATTCGGGTTTCCGATAACAATATTTTTCCGCCTAGTTTTTTTATGGCATTTTCATAATTTCTGACGATCTGAATGAAGCTGAATTCTTTAGCTCCTTCTTTCGCGGAATAATTTGTCTGTGTGAGCTTTCCTTCCCAAACATTATCATTATCAATGTATGGGGATGTATAACTATCGAAATCCTTATTGGCTTGATCGCTGATGTAGTAGTTAGGAATTCTTGAAAGCAACGGATGATCCTGCGAACCTTTCTTGTCTTTTTCTTGAGCCAATGAAATCGAAGAAAAAATGAGAATACCTAAGACAAAAAATACTGAAATCTTTTTCATACCACTCTCCATAATTTGTTAAAGGTTT
>Ga0315270_10002042_pt1 | contig 10713 bp, 7 predicted proteins | sample C1_bottom_MG_FD_204932 | JGI IMG/M metagenome (GOLD analysis project Ga0315270, IMG submission 204932) | Sediment microbial communities from Yellowstone Lake, YNP, Wyoming, USA - C1_bottom | ecosystem: Environmental > Aquatic > Freshwater > Lake > Sediment | place: USA: Wyoming | collected... | reverse complement strand
TGGAGGAAGAGCCGTAATGTCGCAAAAAGTACTAAAAATGCTGAAAGACAACAATGTTAAGTTTGTTGACTTTCGCTTCACTGACACGCGTGGCAAAGAGCAGCACGTAACAGTGCCAACTCATCAAGTTGACACCGACTTGTTTAAAGACGGCAAGATGTTCGACGGCTCATCGATCGCTGGCTGGAAAGGCATCAACGAATCCGACATGGTACTAATGCCGGACGCTGACACCGTGGTCATGGACCCGTTCACCGACGAAGCCACCGCGATTTTGCGTTGCGACGTTTTGGAACCTTCTACCATGCAAGGTTATGAGCGCGATCCACGCTCGCTAGCCAAACGTGCAGAAGCCTACCTGCAGTCCACCAAGATTGCTGATGTCGCCTACTTCGGCCCAGAAAACGAATACTTCATTTTCGATGACATCCGCTGGGGCTCGGACATGAGCGGCAGCTACGTCAAAATCGACTCGCAAGAAGCGGCTTGGAACTCCGAGCGCGCCTATCCCGATGGCAACATGGGCCATCGTCCTGGTGTTAAGGGCGGTTACTTCCCCGTGCCACCGGTCGATTCGCTGCACGACATTCGCTCAGCCACTTGCTTGGCGCTGGAAGAAATGGGCCTTAAAGTTGAAGTTCATCACCACGAAGTTGCCACAGCAGGCCAATGCGAAATCGGCGTTGCCTTCGGCACGCTGGTAAAGAAAGGCGATGAAGTTCAAATATTGAAATACGTTGTACAAAATGTTGCTCACTCCTACGGCAAAACGGCGACTTTCATGCCCAAGCCGATGGTTGGCGACAACGGCAGCGGTATGCACGTACATCAATCGTTAGCAAAAGCCGGCAAGAACTTGTTCACCGGCAACAAGTACGGCGGTTTGTCGGAACTCGCGCTGTACTACATCGGCGGTATCATCAAGCATGCCCGCGCTTTGAACGCACTCACCAACCCAGGCACCAACAGCTACAAGCGCTTGGTTCCAGGTTTCGAAGCACCGGTGAAGCTGGCTTACTCGGCGCGTAACCGTTCGGCGTCAATTCGTATTCCGTACGTTGCGAATCCGAAGGGCCGCCGCATCGAAGTGCGCTTCCCCGATTCAACGGCAAATCCGTACCTCGCATTCAGCGCGATGATGATGGCCGGTCTCGATGGCATTCAAAACAAGATCAATCCGGGCGATGCCATGGACAAGAACTTGTATGACTTGCCGCCAGAAGAAGACAAATTGATCCCAACCGTTTGTCACTCGCTGGATCAAGCATTGGACGAACTGGATCGCGACCGTAAATTTTTGACGGCCGGCGGTGTATTCACCAACGACTACATTGACTCTTACATTGAGCTCAAGATGGAAGAAGTGACGCGCATGCGCATGACGACACATCCGATTGAGTTCGACATGTACTACAGCCTGTAATTCTTTCGGTTGTCGTAAGTGGAAAAACGCCTCGCATTGCGGGGCGTTTTTTTTGGGGTGACAATACTCCGCCAACACAGTGCACCCTCAAAGTTCTCGCGTTGACAGACTGGATCCCGGCGTCCGCCGGGATGACGACATTCTCGCCGTTGATCTAGCTAAATCGCGACCATATGGCTCGCCATCCCGGCGAACGCTGGAATCCATCTTTACTTTCTATCCAAGCGCTCCACGTTGAACCTAGATTCTGCAGTGGAACCCGTAGCGAGACCGACTAAGGTGCGGAAGATGTGCGCGAAAATTCTGCAACTTTCTCGCGCCGATTCCGTGCATTGGACGGTCGCAGCAGGGTTCCACTGCAGGATTTTGGTTGAATCACACCCTCGTCCTCCGCCAGCTTTGACATCCCGCAGTGCAATAGCCACAATGACCTACAGGGCCATCGGTTGGAGTCAGCGGAATGTCTCGGCAAAAAAATATTGGCGTTGTTTGCGTTGCGTTGCTTCTCGGCGCGAGCTTCGCGATGAATACTCAAGCCGAAATCTACAAAAAAGTTCTCCCTGACGGCTCCGTAGTGTTCACCGACGACCCCAAAGAAGGTGGCCAAAAAATCGATGTTCCCCCACTACCCATAATTGGTTTCCCAAAAAAAGCCGACCCGAAAGCCGCGGCAACGACATCGAGCGACAAGCGCGATAAAAAAGAACCGACAGATAGCGCCTCGGGTTTTTATAAATCATTCACCGTTAGCGAACCGACCGCTGACAGCGCCATGCGCGCCAATGACGGCTCGGTCAACGTCACATTAAGCCTGCAGCCACCGCTGGACACAAAAAAAGCCCACAAGATAGTTTTCATTCTCGATGGCAAACCCGTCACGCAACCCGCCACTGGACTCGCCACAACACTTGAAGGCCTCGACCGCGGTTCACATACCGTGAGCGCGGAAGTCCGCGACAGCCAAGGCGCCGTCTTAAAAGCTGCCGACCCCGTTATCTTCCATGTCTTGCGCTACATCCCACCCGCGAAGTAACTGCCAACACAAAAGATCAAACATCGCACACATGCAGTGCTTATTGCACCATAATAGTGCTGACACATCTTGGTAACGCTATTCATTGCCGCTTGGAATGCGTATCGAGTGCAAACTCGGCGTGACTAACGCACTACCGGAAAATTTTCGACGTCACCAACTGATTGTTCTTAAAGGAGCTTGGACTCAATGACAGAAATTGGGGCAAGTACCTGCGCGATCCGCCCACGCTTTGGTTTAGTTTTTGCTTTAACGTGTCTATGAACAGGCAAGAATCGAGCATGGAGCCACAAGCGCGGCGCATTTTGGAAAATTTGAGCACTGCCGTGCTCCTTTTTGACCACGATCTAAACGTGGTTTACCTTAATCCCGCCGCCGAGACTTTACTTGCCGCGAGCGCGCGGCGCATCACCGGTATCAACGCCGCCGATTTGTTTGGCGCCGAGAGTCATCTCATTCACAGCTTGCAACGCGCCCTCCAATTCGGCTCGTCCCTAACCGAACGGGAACTCGAATTAAGCCTACCGGGCGAGCGTCGCGTTTCGGCTGACTCAACCATCACACCCACCAGCGACTTGCAATTGGGCGCCGCGATATTGCTCGAATTGCAACAAATTGATCGGCAGCTGCGCATCTTGCGCGAAGAAAAGTTACTTGCCCAACACAACGCCACGGTGGCGGTCGTTAAGGGGCTGGCACACGAAATCAACAATCCGCTGGGCGGACTACGCGGCGCCGCACAACTCCTGGAACGCGAACTGCCGAACGAAACGCTCAAGGAATACACCCACATCATCATTGGCGAAGCCGATCGACTGCAAAAATTGCTTGGTCGCATGCTTGGCCCCAATACGTTGCCGCAGAAAAGACTGTGCAACATCCACGAAATTTTGGAGCGCGTGCGCACGCTTGTCTTGGCTGAAGCGCCGCGCGGCATCACCATCACTCGCAACTATGACCCGAGCATTCCCGATGTCCGCGTCGACCCGGATCAGATCATTCAGTCCGTACTCAACATTGTGCGCAACGCCGTTCAAGCGTTGAGCGAGCGCTCGGGCGAAATACAGTTGCGCACGCGCGCCAGACGTCAATTTACCATTGGCGCGCGTCGCCATCGTTTAGTCGCAAGCATCGAAATCATTGACAACGGACCCGGTATCCCAGCAGAAATTCTCGACAAGATTTTTTACCCGATGGTCACTGGACGAGCGGAGGGTACGGGACTTGGGCTATCCATTGCCCAAACCATCATGAATCAGCACGGCGGTCTAATCGAGTGCGCAAGTCGGCCCGGTTGCACCAACTTCACGCTGCTATTGCCACTGGACGTCAATCATGAATGACAAAGATCAAATTTGGGTCATCGACGATGACCGCTCGATTCGCTGGGTACTGGAAAAGGCGTTACACCAGGCCAACATGGAAGTCACCACATTCGAAAGCGCTCGCGGCATAGCCGAGCGTTTATCACGACAGCAACCCGACGCCATCGTCACCGACGTACGAATGCCGGGCATCGACGGCTTGCAATTGTTGGAACATATTCACGCACAATATCCCAACCTGCCTGTCATCGTCATGACCGCGCATTCAGATTTGGGCAGTGCCGTTTCGGCCTATCAAGGTGGCGCTTTCGAGTACATGCCCAAACCGTTCGACGTCGACGAAGCCGTCGCACTGGTCAAACGTGCTGTGGTGCAACATAAAAGACAACCACCACCGGGCAGCGAACAAATCTTGCCGCCCACACCTGAAATAATCGGTGAAGCGCCGGCAATGCAAGAAGTGTTTCGCGCTATCGGCCGACTGAGTCGCTCCAACATTACGGTCCTGATTAACGGCGAGTCGGGAACCGGCAAAGAATTGGTCGCGCGCGCCCTGCATCGCCACAGCCCGCGCGCAAGCAAAACATTTATTGCCCTTAACACCGCAGCAATCCCGAAGGAACTGCTCGAATCCGAATTGTTTGGTCACGAGCGCGGAGCGTTTACCGGCGCGCAAAATGCGCGTCAAGGACGCTTCGAACAAGCCGATGGCGGCACGTTGTTTCTCGACGAAATCGGCGATATGCCGCATGAGTTGCAAACGCGGTTGCTGCGCGTCTTATCGGATGGCGAGTTTTATCGAGTCGGTGGTCATGTGCCCATCAAAGTGGATGTCCGCATCATCGCCGCCACCCATCAAAACCTGGAAAGCCGCGTTCAACAAGGTTTGTTTCGCGAAGATTTGTTTCATCGCTTAAATGTTATTCGCATTCACGTACCTTCTCTGCGCGACCGACGCGAAGACATCCCTCTGTTGCTGCGTTACTTCATGCAGCGCGCCGCAAAAGAATTGAATGTCGAAGTAAAAACGTTGCGTCCAGAAGCTGAAACGTATTTGTGCACGCTAGATTGGCCGGGTAATGTTCGGCAACTGGAAAACACCTGCCGCTGGCTCACGGTCATGGCATCTGGTCACGAAGTGCACATGGAGGATCTTCCACCCGAACTCAAACAACCGCAGAAAACCGCCGCCGTCGGCACAACCTGGGATAGCGCATTGGCGCGCTGGGCCGATCAACGTTTATCACAAGGCGACGTTAATTTGCTGGAAGTCGCAACGCCAACGTTTGAACGCATCATGATCGAAACCGCGCTTAAACATTCCAGCGGTCGACGCCAAGATGCGGCCCGCTTGCTCGGCTGGGGTCGCAATACGCTCACGCGCAAAATCAAAGAACTAGGCATGGGCGGAGACGATGAGGAAGAACTGACGGGATCTTAGCAAAAGCACCCACCTCAAAGTCACGCCCTTCCGATGAATCCCGGCTTGCGCCGGGATGACGCTGCCCTCGTAAACACATCACCGATGCCGCGTCTCAGCGATTTTCTGATACCGACTCGCCAAATTTTGGGATTGCCTCACACCCAACTTTGCGGTTGCGTTGCCGCGAAGCGTACTTCCGCGTATCGTGTCGTCATGCTCCACATCGTGCTGTACCAACCGGAAATTCCACCCAACACGGGCAATATTATTCGTCTGTGCGCAAATACCGGCACGCAGTTGCATCTGGTGCGACCACTGGGCTTTGAACTCGATAACAGCAAGTTAAAACGCGCTGGACTCGATTATCGCGAGTTCGCCGCTGTACGCACGTACGATAATTTTGAAGAGCTGCGCGCGCAGTCAACAATCACTCGCTTCTTCGCCTGCTCGACCAAGGGCAGCACGAACTACGCCAACGCCCAATTTCACCCCGGGGATGGCTTTGTTTTCGGTCCCGAATCGAGGGGTTTGCCGACAGAGTTGCTCGCCACGTTTTCTGCCGAAAACATTCTGCGCATTCCCATGCTGCCCCATAGCCGTAGTTTAAATCTCTCCAACGCGGCCACAGCCATTCTGTATGAAGCTTGGCGGCAGCAAGGTTTCGCTGGCGCGGAACGGTGAGCTGAGATTTTTCGCTATACCTCGCGCGGTCATAGATTGCGTTTTTTAGGGGATGCGAATGTGCCTCGTATTTGGACGCTCTGATTGAAAAAAAGCGCAGGTGTAGTTGCGCTACATCGAGCATTTCTTGATTGAAGAGCGCTCAACCTTGGCAACGCGACTATAGTAAAGCGAAGAGTATTTCACTAACGGAATGCGTTCATCGTGACGGACCCACAATCGGCCAACAATTGGCGCTCCTTACTTGCGTTGTACCGCAGCTTCTATCGCTTTGCGCGCGGCATGCACCGACACCTGTGGTGGATTTTCGCCTTCATTGTCGGAATCGCCGTCACCAACACCTTGTTGCTATGGCAAATCAGCGCGCCGCTGAATCTGATGCAACAAGGACAATTCGACGCGCTGCCGACGACGTTGCTAATACTCGCAGGCATCGTCATTGCAAATCAGGCCACTCATTTCGGCGCGGTCTCAATTGCCGCCTGGATCGAGGGACGACTGAGCGGGAGGTTGCGGCGCGCGCTCATGGCACGCTGCCTTAAAGCGTCGTTTCCTGTCGTCGATCAATTTCCGCGCGGCGATATCTTGGCGCGCTTGAGCAATGAAGTCGAGCGAATTGCATTTTTTCTCACATTTGCGTTTTTCATTTTTGTTTCTCATGTGCTGATTTTTGCATTTTACGCCGCCATGTTGTTTTGGATCGATTGGCAACTTGCTGCAATCTCACTGGCCTGCTCGCCGGCATTTGCCCTACATCAATTTTTTTTCGGCAAGCGCAAGGAACAGGTCTCCGGCAACATGTTTCGCAACTACGCCACGCTGATGTCTTTGGAAAATGAGGTACTGGCGTCACTCAAGGGCACCAGCTCATTTCGCGCTGAAAGGCTGGTGCAAGGAAAACATCGGATAGCCTTCGAGGGCTATCGCCAGTGGCTAGTAAAAAACAAATGGCTGGATGCTTGGATTGACGCCAGCGTCACCGCCCTCATCTACCTCGGCGCGCTCGTCATCATTTTTTTTGGTGTGGCTCATGTGCAAAGCGGCTCTCTCAACATCGGTGAGCTCGTGAGCTTTTTGTTCTTTCTTGGCTATCTCAGCGTGCCCATTCGCGGCTTTTCCAGCTTTGCCATTCATGCGCGCGAAGTCGCACCCCTTGCACGACGCAGCAAGGAATTGTTGGAACTTACCGCGCTAGTGCGTAACGCCGCTAACGGGCCACTGCTTCCCCGCGTGACCGGAAAAATTGTATTCCGCGACGTAAGTTTTTCCTTTGACGCACGCAAATGGATTTTCGAACACGTAAGCTTCACCATTAGCGCAGGCTCCACAGTGGCGTTGGTCGGCCCATCAGGAGCCGGAAAAACCACTCTCGTTAAGTTACTCATGCGCTTTCACGATCCAAACGCTGGAACCATTTTGCTCGATGACACCGACATTCGTACCGTCCGATTGGATTCGCTGCGTGCGGCCATTGGCGTGGTCTGGCAAGATCCATTCCTGCTCAACGACACCGTGCGCTCGAACTTGCTTTTGGCGCGAGGAACCGCCAATGACAAAGAAATCAAAACGGCGTGTGAAGCTGCCCACGCGTGGGAGTTTATTCAGAGCTTGCCGCAACAATTGGATACGCTGCTCGGCGCCGGCGGCGTGGAATTATCCGCCGGACAAAAACAACGGATGAGCCTGGCCCAAGCCTTTCTCAAAAACGCGCCAATTTTGATTCTGGATGAAGCGTCGTCAGCGCTTGATAGCAACACGGAACAACTGATCGGCGAGGCTCTTGACCGGTTGCGTCATAATCGCACGACACTAGTCATCGCGCACCGGTTCTCAGCGATCCGCAGCGCCGACAACGTTGTGTTCTGCAACGGCGATGGCAGCATCAGCTTCGGCTCGCACGACTCGTTGTGGAACTCCCACGAGAACTACCGCAAGGCAGTGGAATGGCAAACGTCACTGCGCCATGAAAAACATGAACATTGAGTACCGGCTAATAGCCAACGTCGAAACTTGTTGAGTAAAAAAAACAAAGGTCGAACCGCTCCCCTTAATAGAGATTCGATCCGACCTTACGATGATAAGCGGGTTTCGTCGCAGCTAATTGCCGTTTTTGTTTTGGCCTCCGGTTTTAACCGCGACCCGCTAGGTCAACATTAAGCGACAGAACAAATGACGTCGCGATTGCGTTAGCGAGACGGATTAACCGCCACCACCACCGCCACCACCACCACCACCACCACCACCACCACCACCACCGCCGCCGCCCATGCCGCCGCCGCCACCGCCCATGCCGCCGCCGCCACCGCCCATACCGCCTCCGCCGCCGCCTCCACCCATGGTACACCTCCAAAGTTGAACATTAAGTAGATAAAGAAACAGGCAGCCAAACACCGGCTACCCTACGTCTGACGCTAACAAACAAAAATTTTTCTGTCAATTGACGTGAGCGCTATCGAGCGAGCACACATAACCAATGCAACACAATGTTATTAATCGTTATTATTGACTCCAATTAGATTTTTTCACAGTACGCATCGTGGACTTTACTTGTATTTACAGGTAATGCACGAAGCTAGACTTAATGCCGCCGGCATTTTACAAAATAACAGATGATAAAAGCGGCGTGGCGGCCAAACAATTGGCTAATTCTGCACTTTTCCGTGCGAGTGACACAAAAGCTAATGACGAGCATGGAAAATCTTTTTTTATATTAATAGTCAAAATGTTGAGCCAACATTTACAGGCCAGTGTCCATACAATTAAATGCCTATTTTTGCGCTAAACTTTCTATCTACGGGTTTTTGTGTGATATCAGACTATAATGCTTAAAAAATTAAGTTTAGCTAGGTAATGCCACTCGACAAAAATGGGTATTTTCCTGGCCAAGAATAGGTAGTTTCCCGCGGCGCCCTGGGCTTGGTGTTGACGTGAAACAGAATTCCCAGTGAATAGCCGAGCAAACGGCGTCCAAACCAGACGCCTCCGGCGAAAAACTCTGATCGGCCACCGATCTACACTAAGATGAAGCAAGCAAACAAGTAGGCCACACGAGGCACATCGACATTGCCTCGCTGGGGCCGTTAACGACCGTATCACAAGGATGCGATATGTCATTTCTTCTCGCGGCTGGCTTCTTGCTTTTTTCAGGCATCGCCAGCGTCACCTATCAAGTTACCTGGATTCGTCTGTTAGCCTTGAGCATGGGCAACAGTAGCGCATCTGTCAGCACTGTTCTGGCGGCGTTTTTTCTGGGCATGGCGCTCGGTAGTTACTGGGCAGAAAAAATCACACGCAACCAGATCAATAACCTTAAGCCTTACATCGCTCTTGAAGCGGTCATTGGCTGCTCCGGACTCGCACTACTACCAACACTGCTTAACCTCGACAGCTTTGTTGCGCAGGTTCCGGTCTTTGGAACTTGGCTGAGCTTGAAATTCACGCTCGCCATGGCATTACTCATCGTCCCAACCATTTGCATGGGCGCAACGTTTCCAGTGATGGCAGCATTATTGGTGCGACAGTCCGCACAGATGGGCGGCAACATCAGCTTGCTGTATGGCTTAAATACCCTCGGCGCGGTGCTCGGCGCCGCACTCTCCGGGTTTCTCTTTATTCCGAATTGGGGACTGGATGGCGCAATCTACATTGCTGCCGCCATTAATTTCGCCATTGCTGGCGCGGCCATCTATCTCAATGGACGACTGCAGCTGGCGCCGCTTGAAGCGTCGGTCGAAACGAAAGACACCACTCGTAGCGATACAAATACTGCGCACTGGCGCGCGCTGGCTGTGCTGTTCACGACCGGGTTCGCCGCGATTGCCACCCAAGTTGGCTGGACAAAGTACCTCTCCATTTTTACTGGCACGACAATTTACGGCTTTGCAGCGATATTGACTGTGTTCTTGCTTGGCATAGCGCTGGGATCGCTCTGGATCAAGCGTTACATCGACAACATTCACTCGCCCGAGCTATGGCTTGCAAGCGGACTCCTAGCCCTGGGCTGCTGTCTCATCCTAACGCGTGTCGGACTGACGTGGTTGCCCGGCGTATACACAGCGGTCAATCATCTCGTCGCGCCACCGTCGATTGTTCACGGCGTGAAATACACGCTTGTCTTTTTGCTATTGATCATTCCAACGCTAATATTCGGCGCGCTGTTTCCCATTAATCTCAAAGTCTATTGCGGCAATCTCCAGGGCGTACGTCAACGGATCGGCAAAGCGTACGCGGTAAATACACTGGCGAGTATTGTGGGCGCGCTGGCCGCCGGCTTTTGGTTGATTCCAAGTTTCGGCACGAACGCTGTGCTAACGGGCTGCGCCTTGGCCGTTGCCGCTGTTGCGTTGGTGTTCTTACCCAACTTTCGCACCCTAACGCGACGCGTACCCTTAGCTGCAGGCATTGCGATAACGATTTTCATCAGCATTGCATTACCACAACTCAACTACGAAGACTTAGTCGCCTCCGTTCAATACAGCTACGACGACGACGCGAGCAGCGGCTCAAAACCTACCTTTCATTTTCTCAAGGAAAGCAAAACCGGCGTCATCAGCGTGGTCACGTACGACGGTTCGCGGGTGAAATTGCAGAACAATGGATTAAATGAATCTGTCGTCAATTTGCATGACCCAGACGACAACTTGCTGGCCGAAACGCTACTGGGTCTAATACCCTATGCGCTGCAAACTGCGCCGAAAACCGCGTTCGTCGTTGGCTTCGGCGCCGGCATTACCACGCGCACGCTCACGCTCACGAATATCAAGTCGATCCACGTCGTCGAACTTGACCCCGTTGTCATAGACGCAAATCGCGCGATCAAATCCGCACA
>Ga0315270_10002040_pt1 | contig 10719 bp, 14 predicted proteins | sample C1_bottom_MG_FD_204932 | JGI IMG/M metagenome (GOLD analysis project Ga0315270, IMG submission 204932) | Sediment microbial communities from Yellowstone Lake, YNP, Wyoming, USA - C1_bottom | ecosystem: Environmental > Aquatic > Freshwater > Lake > Sediment | place: USA: Wyoming | collected... | reverse complement strand
GAACAGGCACAGGCGAAACACACGTAATACGTGTGATTTATCTGACAAAAAGCCAGTTTGAGGTTGACCGGACAATGCAAAATCACTATTATGCGCACCTCTTCATTCCCTGATAGCTCAGTCGGTAGAGCGACGGACTGTTAATCCGCAGGTCCCTGGTTCGAGTCCAGGTCGGGGAGCCAGATTTAGAAGCATGCATTTAGGCCACCAATCGAGGTGGCTTTTTTGTTTTTGGTGTCAATTTTAGGTATCGACTTTCAAGAAGTCCGCAGGTCGGCATATATCCCAAAGAATTGCACTGTGATTGAGTTGGAGGCATATGATGTATCGGCATTACAAGGGCGGTATCTACGAGTTCGTTTGCGAGGCGAAGCTTGAATCCGACCCCACTGTCACCATGATCATATATCGAGCTGCGAATGGCACGATTTGGGCACGTCCAAGTGACGTGTTCTTTGAAATGGTAACCATAGACAGCATGACTGTACCTCGCTTTTCGCCCATCAACGATCCGCCTCAATAGACTCTGGTGATTTGCTACATGAAAGAACTTGAATTCCAACTTAACGGTGAATATGTGGAGCTTAACCAGCTCCTAAAGATGGTCGGACTATGCGACAGCGGCGGTGCGGGCAAAGCGTTGGTTGCAGAGGGCGTTGTTTCCGTCGATGGCCAAGTGGAGTTACGCAAAACCGCCAAAATTCGTGCTGGATCGGTAGTATCTCAAGGCGATGTGCGCATCAGTGTGCATGCCAAATAAGGCTCTTCATTTAGGTGCTAGAAATCAATATTCAAGTGGTCACCGGTTCGGCACCAGTTTTTCGTTGCTTCCCGCATCAAGAAATCTAGTTCCGGAAGAAATAGCTTCGCTTACAAAACTAATCTTGGCCAAACAAGTCGTAGAATCCCATTCACCAAATACCACTTCTACAGAAGAAACGAAGAATCACCCGCAGGGCTATCGTTGCACAACCTAAATTTTTATTGAAAGGATGTATATATCATGTTTTTCCAATCCCGTTTTATGATTATTAGCGCAGTATGCGTGGTGGCGCTGTGCGCATGCAAACCCAGCGATCAGCCGAACAATCAAGTTGCCGCCACTGTGAATGGTACCGTCATAAGTCAAAGCCGCGTTGACATGCTTTCTAAGCAAAGTACTGCCCAAGGACAACCAGATAGTCCTGAAATGCACAAAAGAATTATCGATCAATTGACGATGCAATACCTCCTTTCCCTAGAATCCATTAAAAAGGGCCTCGACAAGACCCCTGAAGTTTTGGATCAAATAGATTTGACTAGGCAATCCATTTTGGCCAAAGCTTACGTTCAGGACTACTTGAAGAACAGTACCGTCAGTGACGACATGATCAAAGCTGAATATGAAAAAATAAAAGTCCAAATGGCCGGCAACGAATATAAGGCGCGGCATATTCTTGTGGATAAAGAAGCTGATGCCAGGTCAATCATTGCCCAACTGAAGAAAAATCCGAAAGCCTTTGAATCCTTGGCAAAGGGAAAATCCAAAGACTCCGGATCCAAGGGGAACGGTGGTGATCTGGGTTGGTTCGATCCACATACAATGGTGCCGGAATTCGGAGCAGCACTTGCTAAGTTAACCAAGGGAAAGTTCACTGAAGAGCCGGTCAAAACTCAATTTGGATATCATGTCATTTTGCTTGAAGATATCCGTCCGAAGGTGTTTCCTCCACTAGAGGCTGTCAAGCCACAACTAAAACAACAAATACAGGAACAGAGCCTGCAAAAAATGTTGGACGACCTGAAGGCAAAAGCAAAGGTTGAAATCGTTCAGGCTGCTGCCTCGTCTGTTCCACCAACGGATAAAGCTTTACCCAACAGTGAAAGCAAGCCCGCCGAGGGACACAAGGCTGTCGAAACGAGCAAATAATCGCTTAATTAAAAAGGGCATACTTTTGCAAGCTTTTAGGCCATCCTTTGGGGTGGCCTTTTGCTTATATAGGTCTATATATGAAAAGTCCTTGGGTAAGTTACGCAGCTAACCCACAAAAACTTACAATGCCATCAAAGTTTTGGTTCGCAGGTTTCCAGGTTCTTACCTCCTCCCTACCAACACGGCCCCTGCATTGCGATCGATTTTAGTTCGGTTAAAGTTTTAGGAACTGGATGTTTCAGATTGCGTTTTGTTATGGGGGGCTGGCAATACAGTTAGCTAGATTCGAAATAGGTTCGGTTTACCCAATGAAGGGCAATACGCGGAGAGAAATCGCTATGAAATCTTCAAGTTAGCTGTCATAATATCAACTGATACCTATTCTGTTCATCCGCAGGTACCTGGTTCGAGTCCAGGTCGGGGAGTCAGATAATTATAAGATACGAAACAAGTGGTTAGGTCAGTCATCGGGCTGACCTTTTGCATTTTTTGGCATGGCCATGATGATCGGCATTCAAATAGTCCGTGAGTCGATATAGAGCTGCCGGAATAAACATCACTGTAAAGTTTTGCATGCATCAATTTTCAGGCTAGCTTAAACTGGCATGCGCACAGTAACAAGTTCGGCTATTTTAGTAACGAGGTAAAAAACAATGACAACGATTCAACAGTATCTGAAAAAGAATGGTGAGCAGCTCGACACGGAGATTGCCGCTGCAATAGGAGTATCTCTTGCTACCGTGCGTTTGCATCTGGCAGAACTCGCCGCCAAATACGAGGTTGTGGCTTGCCATACCATTAGGTTTGCAAAGGGCAAGAAGATCGAAGGGACAGTTTACAGGATAGCCGGATATACCCCTCCTGCAGCACCGGGCAGGAAGTCAAAGGCTCAGCAGTTGAACGTGTCTTAGAACTGCGCCCGCCTCTCAACACCTCACGTTGGTGCTGGTTTGTATCCATGTTGTAATACCAGAAAATAAAAAGCCTGCATCGATGCAGGCTTTTTATTGACATGATGAATCAGCTATCCCAAATCAAAAGCGGCATCCGATTATTCGACCGGATGCCACAGTGTGGAAGTCGCTTAGTTGTTATTGCACGACTGCGTCGATCACGATTTTCAAACCTTTTGCTCCGGGCTTGACAGCTGCGGTCAACCCTTCCAGATCACCGGGTTGAGCCATCGGTGTTCCGGATTTCGATACCCGCGCCACCACCACAACCTGTTCGAAGCCTGACAATTTCAATTGCGGTTGCATTGCCATGGAATCATCGAGCGTGAATTTCAGCGGCAAGTCTTTCACTTGTTTACGCAGCACTGCCAGCGGCATCTTCGGGCCTTGTGCTGCACGGGCAAGGATGAAAACAATATCAGTCGGCGAAACCTTGCCGGCCAATGCAGGACTTAATGAGACCACTCCGGTTATGGCCGCTGCCGGATTCACGGCTGCTGTTTCAGGCGCATTTTTTCCCGCCGACAATTGTGCCAGCTTTTCCTTGCCGCCCGGCTGCGCAAGCAGAAGTTCTCGTGCACGTTGTATGCCAGAATTGAACATCTGCGCATCCTGCGAACCTGGTGGCACTTGAGCGATCAGTTTTTGCCAGCTGCTGATTGCCGCGGCATAGTCGCCTCGCTCCATCGATGCCGAGCCAGACAACGCGAGCGCGGTCATGTTGTTAGGGTCCAGTTGCAAAGCCTTGTCCAGCAATTTGACGACCTCTTGCCCTTGCAGGGTTTGACCATTCGCCATCGCAAAGACGTCGGCATAGTTAGCCCAAAGTTGCGCTTCGCCCGGCACCAGATTAACAAGTTGCTCATAGGCCTTGGCTGCTTCGGCAAAACGTTTCAGCTCGGTGTAGGAACGTGCCAATGTCCACCAGTCATCAGGGTTCTTGGGCATTCTCTTCAGTTTCTTTTCCAGGCTTTGCAGGGCTTCCTCAGAACGGATGATGCCATCTGCATCTGCCACTATTGACACTTGTGGCAGTACTGCATCCGGATTACCTATCGCGAGATAGAGCAGCACGCTGCATAAAGGGAGCAGTGCAGCCAATGCGATCGCCAATAATTTTGCGGGATTACGCGGCAGCTTGACGGGCTGCTCACTAATCTTTACCTCATCGACCAGGCGTGCCTGCAATTCATGCTTGCCTTGTTCGTAGGCCTCGGGAGTCAATAACCCGTTGCGCAGGTCGATTTCAAGTTCAGACGACTGGTCGCGCAAGATGCCCAGATTGGCGGCATCACGCAACACATCATTATTATTCGCGGATTTACGCCACAAAGGAAATGCGATGAAAGTTATTGCGACCAGCAACATCGCAGCACAAAGTATCCAGAATAAAGTCATGTTATTGGTCTTTCGGGGGATTTAGCATGGCGGCGGCGGCTTGCTCCTCTTCAGGAGAGAGCTGAACTTCAGTGATTTTATTTTTTCGCTTACGTAATTGCCATATCAAGCCAGCCAAGCCTATCAGTAGCAAGGCGAACGGTCCGTACCAGAGCAATATTGTATAACGCTTCATCGGTGGATCGAATAGCACGAAATCACCGTAGCGGGAAACCAGGTAATCGATGATCTGCTGGTCGGTCATCCCCTTCTGCATTTGATCGCGCACCTCCTGGCGCAGATCATTGGCGAGTTCGGAACGCGAACTGGCCAGCGACTCGTTCTGGCAAACCAGACAACGCAAATTTTCCGCTAGGCCAACCATGCGCTTTTCCAATACTGGATCTTCAGCCAAATCTTTTGCTTCACCGGCGTAAGTTATCGTCGGCAACAAACAAACCAGCAGCATCAATAGATATTTCATTTCGCTTGCAACTCCGCAATCAATGGAAGAATCTTTTCCCTCAGGTTTTTTGCAGTTACTGCGCCAATCTGCTTGTAGCGGATCACGCCCTGCTTGTCGATCAGGTAGGTTTCCGGAACACCATACACACCGTAGTCTATCCCGACACGGCCATCAGCATCCGTAACAACCAGGGTGTAGGGGTCACCACCATTACGCAACCACGCTTCACCATCCACGTTCTTGTCCTTGTAATCCAGGCCATAGATCGGGACGATGTTACGATTCGACAGATCCATCAATATCGGGTGTTCATCCCTGCAGGAAACGCACCAAGATGCCCACACGTTGAGCAACCAGACTTGCCCCTTCATATCCTGCGATGAGAATCGTTTGGCAGGATCGTGCAATTGCGGCAGAACGAATGCCGGGGCGGGCTTGTCAATCAATGGCGAGGGTACTTCATGAGGATCAAGGCTCAGCCCGACGTACAGAAAACCCGCCAATACAACGAATACGACAAATGGCCAGAAACGCATCATAATATTTGTCCTGAGTTCGTCGGAGCGGGATGCCCTGAAATGTTCGGGGCGGCCAGTGTGGCAGCTGTCAGTTCCAACTTTTGATTTGTTTCTGAATTTTTCTGCTTTATGCGATAACGCCGATCGCTTATCGCCAGAACTCCACCCAGAGCCATCAACACACAACCCGCCCAGATCCAGTCCACGAAAGGTTTGTAATAGACGCGAACTGCCCATGCACTTTGCGTATTGGGTATCGGTTCACCCATGGAAACATACAAGTCACGGAACAAACCGGTGTCGATCGCGGCTTCGGTCATCGGCATCCCAGATGCATTGTAGCGGCGCTTCTGGGGGGTCAGCTCATTCACCAGTTTGCCATCCTTGGTAACGGTGAAATGTCCTTCTGCAGCAACATAATTGGGGCCATTGACATCGCGCACACCTTCAAAACGAAATACATATCCACCTGCATCAACCGTGTCACCTACATCCATACGCACATCACGCTCAGTCGCATAGCCCTTGACCACTGTCACCCCGATGATGAATATCGCCACACCGAAGTGTGCCAATTGCATGCCGTAATAACTCAAACTCTGGTTGCGCATGCGTTGCAAGAATGGCCCGTGTCCCGCCCAGCGCTGCTGCAAGCTGACCACCAGCGACGCGATGATCCAGAACGACAACATCAGCCCAAATGCGATCATCGGTGTCCAGCGATTGAAAATGAATGGCAACAGCACCGCGAGTATGATTGCACCAGCAAATCCCCATCGCACGCGCTTGGTAAGTTCGGTTATGCTGGTCTGCTTCCAGCGAGCCAATGCCCCCAACCCCATCATCAATACAGCCAGTGACATCAACGGGACAAACACTGCCTCGAAATAGGGTGGCCCGACCGAAAGTTTGCCCATGCCCAATGCATCCATGAACAGCGGATACAGCGTGCCGATGAAGACTGATGCCGAGGCAACCGAAAGCAGCACGTTGTTTGCCAATAACATCGATTCACGAGAGACCATATCGAACTTGCCACCCAATCCGATCTTGGGGGCGCGCCAGGCGAATAACAACAGCGACGAGCCGATCACGATCACCAGAAAAGCAAGAATGAACACACCGCGTTTTGGGTCGGTTGCAAATGAATGCACCGAAGTCAGCACACCGGAACGCACCATGAAAGTTCCCAGCAGGCTGAGTGAAAATGCGGCTATCGCCAGCAATAAAGTCCAGCTCTTGAACGCGCCTCGCTTTTCGGTTACGGCCAGCGAATGGATCAGCGCGGTGCCCACCAGCCATGGCATAAAAGATGCGTTTTCAACCGGATCCCAGAACCACCAGCCGCCCCAGCCGAGTTCATAGTATGCCCACCAGCTGCCTAGCATGACGCCTGTGGTCAGGAACACCCAAGCCACCGTGGTCCAGGGACGCGACCAGCGCGCCCACGTGGCATCCATTTTCCCACCCAGCAGCGCTGCAATGGCAAATGCAAACGCCACTGAGAATCCCACATAGCCCATGTACAGCATGGGCGGATGGATCACCAGGCCGGGATCCTGCAACAGCGGATTCAACTCCTGTCCGTCAAGCGCGGCAGGCAACAGGCGATCAAACGGATTCGAGGTGAACAGCATGAACAGGATGAAACCCACCGAGACCAATCCCATCACACCCAGCACACGTGCAGCCATCTCTTCAGGCAGATGCCGGCTGAACGTGGCGACAGCGGCGGTCCAAATTGACAAGATGAGCGCCCACAGCAAAAGCGAGCCTTCGTGCCCTCCCCATATCGCTGCAAAACGGTAATGCAGCGGCAATTGAGAATTGGAATGTTGCGCGACATATAGCACGGAAAAATCATTGTTCAGAAATAGATTCGCCAGGATTGCAAACGCAATGCCAACAAAAACCAGCTGCCCAAATGCCAAGGGCCGGGCAATACCCATTAATACCGCGTTGTTGCGGGCAGCACCCAGTATCGGTAACACACCCATGGTAAGCGCAACGAACAGCGCGATGATTAAGGAAAAATGACCAAGTTCTGGAATCATGACAGGCCTTTCAAATCAACGATTATTTAACAACAGGAGGTACAGCCGACATAGCGGCCTTTTTTGCAGCACTCGCAGCCTCAGCCTTCTTCATGGCATCAGCTGCTTCGGGTGGCATGTAGTTCTCATCATGTTTGGCAAGCACTTCATCGGCGTGCATCACCCCGTCAGCTTCCACTTTGCCCTGTGCAACCACGCCTTTGCCTTCCTTGAACAGATCCGGCAGGATGCCTTTATACGTTACATGAATCTTGTTATTGGTATCGGTAATAAGAAAACTTGTCGTCAAGCCATCTTTCTCGCGCTTGATACTGCCCTCTTCAACCAAACCGCCAATGCGGAAGCTGCGGCCCTGTGGAACTTCTTTGTTAAATACCTGCGTCGGGGTGAAATACAAATTGACGTTGCCTCTCAGCGCATACAGCACCAAGCCGACTGCCAATGCCACTCCGGCTAGTGCAACAGCAATGAACATAAATCTTTTTTGGCGTGGTTTCATGCGGTATTCCCATCCTTCGAATCTGCTTCTGCATCACGCATCAGGCGTATCTGTTGCAAAGTGCTTTTTCTTCTGTGTCTGACCATCGCAATCTCGGTCGCAAAGATAAGCAACGCAACGGCATATGAACCGAACCAAACATAGGTGAGCGGGTTCTCCCGCATCCAGATATCCAGGCTAATCATTGTTTCACCTCCGGTAATTCTGTGATCCAGGTGGTATTGCGCTCTCGTTCCAGGATGATACTGCGCACCCGCGTCAGCGCAACCGCAAACGCATAGAACCAACAGGCTACCAGCATGATGAACAAGGCCTGCTGCATCGCCACGTGCATCGTTGTACCGCTGAACTTGATGGTTGAACCCTGATGCAGCGTATTCCACCACTGCACAGAAAAATAAATGATCGGCACGTTCACCGAACCCACAATGGCCAACAGCGCGGCAGCACGATCGGCTCGGCGTGGGTCGTCAATGGAAGCATGCAATGCGATAAAACCCAGATACAGAAACAACAATATGAGTTCGGAAGTCATGCGCGCGTCCCATAGCCACCATGCACCCCACATCGGCTTGCCCCACAGCGCACCGGTCCACAATGAGATCACAGCAAACAGGGCGCCGGTAGGCGCAATCGCGCTGGCCATCATGGCTGATAAACGAGTATTAAAGATCAATCCTAGTGCAGCATATCCCGCCATGATCATATACAGAAACATGGACAGTATGGAAGCCGGCACATGGATGAAAATGATGCGATAGAACTCACCCTGTTGCGCATCCATCGGCGCGACAAAAAAGCCGATATACAAGCCAATTGAGAACAAGATCGCAGCGGAAAACGCGAACCATGGAATCAGTTTCCCGGCCAAGCCGTAGAAGGTGGTCGGTGCAGAGTATTTGAACCAGTTAATTGCCAAATCATCACTCCATCGAAATTCGCAAAGCATGGGCAGTCACCCACGGGGTGAAAACCAAAGCCAACACCAACAAAGCTCCCATCAAGGACAGATGGGACGCTATGCTTAACCCGCTGGCTACCGCTTCGACAGCGCCCGTACCAAAGATCAGCATCGGTATGTACAGCGGCAACACCAGCAACGACAACAACACACCACCACCTCGCAAACCCAAGGTCAAAGCTGCTCCTATCGCACCTATCATGCTGAGCACCGGAGTTCCCAACAGCAGGCCGACTATCAGCACGCCCAGTGCCTGCACTGACATATCAAACTGCAAACCCAGCACCGGAGCCAACAGCACCAGCGGTAAACCGGATACCATCCAATGCGCCGTCATCTTGCCCAACACCAGCATGGATAAAGACTGTGGCGCCAACATCATTTGTTCCAGAGTACCATCCAGATAGTCTGCCGAGAATAATCTTCCCAGCGACAACATCGAAGACAGCAGTGCGGCAACCCACAACACGCCTGCAGCCATCTTGCGCAACATGGCCATTTCCGGCCCGACGCCCAATGGAAACAGGCTAACCACCATCACAAAAAAAATCAGCGTGGTGAGCACGTCTGCGCGGCGACGCATCGCCAGCACCAGATCGCGCCGTATAACCAACAACAGCAAATCCAGCATCGATGATCGCTTCATGAGCCTGTGACTTTCATACCAACGGCCATCATGATAGTGACAAACTGCGCATTTCCATCCCCGCCACTTGCAGCGGTTGATGGGTGGTAAATATCACCATCCCCTGCCGGGCCAGATGTTCCGCAATCAACTCCTGAACCAAAGCCACAGCTCCGACATCGAGCGCAGTCAAAGGTTCGTCAAGTATCCACAACTTGGCATCACTGACCAGCAAACGCGCCAGCGCAACCCGACGCCGCTGGCCCTGCGAAAGCACTTTTGTTGGCAGCATCTCCCGACCGCGCAAGCCCATGCGCCGCAAAGTGGCCATCGCCTCTTTCTCATCGAGCTCTACGCCGGAAAGGCCGGCCGAAATGCGCAAATTCTCCAGCGCGCTCAATTCATCCTTAATCGCATTCAAGTGCCCCAGATACAGCAACTCGGCATAGTAATCCTCATCCAGTTCGCGGATATTCTCGCCGCGCCAGACGATGTCACCTTCATCCGGCGTAATGAAGCCGCACAATGTACGCAACAAGCTGGTTTTGCCGCTGCCATTCGCGCCTTGAACTTGCATAATCTGACCGAAGTTCAACGTAAAACTCAAGCCGGAAAACAAACGGTGATCGCCGCGAGCGCAAGCTAGATTGCTGACTTCCAGCATGAAGGAGAACCTAAATTGAACAGTTGTAGATTATATACGATTGCATCAGGCGGTGACAACGCCGTATACCCTAACATGGTTATCTGCTTGAGCGGATCCAGGGTGTGCAAACATTGTGATATCCATAATGATGATAAGGCATTTGCGGTGAAGCAACAGCGGCATGCGCCTCGAAGGCCCTCATGTCTAATTTCAACGCCCCAATTGAAAACGCCACCCAAGGGTGGCGTCTTGCCTGGAGATCAATCACGCCAGAACAAAGCTGTTTATCCAGGGGACTTTACTCGGGAAGTTTCTCAGGCAAATCTATTTTGATCTTTGCCAGTTTTTTTGCGTTGGATAGATAAGCCTGAAATATTTCCTCACCCGTTAATTGACGCAATTGCTGCGCATATTCAGAGCGTTTCGCATCATTGATGGGCTCGCCTTCCTTGACGGCATCAATACGCACCAGCATATAGCCATTCAGGGGATCCTCTGCCCCGACATACTGCGGCAGCTTGGCTGTATTCACCTGGAATACCTGCCGCACCAATCCCGTATCCAGAGAACCATGTTTAAGCCGTGTGACAGTCTGTGGCGTACCCCAACTGAGCGCTTGTTTGTCGCCATGCTGCAATTGCTCCAATAATGCCTTACCCTGTTTTGACGCCAATTCCAAAGCCTGCTGACGCAACAGTTTCTGGCGTA
>Ga0315270_10002037_pt1 | contig 10724 bp, 10 predicted proteins | sample C1_bottom_MG_FD_204932 | JGI IMG/M metagenome (GOLD analysis project Ga0315270, IMG submission 204932) | Sediment microbial communities from Yellowstone Lake, YNP, Wyoming, USA - C1_bottom | ecosystem: Environmental > Aquatic > Freshwater > Lake > Sediment | place: USA: Wyoming | collected... | reverse complement strand
AGGCAGTTCACAAAGGATGTACGTATGGATCGCATGCTCTATATCGGCATGTCAGGAGCCAAGGAAGCGATGTTGGCGCAGAGCGTCAATAGCAATAACTTGGCAAATCTCAGCACGGCAGGATTTCGCGCCGACCTAGCGCAATTTCGCAGTCAGCCGTTGTTCGGTCAGGGGCTTCCCACGCGTGCATTTGGTATGGCCGAACGACCAGGTGCGGATTTCTCGCCCGGCGGATTCGAGACAACCGGCCGCAGTTTGGATGTGGCGGTCGAGGGTCCGGGTTGGATCACGGTGCAAGCCAGCGACGGCTCGGAAGCCTATACCCGTGCAGGGAATATGCGCGTTGGCCCAGACGGGATTATGGTCACCGGCAGCGGCCGTCCTGTAATGGGGGACGGCGGTGCTATCACTGTACCGCCGGCAGAAGCTGTGAGCGTAGGTGCCGATGGTTTAGTCACTATTCAACCGCTCGGACAGTCGGCAAGCGCATTGTCGCAAGTTGGCCGCATCAAACTGGTGAAGCCGGACCTGCGTTCGTTCTACAAGGGCGAAGACGGCCTGTTTCGTACCAAAAGCGGTGAACCCTTGCCGGCGGACGGCAGTCTTCGTCTTCAAAACGGTGTTATTGAGCACAGCAATGTGAGCGCGGTGGATTCCATGGTGAATATGATTACCGCGTCGCGCGCCTATGAGCTGCATGTGAAGATGATGAAGACTGCCGAGGAAACCGATCAAGCGTCGGACTCAATTATGCGCATGTCGTAGTTGTTGGCACCCGAGTTGCTCTAGTTTATTTGAAATTTTTTTAGAGAGGTTGCCATGGATCGCGCACTTTGGATTTCCAAGACGGGTCTCGAAGCCCAGCAAACGAAAATGGCGGTGATTTCAAACAATCTCGCCAACGTGAGTACGACGGGATTCAAGAAGGGTAGGGCTATCTTTGAAGATTTGCTTTACCAAAACGTGCGTCAGGCCGGCGGTCAGACCAGTGAGAATACCTATTTGCCGTCGGGGCTCATGCTGGGCAGCGGCGTAAGAACGGTGGCCACCGAAAAAATACATACCCAGGGTAGTACGACGCAGACCGAAAACGGGACAGACATGGCCATCATGGGCCGCGGATTCTTCCAAATCTTGATGCCTGATGGTGGCATTGCTTACACCCGCGACGGCGGTTTCAAGCTCAATGCGCAGGGAAGCCTCGTTACATCCAGCGGCCACCCATTGCAGCCCGCGCTTCAAGCGCCACCCAATGCCTTGTCAATCACGGTCGGGTCCGATGGGGTTGTTACAGCCGCCGTGCCCGGAACTGAGGCGCTGACCCAAGTCGGAACGATTCAGATCGCCGATTTTGTGAATCCAAGCGGCCTGCAGTCCATTGGTGAAAATCTTTACAAGCAAACGGTCGCCAGCGGACCGCCGTTGGCTGGTGTCCCCGGCATCGATGGTCTGGGGACTATTCAGCAAGGCTCGCTGGAAAGTTCTAACGTGAGTGTGGTATCCGAGTTGGTGGACATGATTGAAACTCAGCGCGCCTACGAAATGAATTCAAAATCCATCCAGGCCGTAGATGGCATGCTGCGCTTCCTGACTAACAACATGTGATGTATAGCTTATGAAAAGATACGCGCCTTTATTAATTATTTCCTTGGCGGCGGGCTGCAGCCTGAATCCACCACAGCCCGCCGAGCCAGCATTCGCGCCCGTACGGCCCATAGTCGCTGAGGCACCTCCCATAGAAAATGGGGCGATCTATCAGGCGGGTTACGGCATGTCTTTATTTTCGGATGTGTCGGCAAAACGAATCGGAGATGTTATAACTGTTATTCTCCAGGAAAACACGGCCGCCAAAAAAAGCTCTAGCACAAAAACAAAGAAGGATAGCTCCGTTGGCTTGTCGGCGCCTAGCATTCTTGGGGCTCCGGTCACGGCGAAAGGGCAGGATATTCTTGCCGCTCAACTTGCCGCAAAACGGCAATTTGATGGTTCCGGTGATTCTGCTCAAAGCAATAGTCTAAACGGCAGAATAACAGTCACTGTGTCCGATGTACTGTCTAACGGATATCTCATGGTCTTGGGTGAAAAGCGCCTGACGCTTAACCAGGGCGGCGAGAGTATTCGCTTCTCCGGAATCGTCCGGCCAGCCGATATTCACAGTGACAACACCGTAAATTCATCTAACGTTGCCAATGCGCAGATTATTTACAGCGGTACAGGTTCCATTGCAGAGGCGAACACCGATGGCTGGTTAACGCGCATGTTCAGTAGTGCCTGGTGGCCGTTTTGAGTAAGCGCGTTGTTCGAGTCGTAGGTCTGGCTTTAGCCAGACAGGAACAGTATTTTTTGCGCATGGAATCAAAGGAAAACGTCATGTGGTTGCGCCAGTGGTCCAAAATTCTCGTGGCGATTCTCTCCGTTGCTTCAGCGCAACAGGCTGCCGCCGATCGCGTTAAGGATTTGGCCAGTGTCGGCGGCGTGCGCACTAACCAGCTCGTCGGCTACGGGTTAGTGGTCGGGCTAGACGGAAGCGGTGATCAAACGCAACAAACTCCCTTTACCGTGCAGAGTCTAAAGAGCATGCTGGCACAGTTCGGCATCACCTTGCCACCTGACGTAAATCCGCAACTGAAAAACGTTGCCGCCGTCTCGGTGCAGGCTGAGTTGCCGCCATTTGCCAAGCCAGGCCAACGCATCGATATCACCGTTTCCTCAATCGGTAACGCCAAGAGCCTGCGCGGTGGAAGCTTGCTGATGACGCCACTTAAAGGCGCCGATGGCAATGTGTATGCGCTCGCTCAAGGGAATCTGGTTGTCAGCGGTTTTGGCGCCGCGCAAGATGGCTCGAAGGTTACAGTTAATATTCCCAGCACAGGGCGAATACCTAATGGGGCATCGGTAGAGCGGTCGGTAGTAACGCCGTTTAACCTAGGTGGTGACGTTTTCCTAAATTTACACACACCTGATTTCACAACGTCGCAACGCTTAACCGCAGCTATTAATTCTCTGCTTGGAGTAGGAACTGCCCAAGCTTTGGACGGCTCCACTGTGCAAGTAACAGCGCCGCGCGACCCCACCCAACGGGTATCATTTGTATCAATTTTGGAAAACGTCATCGTTGATCCAGACGCGGGTCCGGCCAGAATCATTGTCAACTCACGCACCGGAACGGTGGTTATCGGTTCGCATGTGACCTTAGGCGCTGCCGCCGTTACCCATGGCAATTTAACTGTGCGCATTACCCCGAAGGCTGAGGTCAGTCAACCCAACCCGCTAGCAGGTGGTGGGTCAGTCGTTGTGCCTCGCACCGACATTACGATTGAGCAGCAAAACAAACGAATGTTCAAATTCGATCCCGGTGTATCGCTCGACGAAATCGTGCGGGCTGTCAACGAAGTGGGCGCGGCGCCTGGCGATTTGGTCGCGATCCTCGAAGCCTTGAAAGAGGCTGGGGCATTGCGCGCCGAGCTAATTGTCATTTAGCTACCGGACCTGATGCCGCATAGTCTGCGGCATCAGGTCCGCTACAGTATTAGTCCCGTGGTCGCTATTCAGGTGGCCGCCACATAACGCGAACTATGAATTCCACCGCCCATATGCCGGTGGCATCCACCCCGGCAGGAGCCTGCCACATTTGGCTAGTTCCTGCCGCTTAAGTCCTCCAACCGCCTCATAAAACGTCATTTATCCCACAAAAAGGCACTTGGCACGCTTCCTGAAGTTGCACTAGTAACTAAGTGGAGCTTACGCCATGACGACCGCATCCCCTACCTCTTCGTATCTAGATTTCAACAGCTTCGATCAAATGCGATTGAAGGCAAAAAATGACAAGAATGGCGCCTTGCACGATGTCGCGGGTCAATTCGAAAGTCTGTTCTTGAAGATGGCGATCAAGTCGATGCGGGATGCCTCGCCCGGTGACGATTTAATGGGCTCCGAGGCCACCAACACGTTCACCGAAATGTACGACAACCAGCTGTCTCTCTCTCTTGCAGGAAAGGGTACTCTGGGTTTGGCCGACGTTCTGTATCGCCAAATGGGCGGCGAGCCGGACAGCAGCAAGGCTGGCAAAAACAGCGCAAGCGACGCCCTGGCAATTGACTACAGGGCGCAATTAAAGTTGGCCAAGTTGCGCAGTCAGCCAGCCGCCAATCCGATTCCAATGAACGAACTGGCGCCAAGCGTCGGCAAAGAGACCGAACCTTTGGCGGCTGCGGCAGCGATCGATTCATCCAGCCCGGCCGCCTTCGCACGCAGTCTAAGCGCCCTCGCCGTGACAACGGGCAAAAAATTGGGTGTTGACCCCGCCGTGCTCATTGCTCAGGCGGCGCTCGAAACAGGTTGGGGAACGCATGTCATTAAGAATGAAAAAGGACAGACGTCGAATAATCTATTCAATATCAAAGCGGGATCACATTGGGTTGGACCCACTGTCGCGGCCAATACCGTTGAATTCGTGGGCGGCGAAAAAGGCGTTGAAGCCGCACATTTTCGCGCCTACGCTACGCCGGCAGAGAGCTTTTCGGACTACGCCAAATTCATTCAGAGCAACGCCCGTTATTCCGGCGCGTTAGCGCATGGCACAAGCACACAAAAATATGCGCAGCGGCTACAAGACGCAGGTTACGCAACCGACCCGAATTACGCCCAGAAGATCGCCCGCATTGCGCAGCAAGTGAGCGTCGACACAGGTGCCAACCAGTTGGCCGACAGCGGTAGCCCCGCTTTGCATGCTCAGTAGAACGGGCGGCATGGCACGTGGAACTAGAGAGTTGAGGTCAATTTATGCCGGGTGATGCACTCAGAATTGGGGTTTCAGGTTTGATGGCGTTTCAGCGCGCGCTGGGCACCATCGGACACAACATTACCAACGTAAATAGCGAAGGATATTCCCGGCAAACAACGGAGTTGCAGGCGAACGATCCAATTCCTAACTCCGCCGGATTTATAGGTAACGGTGTTCACTCTGTTTCAACCAAGCGAACGTTTGACCAACATGCGACTAACCAGGTCCGCTCGCGAGCCTCTGCCTCCGAATATTTCAGTGTCTATGACGATATGGCCTCACAAATCGATAACCTGATGGCAGACAAAGATGCTGGCATTTCGTCGGCGATTCAGGCCTTCTTCAAAGCCACCCACGGTGTCTCGGTTGATCCAACATCCACAGCGGCTCGTGAAGTGATGGTGACTGAGGGGCAAGGTCTTGTCGATCGGTTTCACACCATGGATTCCTGGTTGGGCGATTTAACAAAGACCACCAATCAAAAGATCGTGAGTTTGGTTGATGAGGTAAACAGTTTTGCGCGCAACATTTCCAGTCTAAACAATGAGATTGTTGTCGCCACAGGCTTGGGTGGCGGCCAACCACCCAACGACTTAATGGATCGGCGCGACCTTGAGCTCGACAAATTGTCGAAGTTGGTCGCGATCAAGACCAGCCAGCAAGACGATGGCGCTGTGAACGTCTTTGTCGGCAACGGCCAGAGTCTCGTGGTTGGGACTGCTGCGCAACAGTTCACTGCTCGTCCCAATCCGGATGATCCGGAAAATTATGAAGTCGCTTACGCAAACCCCGGTACTGCTGTCATATATTCGATAAGCAATAATATTACCGGCGGAACGCTGGGCGGGATCATGGGGTTTCGCGAGCAAATTCTAAAGCCCGCTAAGAATTTCCTCGGACAAGTGGCAACTGGAATTGCCATGACATTCAACGACCAGCAAGCACAAGGCGTCGATCTGTACGGCAAGTTAGGGGTCGATTTCTTTGTGGAGCCGACCCCTGGGGTATCCTCGGCCGCAGCCAACACCGGTGGTCAAACCGCGTCGGCGACGATCAGTAACGTCTCCCAGCTAACAGCCGACGAATACGTTGTGAAATATGACGGTGTGAATTACACCCTAACAAACTCGACGAGTGGTGTGGTTACGAATCTTGTGATATCGGCCGCCGGGCCACCCGTAGCCTTCAATACCGTTGACGGCTTGGATATCCAGCTTACAAATACTCCGGCTGTAAACGATAGATTCTTTATTCGCCCGACGCGAAATGGCAGCCGCGCAATCAGCATGGCAATGACGGACCCGCGCGAAATAGCGGCCGCTGGACCGGTCAATACGATTGCCGCGAAAGCCAATCTTGGTGGGGCCACAATCGGCCAGGCAACGGTGGTTGATCTGACCAATCCGGCGTTCACCACCGCGCAAGGTGCGCTGTCCCCGCCTATCCTGATTCAATTCGACGATCCCGCTGCAGCGGTGCCGATGTCGTACAGCATCATTGATGCAACTACCAATGCCGTTCTAGAAGCTAACATCGCCTACGACCCAAATAATCCGCTTATCGGCCATGATGTGTTCCCAAGTGCGGGCGCCTTAGACTATGGCTACCGGGTCAGAATTGATGGTACACCCCAGCCGGGCGACCAGTTTTCGGTTTCGTTCAACGATACCGGTGTGAGCGACAACAGGAACGCGCTGCTGCTCGCAGCCATGCAAGACAAGCCAACCCTCGTCGGTGGTAATAGCACGTACAGTGAAACTTACTCCGATGCGGTTGTTTCGATAGGCAATAGAACGAGGCAAGCCCAAATCAATAAAGGTGCTCAGCAAGCGCTATACACCCAAGCAGTCGAACGGCGCGAGTCCATATCGGGCGTAAACATGGATGAGGAAGCCGCCAATATGCTGCGTTACCAGCAAGCTTATCAAGCGGCCGCTCACTTAATTTCAACCGCTAACAGCCTATTTGACACACTTATCAGCGTGGTTAGGAATTAGTTTATGCGCGTATCTACTGCACTCATATCCAAGTACTCTGTTGATGCGTTGAATGAGCAGCAAGCAAAGCTGACCCGGCTTCAGTCGCAAGTTTCTACGGGGCAGCGCATGCTGGCGCCAGCGGATGACCCTTATGGTTCTGCACGTGCATTGAATCTGAACGAGACCATTATGGTGACCGATCAGTTGCAGGTAAATGGCGCCTATGCCGATGATCGCCTTGCCACAGCCGACGGTGTGCTAGAAAACTTGACGGGTTCAATGCAACGCGTAAGAGAGCTGGCCATTGGCATTAAGAATGACACGAATAATGCCCAAGCTCGTTCCTTCGTCGCGGCGGAAGTGCGGCAGTTATACGATCAAATTGCGCAATTGGCTAACACGACCGATGCTAACAATGAATTCCTATTTTCCGGGTTTCAAGGAAATACCAAACCTTTTACCCCGAACGCAATAACTGGCGCCATGGATTACAACGGTGATTCAGGACAACGCTTCGCAAAAATCGGCCCGAGCACACAGGTTCCGATTAGCGATTCAGGGGATGATCTGCTGATACGCGTTCGCAACGGCAATGGAACGTTCGTGACCCAACAGGGTGCCGCCAATACGGGAGCTGGCATCATTGACATGGGCTCCGTAACGGGCACCTACGTACCCGATGACTATACCGTCAAATTCATTGGCCCAACGGTTCCGCCCAATGCGGCAACGGATCCGGTCGAATACTACATTGTCGATAGAAACAGCAACATTGTCGAACCCGCTGGCTATGCAGGACAGGCCGAGGCCGTTTTTCAGGCCGATGTGGCGGCGAACATTACCGGCGGTACGCAATATCAGGAAAGCGCGGCTCTGCAGGGGTTGGGCGCCTTGGGTGTAACGACCAGTATTTCGGGCGCACCTGCGGCGGGTGACACGTTCCAGATTCGTCGCTCCGATAATCAAGATGTGTTTACCACGCTCAACAACATGATCACCGCGTTGGGTACAAGCGTTGTAACAGATTCAGATCGTGCTCGGATGCACAACGATCTAAATCGCGTGATTACCGACCTTGATCAATCGATGAGCAAAGTGTTGGATGTTCAAGCCAAAGTGGGGGCGCGGCTAAATACGGTTGCGCGGCAGAAGGACATTAACGATTCCTACGGCCTGCAGCTGAAACAAACAATATCGTTGGTGCAAGATCTTGACTACGCCGAGGCAGTAACTCAGTTGAATGTACAAATCGCGGGCCTTGAAGCCGCGCAAAAAACCTACCAGAAGATCCAGGGCCTATCGCTGTTCAACTTCATTAATTAGAAGGCGGCAAGGGCCGGGCGGCAAGTGGCAATAGCGTGCCGCTCAAGGTCAAGAAGTTGGATGGAATTGGCAGATAAAGTCAAGAAAAAGCGGCAAATATAGAGTTGGCAAGATGGTTGCAATTAGGAATATACAGGCGATGTGTCACGGTCTTTTTAAGCCGTGCCAAACGCAAATGACTTGAATTATTTTTTGGTGGGTCGGTTGCTTTGTAAGTGATAAGCCCACCCAAGATTGAAGACGGCAACGAGGAGAATCAGTATGCCTCAGACGATTAATACGAATATTATGTCGATCAACTCGCAGCGGAATTTGAACCGCTCGCAGAGTGGATTGCAGATGGCCCTGCAGAGGCTCTCCTCCGGCTTGCGAATTAACAGCGCGAAGGATGACGCGGCCGGTTTGGCCATTTCTGAGCGTTTTACGTCTCAAATTAAAGGCCTAACGGTGGCGGCCCGAAATGCCAACGATGGCATTTCGCTCTCGCAGGTCGCTGAAGGTGCGCTGCAGGAAGTGAGTAGCGTACTGCAGCGAGTCCGCGAATTGGCTGTCCAGTCAATCAATGCGACCAATTCATCGGCCGATCGGCAAGCACTAAATGCCGAAGTATTGCAACTTGGTGCTGAGTTGGACCGAATTGCAAAAACGGCGGAGTTCAACGGCCAAAAGATTTTGGATGGTTCGTTCGGAACGGCGTTGTTTCAAGTGGGCGCAAATGCCAACCAAACAATTGTTGCAACGACTAACAATTTTAAGACGCAACAATACGGTGACTACCGTATTAGCGGCTACGGTTCAGATGTGGCCAACGCGAGTCGCCTCACGGCCGGTGGCACACTTGTCATTGCCGGCGCTCAGGGCGGTTCAACAATCGTGTTTGCGAGTAGCGCCAGCGCGCAAGACGTAGCCGATGCAGTCAATTTGGCGTCCGGGTCCACAGGTGTGACGGCGACAGCAACGACAGAACTCACCATGTCGTTTTCATCCGCCGGTTCGTATCAAATTTCCCTGAAGGGGGAAAATCCGACAGCGGTAACGCTGGGGTTTGCCATTAACGCTGCGCGCGGTGTTGAAGCCCTTTCAGCCGCTGCCACGGCAATTAACGATCAAACGGGGAAAACCGGCATTGTCGCGTCCGTGAAAGCCGACGGAACCGCCATTATTCTTACGCACTACCAAGGCGAAGATATAACAATGGCTGACACCACGTTCTCCAATGCGGACAGCATTACGCTAAGTGGTGCGCCCGGTGCCAGCGTAAAAGTCTTAACGGCGGATAATACGTCGACCACGGCGGTCGGCGTCGGGCAGGTCGTGTTCGATTCGGAAAAATCCTTCACGGTGACCGGCGGTGCCCAGCTGGTGATTTCAGCCGCCGCTGAGGCCGCAGTGCTGCAGAAAGTAGCCGATATTGACGTTAGTTCAGTGAGTTCGGCCAATATTGCACTGTCAATTGTCGATGCGGCCTTGGGGCAGGTGAACAATCAGCGGGCGAAATTTGGTGCTTTGCAGAGTCGGTTTGAGTCCACGATTTCCAATTTGGAAACAGCGGTTGAAAATCTAAGTGCTGCGCGTTCGCGAATTCGCGATGCCGATTTTGCGGCGGAAACGGCAGCCCTTACTCGGGCGCAAATTCTGCAGCAAGCCGGTACTGCAATGTTGGCGCAGGCGAATCAAGCGCCGCAGAACGTACTCAAACTTCTGCAATAATGATGATGTCTGGCGCAACGTAGTCCACCTTAGGTCAAACCCGAGGTGGACTGCGCGTAAGCGCCTTCGCTCGACACGCCTGGTGGGGCTCGGCTATGCCTTTACATCGCCGCCTGGGTTTCTTCGGTCCCAGTCCGCCCGCGCGTAAATTCGAGCAATTCCCCTGCCGCTTGTTCTATACTTCCCGCCTAGTTATCGTCCCAACGACAAAGGAACCTGCATGGCTATTAGCCCGGAAATCGCACAGGCGGTATTTGATCGCGCTGATTGCTTGTTTGATCAGGGCGAGGTACGCGCGGCGCTGGACGAAATGGTTGCTCGGGTTGCGGCCCGTCTCAATGGGAAAAACCCGCTGGTATTGTGTGTGATGACCGGCGGTGTGGTGGTGACCAGCGAACTCGTATTGAGGCTGCCGTTTCCGCTCGAAATCGACTACGTTCACGCGACCCGTTATGGTGATTTGACCCAAGGCGGGCAGCTCAAATGGGTGGCCGAGCCACGCAAGTCGATTGAGGGCCGCACCGTTTTGGTGGTGGACGACATCCTCGACGAGGGACAAACCTTGGGCGCGATTATGGAATATTGTCGCGGCAAGGGAGCGAAAGAGGCCGTGAGCGCGGTGTTGGTGGATAAACAACACACACGCAAGTCAGGGTTGAAAAAAGCTGACTTTGCGGCCATCAGCGTGCCAGACCGGTACGTTTTTGGCTACGGAATGGACTACAAGGGGTATTGGCGCAATGCACCAGGAATATATGCGGCACTGAAACAAGATGAGTGAACTAGCAATTATCGGTGGCACTGGGCTTACCACCTTAAAAAACCTGGAAATAATCAAGCGCGAAATCGTGCAGACACCGTATGGCGAACCGTCGGGGCCGTTAACACACGGCCGCTTGGCTGGGAAAGACGTCTTGTTTCTTCCCCGC